>ERZ860322.222-NODE-222-length-45187-cov-19.185212_pt1 | contig 45187 bp, 47 predicted proteins | sample MGYA00509979_ERZ860322 | MGnify/ENA primary metagenome ERZ860322 (study PRJEB30046, sample SAMN00715217) | human gut metagenome | study: EMG produced TPA metagenomics assembly of the A metagenome-wide association study of gut microbiota in type 2...
GGCTGCACCATCGGCGGCGTTTCCACCACCGGCGGTATCGGCACCGTCGTCGGCGTTCTGGTCGGCGTTCTGGTCTTTGAGCTGCTGAAGATTGTCCTGCAGTTCCTCCACGTCAACCCCTATTACAACTACATCGTGCAGGGTCTTGTCATCGTCGTGGCGGTAGCGCTGGACATCCGCAAGTACATCGCCAAGAAGTAATGGCGGACGGCAAGAAGAAATCCCGCCTGCGCGAACTGAAGGAAAGCTGGTATGAAAAGGTTCCACTGAACGTGCGCCAGCTTGACATTATCATCGCCATCGGGATCGCCGGGCTGGTCATCGTGACGGTACTGATCGTGCTGGAAGCGACCGGCGTCTGGAAAATCGGTTGAGTTGAATAAAACAGGCCGCCGGGTCACGGCGGCCTGTTTTGTTACGGGATTTTTTGACAGTTTGAACAGCACGCCAGGGATCACCGGCCTGTTTTCTGTGGATAATGTATTTTTTACTTTCCCCTCTTGACAAATGCGTACGGCTGCGTTATCATACCAACATACTCGGCAAAAGAATTTCGCAGGAAGGGAGAACGCCGCAATGACCAAGGCTCTGTTTACCGCTCGAATGATGATGCAGATGCGCATGTGCATGTACATGTGCAAGCTTTGTGATGCCCATTTTCCGGCGCGTTCTCCGAAAGAAGCGAAGCGGTAATCAGAAACCTTCTCCTGCCGCATTTTCATTGCTTTGAACCGGGAAGCTCCGTCGGAGCTGTCCCGGTTTTATTTTTGCCTCGGAGGTAATTTTATGAAAAACGATCTGGAAGCCCGCGTGCGGGCCAACTCCCGCAGAGAGCGAATGTGAATTTATGCGAATTTTCCGGAATAAATTATCATTATAATAAGAAAGGTTGTTACATTATGAAAAAGTTTTTTGCCATCGTGCTTGCACTCATCCTCGCGCTGGGCGTTCTGTCCGCCTGCGGCTCCAAGAGCGACTCCATCACCATCGCCGTCCCCAATGACGCCACCAACGAAGCCCGTGCGCTGCTTCTCCTGCAGGAAAAGGGCTACATCAAGCTCAAGGACGGCGCCGGCATCACCGCCACCGTCAACGACATTGAAGAGAACCCCCACAACATCAAGTTCAACGAGCTGGACGCCGCGCAGATCCCCAACGTTCTGAAGGACGTCGACTACGCCGTTATCAACTCCAACTTCGCCATCTCCGCCGGCCTGAACCCCGTGAAGGACTCCCTCGCCATTGAAGGCTCCTCCTCTGCTTACTCCAACATTCTGGCCGTCAAGGAGGGCACCGAAAACTCCGATTCCATCAAGGCTCTCAAGGCTGCACTGGAAAGCAAACAGGTCGCGGACTACATCTCTGAAAAGTATGACGGTGCCGTCATCAGCACCGTTGACAACCCCACCGACGGCTTTGATTCCACGGTAAACTACGACGCACTGGCCGGCACGACCATCACCATCGCCGCCTCCCCCACGCCGCACGCCGAGATCCTCTCCGTTGTCAAGGACATCCTTGCAGAAAAAAATATCACCCTCGAAATTCTGGAATTCTCTGACTATGTCCAGCCGAACAACGTCGTGGAAAGCGGCGAAGTCGACGCCAATTACTTCCAGCATCTGCCCTATCTGGAGGACTTCAACGCCGAGAACGGCACGCACATCGTTTCTGTCGCCTCCATCCATGTGGAGCCGATGGGCCTCTACGGCGGCAAGCAGACCTCGCTCGACGCGATCGGTTAAATAACACGAAAACAACGCTACCCGTCGGGCGGATAGCGCTGTTTTCCTGCGGAGGGATAACATGATCGAGATACAAAATCTGACAAAGACCTTTCCCACCTCGGACGGAACGGTGGAGGCGCTGAAGAATATCACGCTGACCATCCCCGACGGCGAGATCTATGGCATCATCGGCATGAGCGGCGCGGGCAAAAGCACCCTCGTGCGCAGCATCAACCTGCTTGAGCACCCGACGGAGGGCCGCATCCTGATCGACGGCACCGACCTCACGCGGCTTTCCGAGCCGGAGCTGCGCGCCGCGCGCCGGAACATCACCATGATCTTTCAGGGCTTTAATCTGCTCATGCAGCGCAACTGCCAGAAAAACGTCTGCTTCCCCATGGAGCTGGCAGGCGTGAAGCGCAGCGAAGCGATGAAGCGCGCGGCGGAGCTGCTGGAGCTGGTGGGCCTCGGCGACAAGCGCAAGGCCTATCCTTCGCAGCTCTCCGGCGGCCAGCAGCAGCGCGTGGCCATTGCCCGCGCGCTGGCGACGCATCCGAAAATTCTCCTGTGCGACGAAGCCACCAGCGCCCTTGACCCCCAGACCACGCAGTCCATTCTCTCGCTCATCCGCGACATCCACGACAAACTCGGCATCACCGTGATCGTTATCACGCACCAGATGAGCGTGGTCGAGCAGATCTGCACCCGCGTCGCCATTCTCGATAACGGCGAGGTCGCCGAAGAGGGCGAGGTCAGCAAGGTCTTTACCTCCCCGCGCTCCAAGGCCGCAAAGCGGTTGGTCTACCCCGACGGCTACGAGCTGAGCGTCGCGCACTTCGACGAGGGCGGCGTGCTGCGCGTGGTGTTCAACGGCGCGAAAGCGACCATGGCCCCCATGATCGCGCAGATGGCCATCGACTGCGGCATCGCGGCCAGCATCCTCACCGCCTCGACCAAGAGCATAGGCGACAAGGCCTACGGCAACATGATCCTCGGCATCCCCGGCGGCGCAGAGGCCATGCGGCGCGCGACGCAGTACCTCAAGGCGATCCCCGACATTCTGGTAGAGGAGGTAGAAAACCATGCTGAATAGCTTTCTCGCATCGGAAACCGTGCAGAACGCGCTGGAGATCCTGAAAACGCAGTTTCCACTGGCGATCTGGGAGACAGTCTATGTGACCATTCTCTCCACCTTCTTTGCTATTCTGATCGGTCTGCCGCTGGGCGTGCTGCTCGTGGCGGGTGAGGACGGAAAAATTCTGCGCGTGCCGCGCTGGCTGCTGCACGTTCTGAATGTTATTATCAATCTGCTGCGCTCCGTCCCCTTCCTGATCCTGATGATCATGGTCTTCCCCCTGACGCGCCTGATCGTCGGCACCGTCGTCGGCACGCCCGCGACCATCGTGCCGCTGGTCATCGCCGCTTTTCCCTTCATCGCCCGTCTGGTGGAGGGCAGCCTGCGTGAGATCAACCCCAACATCATCGAAACCGCGCAGAGCATGGGCGCTTCTCCCCTGCAGATCATCGTCAAGGTGATGCTGCCGGAGGCCGTCCCCTCGCTCATCTCCAACGCGACCATCGCCATCACGACCGTCCTCGGCTACTCCGCGATGAGCGGCGCCATCGGCGGCGGCGGTCTGGGCAAGATTGCCATCAACTACGGCTACAACCGCTATCAGTACCTTGTCATGGCCTTTGCCGTGGTGTTCCTGATCCTGCTCGTGCAGATCTTCCAGAGTCTCGGCACCAAGCTCGCCGTCAAGTGCGACAAGCGTCTGAAATAAAACGTTTGCATATCATAATGGCTCCGGTTTTTTCCCGCATCCATATGGAATGATTCCGTATTTCGTTCGCACCCGTAGGGAACGGCCTTCTGCGCAGCCCTTGGCGGCTTTGCCGCCTTAGGGATGCGGCGTGCCCCTTGCGGGTAGAGCGCTCCGCGGGCAGGCATCCGCGATCATAACCAAAGGGCCTCCGAAATTTTCGGAGGCCCTCTTGATTTACCTACTCGGTTGGTGGTATACTAAGAAAAAACACTGGCCAAAAGGAGGCTTTTTATGATCTCGACCAAGGGCCGCTATTCCATCCGCATTCTTCTCGACCTCGCGGAGCACCGCAACGGCAGCTACACGCCGATGAAGGAGGTCGCCGCACGGCAGGAGATCTCCCTGAAATACATCGAAAAGCTCATGCCCGCCCTGAAGGGCGCCGGGCTGATCGAAAGCAGCCATGGCATCGGCGGCGGCTACCGCCTCACGCGCGAGCCGGAGCAGTACACGCTGTGGGAGATCCTGCGGCTTGCGGAGGGCGACCTCGCGCCGGTGTCCTGCCTGCAGGAAAATGCGGCGGTATGCGACCGCGCCGCAGAGTGTCGGACGCTCCCGGTCTGGAAAAACTACTACAAGCTGACGAAGGATTACTTTTCCGGCATCACGCTGGCCAACCTGATGAGCACGCCCTCCGCCGATAATTATGTGATTTAGCTATAAAATGTGCCCCGGTATGCACCGGGGCACATTATTTTTCCGCAAATTATTCCGCAAACAGCGGGGTGGAGAGATAACGGTCGCCGGTGTCCGGCAGCAGAACGACGATGTTTTTGCCCGCGTTCTCCGGGCGCTTGGCCAGCTCAATGGCCGCCCAGACCGCCGCACCGGCGGAAATGCCGACCAGCACGCCCTCGCGCCGGCCGATCTCCCGTCCGGTGGCGAAGGCCGCCTCGTTCTCCACGGGGATGATCTCGTCGTACACCTTCGTATCCAGTACCTCCGGGGCAAAGCCCGCACCGATGCCCTGGATCTTATGCGGGCCTGCGACGCCGGTGGAAAGGAAGGCGGAGCTCTTCGGCTCAACCGCAACGACTTTGACTTCCGGGTTCTTCGATTTCAGATACTGTCCCACGCCGGTGATGGTACCGCCGGTGCCGACGCCCGCGACAAAGAAATCGACCTTGCCGTCGGTGTCCTCCCAGATCTCCGGGCCGGTGGTTTCAAAATGTGCCTTGGGGTTGGCCGGATTGACAAACTGTCCGGGGACGAAACTGTTCGGGATCTCTGCGGCCAGCTCGTTCGCTCTGGCGATCGCGCCCTTCATGCCCTTGCTGCCGTCGGTCAGAACCAGCTCGGCGCCATAGGCGCGCATCAGCTGGCGGCGTTCGACGGACATCGTCTCCGGCATGACGATGATGATGCGGTAGCCCCGCGCCGCCGCGACGGACGCAAGGCCGATGCCGGTATTGCCGGAGGTCGGCTCGATGATGACGGAACCCTCCTTCAGAAGGCCCTTCGCCTCGGCATCGTCTATCATTGCCTTTGCGATGCGGTCCTTGACGGACCCGGCGGGGTTAAAATATTCCAGCTTGGCCAGCAGCTTTGCCTTCAGGCCGAGTGCGTTTTCCAGATGGGTCAGCTCCAGCAGGGGCGTTTTGCCGATCAGCTGATCGGCGGAAGTGTAGATGTGTGACATTTTTCAAAATCCTTTCTTTTATGATGTGATATGGCTGCGGCGCACAAAATCAACATCGGAACACCATGCCTGCGTTCATTCGAACCCCTCGTTTCCGTTCTTTATACTACCAACTTAGTATGTTAGTAGTATTATATGCCGTCGAGTCTCGAATGTCAATAGACAGAGCGGGAAAATTTTTCCAAAAGCCGGTGGATTTTTATTCGCCGGAATTGTATTTTTGCTGAAAAAATGCTACAATATGGTGCAAACAGGGGGAATGTGAAAATGAGAATCGTAATCAAGGTCGGCACCTCGACGCTGACCCACTCGACCGGCCGGATGAACATCCGCCGCGTGGAGCAGCTCTGCAAGGTCATCAGCGACCTGAAAAACGCCGGGCACGAGATCGTGCTGGTGTCCTCCGGCGCCATCGCCATGGGCGTCGGTAAGCTTGGCCTTCTGAAGCGGCCGCAGGATATGCCCACCAAGCAGGCGGCTGCGGCGGTCGGCCAGTGCGAGCTGATGGACACCTACGACCGGCTGTTTTCCGGCTATCACCACACCGTGGCGCAGATTTTGCTGACCGGCAGCGACATCAAAAACGAGCAGCGCCGCGAAAACTTCCATAACACGCTCTTCCGCCTGCTGGAGCTGGGCGTTCTGCCGGTCATCAACGAAAACGACACCATCGCCACCGAGGAGATCGTCATCGGCGACAACGACACGCTGGGCGCGGTCGTGGCGGTCAGCACGAGTGCGGATCTGCTGATCCTGCTGTCGGACATCGACGGCCTGTACACCGGCGATCCGCACACCGACCCGAACGCGACGCTCATCGGTGAGGTGCGTGAGATCACGCCGGACATTCTGGCGCTGGGCGGCGGCAGCGTATCCGGCCTCGGCACGGGCGGCATGACGACGAAGCTCAACGCCGCGAAGCTCGCGACGGAAGCAGGCTGCGACATGGTCATCGCCAACGGCGACCGGCCGGAAAATCTCTACGCGATCGTGGAAGGTCAGCGCATCGGAACGCGCTTTCTGGGGAGGAAACCGACATGACGACACTGGAACTGATGCAGTCGGCCAAGGCTGCCGCGCCGCTGCTTGCCGCTGCGGACAGCGCTCAGAAAAACACGGCGCTTCTTACCATGGCCGAGGCCATCTGGCGGCACACGGAGGACATTCTCGCGGCGAACGCCGAGGATATGGCTGCCGCCAAGGGAAAGATCTCCGACGTGATGCTCGACCGTCTGCTTCTGACCAAGTCCCGCATCGCGGCAATGGCCGACGGTCTGCGTGCCGTGGCCTCCCTGCCCGACCCCGTGGGGGAGGTCCTCGCGCGGGAAGAACGGCCGAACGGCCTTGTGATCGAAAAAACGGCGGTCCCGCTGGGCGTGATCGCCATCATCTACGAAAGCCGCCCGAATGTCACCTCGGACGCGGCGGCGCTGTGCATCAAAAGCGGCAACGCCTGCATCCTGCGCTGCGGGAAAGAAGCGTGGCGTTCCGCCGCCGCCGTCACCCATGTGCTGCGCGATGGACTGACGCAGGCGGAGCTGCCGGAGGCGCTGGTTTCTCTCGTCGAGGACACCTCGCGCGAGAGCGCCGTGGAGCTGATGCACGGCGTGGGCTACATCGACCTGCTGATCCCCCGCGGCGGCGCCGGGCTCATCCGCGCCTGCACTGAGCAGGCGAAGGTGCCCTGCATCCAGACTGGCACCGGCATCTGCCATGTCTATGTCGACCGCGCGGCCGACCCCTACATGGCCCTGAACATCATTGAAAATGCCAAGGCCAGCCGCCCCTCAGTCTGCAACGCCGAGGAGGTCTGCCTCGTCCACCGGGACATCGCGGAAGCCTTCCTGCCCGCGCTGAAGCAGGCGCTGACGGACGCGCGCATCGCGGCGGGCAAGCCCCCCGTGGAGCTGCGCACCGACGAGGAGGCTTACCGCATCATCGGCGGGACGCCCGCCGGCGCGCGGGACTTCGACACGGAATTTCTGGACTATATCCTTGCGGTCAAGGTCGTCGGCGGCGTGCAGGAGGCGATCGCCCACATCGCGGCGCACTCCACCGGACACAGTGAGGCGATCATCACCTCGGATAAGGCCGCAGCGGACGCCTTCGTGCGCGGTGTGGACAGTGCGGCGGTCTACGTCAACGCCTCCACGCGCTTCACCGACGGCGGCGAATTCGGCCTCGGCTGCGAGATGGGCATCTCCACGCAGAAGCTGCACGCCCGCGGCCCGATGGGGCTGCGCGAGCTGACGACCTATAAATATATCATTCACGGAAACGGGCAGATCCGTTGAGGAGGAACAGGCAATGATCGCTTTTATCGGCGTAGGAAATATGGGCGGCACGCTGGCGCGCGCCGCGGTCAGAAGCGTCGGGCCGGAGCAGGTGCTCGTCACCAGCCGGACGTTGGAAAAGGCGCAGCGCTTCGCCGCGTCCTGCGGCTGCGCGGCAGCGACGAACACGGAGGCGGCAGAACGCGCCCGGTATCTCTTCCTCGGCGTCAAGCCGCAGATGATGCGGGAGATGCTCTCCGGAATCGCGCCGGTTTTGCGGGCGCGCAGCGACCGCTTCGTTCTGGTCAGCATGGCCGCCGGACTTTCCATGGCGCAGATTGCGGAATTCGCAGGCGGCGATTATCCCGTTCTGCGCATTATGCCAAACACCCCTGCGGCGGTGGGCGAGGGCATGATCCCCTACTGCGCAAACGACGCGGTCACGGCGGAGGAAACCGCAGAATTCTGCCGCATCCTGCACTGTGCCGGGCGGCTCGACCCCCTGCCGGAGCGGCCGATCGACGCGGCCGGCGCGCTCTCCGGCTGCGGCCCGGCCTTTGTGTACGTATTTCTGGAAGCGCTGGCGGATGCCGCGGTGGCCTGCGGCCTGCCGCGGGCCAAGGCGACGCAGTACGCGGCGCAGGCCGTCCTCGGCGCGGCGAAAATGGTGCTGGAGACCGGCGAGCATCCGGCGGCGCTCAAGGATGCGGTGTGCAGCCCGGCGGGCAGCACCATTGCAGGCGTACACGCGCTGGAAGCCGGCGGCTTCCGCGCCGCGGCGGAGGATGCCGTTCTCTCGGCCTACCGCCGTTCGCTGGAATTGGGAAACTAAGTAAAGGAGGCTCACGTAAGTGAGCCTCCTTGTATTTTCAGATCAGCAGCATCCGGTCGTTGTCCAGCGCGCTGCCGGAAATTTCCTTGAAACGCAGCAGCAGATCGTCCACCGCCAGCTTTTCGCGCTCTGCACCGGAAACGTCCATGACGATCCGCCCGGCGTGCATCATAAGCGTGCGGTTGCCGAGCTGTAAGGCCGAGCGCATATTGTGCGTGATCATCAGGCAGGTCAGATGGTTTTCGCGGACGATGTCCTGCGTCAGCGTCAGGACCTTTTCCGCCGTGGCGGGGTCGAGCGCCGCCGTATGTTCGTCCAGAAGCAGCAGCTTGGGCGGATGGAAGGTCGCCATCATCAGTGTCAGCGCCTGCCGCTGGCCGCCGGAGAGCAGGCCGACGGGCTGGCGCATCCGATCCTCCAGTCCCATGCCCAGAAGCGCGACGCGGTCACGGAAGCGCTGCTTTTCCGCGCGGGAAACGGGCCGCAGCCAGCCGCCCCGCCCGGCCGCCAGTGCCAGATTTTCTTCGATCGTCATGCCCGGCGCGCTGCCGCGCATGGGGTCCTGAAAGAGCCGGCCGATGCGCTTGGCACGCTTGTGCTCCGGCATCAGGGTGATGTCCTCGCCGTCCAGCAGAAGATCGCCGGAATCCGTGATAAAGCTGCCCGCGATGGCATTGAACAGCGTGGACTTGCCCGCGCCGTTCGCGCCGATGATGGTGATGAAATCCCCCGGCAGGGCGTGCAGGGACACATCGTCCAGTGCTTTCTTTTCGTCGGTCGTGCTGGGGCTGAATACCTTGGTAATGTGCCGCAGTTCCAGCATTACACGCGCCTCCTTCCGTGCTGCATCCGCCGCTTAAAGAGCGGATACTGCCGCTTGAGATAGGGGATGGAGATCGTCGCGACGACGACCACGGACGAAACCAGCTTGAGCATGAACGCGGGCATATCAAAGCGCAGCGCGACGGTGTAGACCAACCGGAACACAAACGCGCCCAGAATCATACCGAAGATGCGCAGCGGCAGGCGGCTTCTGCCCAGAAATACGCCGCCAATGAGAAGCGAGGCCAGCGCGATCGTGACCATGCCGGTGCCGATGTCGATGTTGACCGCCTTCTGGTACTGCGCGAGCAGACAGCCGGACAGGGCCGTGAGGGAGCCGGACACGCACAGGCCGATGATGGTCGTCATCACGGGGTTGATGGAAGAGGAGCGCACCATGTCGGCGTTGTCGCCGGTGGCGCGGATGGCAAGACCCAGCCGCGTTTTGAGGAACAGCCCCAGCAGCACGGCGACCGCCGCCGCGGCGAGGGCCGCAACGATCAGGCGCGACTGCCCCTGCAAGGCGGTCCCCTCCAGCAGGGCGCGCATTTTGGTGAACACCGTCGCCGTCTTGTTCATATTCAGCACGGACGAGCCGCCCATCACCGCGATGTTGACGGAATACAGCGCCGTATTGACGATGATGCCGGAAAGCAGACTGTTGACGCCCATTTTCGTTTGCAGCAGCGCCGTGCAGAAGCCGGACAGCACGCCGGCCGCCATCGCCGCCGGGAGCGCCAGATAGGGATGGCCCGCGATCGCGACGGCCGCGCCCACAGCCGCGCCGAGGGTGAAGCAGCCGTCCGTGGACAGGTCGCAGACATTCAGCATGGAATAGCTCAGAAAGAGCGCCAGCACCGTCACGGAGCAGATCAGCCCCAGCTCCAGCGCGGTCTGAACAAGCGTCAGGATGGTGGAAAACGACATTCCCGTCGCTCCTTTCTTGGTTTATTCCTTCACGTCGTCAAAGCTCTCTGCCGTCACGATGCGCTGGATCGCCGTGCAGTAGGGCTCAAAAGCCTCCTGAAGGGTATCGAAATCGTAGCCGAGCTTTGCGCAGATCTCTTCGTTGATCGTCGCCGTGCCGTTGTCGAAGGTGCGCACGGGCAGCTCCGCGGGCTTTTTGCCGTCGAGCAGGATCTCCGCGATCATGTCGGCCGTTTCCTTGCCCAGATTCTCATAGTCCACGCCGTAGCCGAGGAAGGCGCCGTTGAGCGCGAAGGAGTCCGCGCCGGTGTAGTGCGGGATGCCGGCATCGGCCAGCGTTTCGTAGATGCTCAGTTCGGATTTCATGACGGTGTTGTCCGTCGGGGTGAACACGGCGTCCACGCCTTCGGAAACCAGTGCCTGCGCGGCCAGCGCGATCTCGTCGACGGTCGTCCCGGTGCGCTCGACGTAGCTCACGCCGCGGGCGTCGAGGAATTCCTTGGCGTGCACGATGGGCGCCGCGGAGGAGTCCTGCCCGACGTCATACAGCAGGCCGATCTTCTTCGCATCCGGATTCTGCGCGAAGATCAGGTTCATGATCGCATCGGTGTTGAGGTAATCGGAGGTGCCGGTCAGGTTGCTGCCCGGCTGCTCCAGCGATTCGACCAGCCCGACGGAAACGGGGTCGGAAACCGCGGCAAAGACGACGGGCGTTCCGCTGTCCTCGGTGGCCGCCTGCATTGCAATGGCGACCGGCGTCGCGACCGCGACGAGGAGATCCGCGCCGTCGGTCTGGAAGTTGGTGATGATCTGCGACATCAGGCCGGCGTCGGCGTTGCAGTTGTCATAGAGCACGTTGAAGGAAACGTCCTTCTCCTCTCCGATGGCGGTCAGCTGCGCACGGATGCTTTCAACAATCTGATTGAGCGAGGCATCGTCCACATAGTTGCAGATGCCGACGGTATAGGTCTTGCCGTCGTCCGGTGCGGGTTTACTGCCGCAGGCGGCAAAGAGCGTGAGGGTAAAAATTACGGTAAGCGCAAGCGCGATGATCTTTTTCATGGAATATTCCAGCCTTTCACATTATTATATTAAAACGCAAAATCAAAGGAGATAGAATTGTTCGGCGCGGGCGCGCCAGCGCTTCGTTTTCAGCATCATAAAAGCCTCCTGAAAAATACAAAAACTCCTGTCCCTGCAATACAAGCATTGCTGGGACAGGAGCGTTACTTCCTGCGGTGCCACCCGGCTTGACGCGCCAAATACGCGCCCACTCATGCGTACCGATATACGCCGGCGTTTGTTCACGAAGCGCCGCTCCGTCTCACATACTCCAGAGAATCCTCTGTTTCCGCTCGCCCTCGGAAGTCCATTCGGTCCGGTCCTCTTCTGCCGCAATTCCACCGCCTGCGGCTCTCTGAAAGAATGGTGTCAGGATCTACTCACTCTTCTTCAACGGTTTTCTGCATTGTAGCACGATTTCTGCCGGATGTCAAGCGCTTTTTTCGCGCAGATTTCGGCGATGGTGAACGGCTTTTCTCTTGCGCAAGCAGCCCCCTGTTTTATTCTGGAGGAACGCTATGAACCGAATCCGGCTTTTTGCCCTGCTGCTGTGCCTGTGTCTTCTCGCTGGGTGCGCCGCGCAGACGCTGCCTGCGCAGGAACCTGCTGCGACCGTTTCCTTTGTCGATTCCTGCGGCAGGACCGTGGAAGTCCCGGAGAAGATCGACCGCGTCGCGGTCAGCGGCCTGACGGCGCAGATGATCCTTGTAACCCTTGCGCCGGAAAGGCTCGTCGGCGTGGCCAGCCGGCCGGACGAGGCCCAGCTAGCCTATCTCCCGGCGGAGCTGGCGCAGCTTCCGGAGCTGGGGCAGCTCTACGGCGGCAAGGGAAACCTGAACCCCGAATCCCTGATCGCCTACGCCCCGCAGATCATCCTTGATTTAGGCGACCGCAAGGCGAACCACGCGGCGGATATGCAGTCTTTGCAGGAGCAGACCGGCATTCCGACCGTGTTCATCGAGGCCAGCGGCGACACTCTCCCACAGGCCTACCGCACGCCGGGCGCGCTTCTGGGCGTAGCCGACGCGGCGGAAACGCTGGCGCGATACATAGAGGACACGCTGACCATGGCCGAGGCCAACCGCTGGACGAATTTTACTATGTCCGCTTCAGCGCGTCGGACAACTACGACGTGACGATCAACGCCCTGGTCTGGGATGTCTACGACGTCATTCTCTCCGTATCCAACGGGTCCACGGCAGCGCCCGCTGCGCGTCGTCATTCCGGGCTACGATTCCGGCAAGTGGGTCCGTCTGGTGACGGAGATCCGCTTTGTCGCCGCGGAATAAAGGAGGGACGCATTTGCAGAAAAAGAACGCTTTCCGCCGCATCCTGCTGCTCGTGCTGTGCCTGTGCCTTCTGGCCGGGACCGTCTTTGCCGACGACCCGCAGCCGTCAGAGTGCGACCACGACTGTACCCTTGTCGCATACGACGCGCCGCGCTACCGCGTGCCGGGCTTCGAGCGCTACCGCTGCACCAAATGCGGCGACGAATATGAGATCGAGCTCCCGCAGCTCGTGGAACGCGCGCCGAACTGGAGCTACGATTCCCTGAGCAACGCGACCTCCGACCATCTGACGATCTTCGTCGGCTACTACGGAATGTCCTACACGCAGAAGATCACCCTCTCCCTGCGGGACATTGTCAATAACTGCTACATGGTGCAGCAGACCTTTTCCTGCATCAACCGGCGGCCGCGCATGTGCTATTTGGTCGGCTACGGTCCTCTGCTCGACGACGTGCTGGCATACGCCGGGGTAGACATCTATTCCATTCAGGCTCTTCAGTTCGGCACGGCGGACTCCGGCGACGCATCCGGCGGCGGCACGGGGGTATCTCTGCTGCTGCAAAGCCCGCGTCTGCTGCTTCTGACCGCGCTTGCCGCGCTGCTTCTGCTGCTGCTCGGCGGCGGCCTGAAATATCTGCAATATCGAAAACAAATGAAATGATTGGAGAATTCGCCCATGTTTGGACAAAAGCTATCGGATATTCTGCGCGCGGTCGCGGGATCTCTGGAAACGCCGGTCGTGCTCGTGCTGCTGGTGCTGATCGCCGCGGCGCTGGCGCTGCTCGGCAGCCTGATCGTGGAATTTTTCACGGAGCACCGGCATTTGAAGATTTGCCTGCCGCAGCTTGCCGATAAACTCCGCGCGGCAAAGCCGGGGGAGCTTGCTGGCTGTATTGAAAGAAGCGGCCTGCTGCGCCGCCAGAAGCGCGCGCTGACGGAGCTTCTCAACCACCCGGCGCTGACCGCGGATATGCGCGAGTCGCTCGCCATCCGCCTGCTGGACGAGGAAAAGCAGCGCTGCGCGCGTCTGGTGCGGCTCTCCGATCTCGTGGCGAAGCTCGGCCCGATGTTCGGCCTGCTGGGTACGCTCATCCCCCTCTGCCCCGGCATCATCGCGCTGGGACAGGGCGACACCTTTACGCTCTCGAATTCCCTGCTGACCGCCTTCGACACCACCATTGCGGGTCTGATCGCCGCGGCCGTGGCGGTCGTGATCTCTACCCTCCGCAAGAGCTGGTACCGCAACGACACGTCGGTTCTGGAAACAGCGATGGAATGTGTATTGGAGGTGAGCCGCTGTGATGAAGCGCAAGCTGCATCGTGACGACCGGGAAGGCGGCGAGGAGGTCAACCCCATGGAGGATGTGGCAAACCTCGCCGACGTGATGCTGGTTCTGGCCGTCGGCATGATGCTGGCGCTGGTCGTGGCATGGAACGTGGACATTGCCTCGTCCAATCTGCGGCCGGTCGAGCCGCTCGCCCCGGCAGACGACGACTACTCGCAGGTGTGGGCCTCTGCGGCAATTTGAGCAAACGACATACCTTGATTGATTCTGACGCAGATAATGCTGCGGTCTTGCAATGTGAGATGCGAATGTTTTGGCATAGGCGAATTCTCCATTCTATGAGATTCCCTTTGCTTCAGATGACATCGCGCCATTGACCTCACCCCTTTCGCAGGAAGGAGCGCATCCTGCCTGCCACATTGCAAGCAGGCATTCAGCGCCACTTCGGAATAAGGTCATTATAGCATACATTTGTTCGATAGAAAAGAACTTTTGGAAGCACACTGTGTGACTGGACATGTGCAGTCATTTTATAAATCAATACTATATCGGCATAGAAATGCCCCCCTTTTTACCTTTTATGTTAGGGTTGATATAAGCCTATCCGCCAAACCTCAAGTCGCTTTGACGGAAAATGGGCATAGAAAAAGGGCAGTCGACTTCTCGGCTGTCCTTTCGATATGAAGATAGCTCATTCAGTTTGCGGCAGGGTCTTGTTCTGATACTTCTTCAGCAGAAGTTTGGTTATTGGGGAGCGGGTCATACCCGTCTGGGTTTCCGTCGAGGTCTGTGCTATGATAGTTTTCATACAACCAGTATTTCCCGCCAATCCCAACGACGATGTTTTCGCCATATTGATAAACTTCTGAGCCAACAATAGGGTGATTTGCCTGGAAGTTTTCCTTGGGTATACCGTCCAAATAATTACTTGCGTCATTTGTGCCTTTGGAGTTGGTAACATCACTTTCAATGACGCCTAAATAAACAAAATCGTCTTTCAATTCGTTGAACGATGTTTGCGAAGTGGACTGCTTATACAGGGTGTCGTTAACATAAATCATCGGTGCCACGTCTGCTATACCCGGAGTAGTAACACTATTGTTGTGGAAAAAAAAGGGAATTGCCACAACGCATGCTAAAACCAAACAAGCTGCAATAGCTCCCCATTTAGCCCAGATGGGCTTCTTTGCTTTTTGATATACCCTTGCCTCGCTGACATATTTCTCGTTGATATCGCCGAGGACTTCATACAGTTTTTCGTTAGTCATAGTTCAAAGCCCCTTTCTAAAAGGTAGTTGTGTAGTTTAAGGCGGAGGCGGTTAAGGGTCATTGATACTGCCCCATCATTCATGCCGTGCCGGACAGCAATTTCTGAAATGCTATCGGTGTACCAGTATCGGCTGATAAAAATACTTCTTTTCTCTGGAGAAAGACTATCCAGAAATGTATCAATGGCTTTCGTGAGTTCCTTTTGGTCAAATGCCTGTTCAACCTCATCCTTGCCAGATACCAGGTCTGAAAGTTCCTCCAAAACCACAGGCAACTCTCCACCACCTCGTTTGTCGGCAGTGTTATGCTTGTATCGGTTAAACGATAAGTTGCGGACTATTTTCCCAAGGAATGTAGATAGAATGCTCGGCCTATGCGGTGGCATGGAGTTCCACGCGTTCAAGTATGTATCGTTCACGCATTCCTCTGTGTCCTCATGGCTGCCCAGTATGTTCTTGGCAATCGAGGTACAGTAGCTTCCATACTTGTCTGCTGTTGCGGGGATTGCCTGCTCATTTCTATCCCAGTATAACTGGACTATATTTGCGTCATCCATCAGTGTTCACCTCACTTTCAAACTTACCCTTTCACCTATATACACAACTTTTGAACTCAAATCTCACATATTTTTCAAATTTTTTCTATCCCATAATACCACAATGTTCTACAATTTGGGCATGAAAAGAGGCCGAAGTTGCCTTCGGCTCTTTTCGACGCCCTGTTCTATTAAACTTGGACTGGAATGATGCCCTTGGTATCAAGTCCCATCTTTCAGTTCTTGGTATGTGATTGAGTCACTGATGCGGTTGCAGATGAGGACATATAGTTCCTCAACTAACTGCTTGGTGGAGAGGTCTTTGTTCTTCTCCAACCACCAGAAGAGCATGATACCGTATTCAAGGTTCGCAAAGGAAGGAACGCTCCAAGAGAAGCTGGACGAATTGTTCGGATAAAAACGAGAACTCCAGAATCAAATTTAGATTCTGGAGCTCTTATTTTTCAGTGTGTGATGAAACTTACACCTGCGTTTGTACGAGTAAATGCAACACTGAGATTTGTAAGACTAAATGCAATGGCTGGGTTGCATTTACTTTTGCAAATGAAGGGATTTTTCATGGCGATCACTTCAAATTGACATTCCCGTTTTGGCAAGATATAATAGAAATAAGTTAGCCAACGAAAACGGAGGAGGCCGCCATGGATCCCTATCGCATCATTGAGGTAAAGCAGAGCGTGTTTGCCGACAACAACGCCGACGCCGAGGCGCTGCGCCGCGAAATGAAAGCGCAGGGCGTTTTTCTGGTCAATCTGATGTCCTCGCCCGGCTCCGGCAAGACGACGACGCTGACCCACCTGCTCAAAGCGCTGCCCGCGGGCATCCGTGCGGGTGTCATGGAGGCGGACATCGACTCCGACGTGGACGCCGGGATCATCGCCGCCACCGGCACAAAGGTCATTCAGCTCCACACCGGCGGGATGTGCCATCTGGACGCGGACATGACCCGGCAGGGCATCGACCAGCTCGGAACGGAAAATCTGGATCTCATCATCCTTGAAAACGTGGGAAATCTGGTCTGCCCGGCGGAATTCGACACCGGCGCGGCCCTGAACATGATGATCCTCTCCGTCCCGGAGGGGCACGACAAACCGCTCAAATACCCGCTGGTATTCCAGGTCTGCGACGTCATGGTCATCAATAAAATCGACGTTCTGCCGTACTTTGACTTTGACATGGACAAGGTCACCGAGTACGCGAAAAAGCGCAATCCCAACATCCGCATCTTCCCCATCAGCGCCAAGACCGGCGAAGGCGTAGACGCGCTGGCCCAGTGGCTCGCACAGACCATTCAAAACTGGAAAGAGAAAGAGGAGTTAATGCAATGATCGACGAGGAACTGAAAAACCGGGCTTTTCATCCGCCCTTTCAGGGCGACCCCGCCCCCCGCGAGAAAATTCTGAAGCTAGGCAAGAAGATCACGGACGTTGTGGATCACAAGCTCAAGGGCCTCACCTCCGACGACCCGGAATACTGGGGCCTTGCCTCCATCGTCACCGATGAGATGGCGGACATCGCCCTGTCCATGAAGCTGCGCACGCCCTACACCGTCGAGCAGCTCTGGAAAATGAACAAGGTCAAGGAAGAGGACAAGCCGCATTTTCAGGAGCTGCTGGACGAGATGAGCTACATCGGCCTGCTGGAATACGACTACGGCTACCACTACGACCACAACGGCCGCACCGCGCCGCCCTCCGAGCGGCGGTACATCCTGCCCATGTTCGTCCCCGGCAGCGCAGAGCTGTTCAATATGGAAGAGGGCCCGGAGGGCAACAAGCGTCTGCGCGAGCATCCGGAGGTCGGTTATTTCTTTGAGCGGATGACCTATATCCCGCTGGCGGGCGTAACCCACCTGCTGCCGCCGGGCGGCGGCGGTGTCGGGATGCACGTGATTCCCGTGGAAAAGGCGATCTCCATGGAGAACCAGACGCTGGACATTGAGCATCTGTCCTACTGGCTGAAAAAATACGAGGGCCACATCGGCGTGGGCCGCTGCTCCTGCCGCGCCAGCCGTGCCGTAATGGGCGAGGGCTGCGCGGACGACGACGAGTGCTGGTGCATCGGTGTGGGCGATTTTGCCGACTACTGCCGCGAAACCGGCAAGGGCCACGACATCACCTACGAAGAAGCCATGCAGATCCTCCGCAAGGCCGAGGACAACGGCTTCGTCCACCAGATCACGAACATCGACGGCGAGAACAAGATCTTCGGCATCTGCAACTGCAATGTGCAGATCTGCAACGCGCTGCGCACCAGCCAGCTCTTCAACACCCCCAACCTCTCCCGCTCCGCCTACACCGCGGAGGTGACGAAGGAAAACTGCGTCGCCTGCGGCAAGTGCGTGGAATACTGCCCCGCCGGCGCGGTGCGCCTCGGCCAGAAGCTCTGCGACAAGGAGGGCAAGGCCGTCACCTACCCCAAGCACGAGCTGCCGAATGCCATCAAGTGGGGCCCGGAGCACTGGGACCCGGACTACCGGGACAACAACCGGAAAAACTGCTATGACAAGGGCACCGCGCCCTGCAAGACCGCCTGCCCCGCACACGTGAGCGTACAGGGCTACCTGAAGCTGGCGGCGCAGGGAAAATATCAGGAGGCCCTTGCCCTGATCAAGAAGGACAACCCCTTCCCCGCCGTGTGCGGCCGCATCTGCAACAAGCGCTGCGAGGACGCCTGCACCAGAGGAAACGTCGATGAGGCGGTGTCCATCGACGCGGTGAAGAAGTTCCTCGCCGAGCAGGACCTCAAGGCCGAAACGCGCTACATTCCCCCGGTCGTCATCGCCTCCAACCAGAAAACGCACTGGACGCAGAAAATCGCCATCATCGGCGGCGGCCCGGCCGGCCTGAGCGCCGCCTACTATCTGGCGACGAAGGGCTACAAGCCCACGGTGTTTGAAAAGAACGAGAAGCCCGGCGGCATGATGACCTACGGCATCCCCTCCTTCAAGCTGGAAAAGGACGTGATCGCCGCGGAGATCGACGTGCTGCGCGAGCTCGGCGTGGAATTCCGCTGCGGTGTGGAGGTCGGCAAGGATGTGACCATCCCCGAGCTGCGCGAGCAGGGCTATCTGGCCTTCTATATCGCCATCGGCTGCCAGGGCGGCCGCTATCCCGGCGTGGCGGGCGACCATGCGCTCGGCACGAGCATCGCGGTGAACTTCCTGCACGATGCGCTGGAGGATGAAAATCAGCATATGGACGGCAAGGTCGTGGTCGTCGGCGGCGGCAACGTGGCCGTGGACTGCGCCCGCACCGCCTCCCGTTTCGGCGCAGAGAAGGTGTCCATGGTCTGCCTGGAAGCCCGCGAAACCATGCCCGCCTCCAAGGACGAGGTGGAGGAGACCCTCGCCGAGCACATCGACATCTGCAACGGCTGGGGCCCAAAGGAGCTCAAGACCGACGAAGCCGGCCATGTCACCGCCGTGGTGTTCAAGAAGTGTCTGCGCACCATCGACCCGGAAACCAAGCGCTTCTCGCCGGTTTACGACGAGGCCGAAACCATGGAGCTTGCAGCGGATCATGTGATTTTTGCCATCGGTCAGGCCATCAAATGGGGCGGCCTGCTGGAGGGCAGCCGGGTGGAATTCCACCGCGGCAGCTACCCCGTCGCGGACGCGCTGACCTACCAGACCGCAGAGCCGGACATCTTCGTCGGCGGCGACGTATACCACGGCCCGAAATTCGTCATCGACGCCATCGAGGAAGGCAAGTGCGCCGCGGAATCGCTGCACCGCTATGTCCATCCGGGCGCCAGCCTGGCCATCGGCCGCAACCGCCGCGACTTCAACATGCTCGACAAGGACAATGTGAAGCTGGCAGGCTACGACACCGCCGCGCGGCAGACCGCCGGCGTGGACGGGCGCATCGACGCGATTCATTCCTTCCGCGACCCCAACCTGACGCTGACAGCGGAACAGGTGAAGATCGAAACCGCCCGCTGCCTCGGCTGCGGTGCAAGCTGGGTCGATCCCAACAAGTGCATCGGCTGCGGCGTGTGCACCACCAAGTGCGTCTTTGACGCGATCCACCTCAAGCGCGACCACCCGGAGTGCTCGAAGATGATGAAGGCGGAGGACAAGGTGAAGGGCATCCTGCCCATGGCCTTCAAGCGCCTCGGCCAGACCGTCGTCACCAAGCTGGGCGGAAACAAGGATTAAAGGATGCACGAGCTGGGCGTGGTTTTCCACATCGCGGACAGTGTGGTCAAAATCGCAGAGGAAAATCAGGCAAGCCATGTCCGCCGGGTGACGCTCCAGATCGGAGAGGTCTCCACCGTGATCCCATCCTACCTGACCGACGTCTGGAACTGGAACTGCAAGCGGGTGCCCATGCTGGAAGGGTGCGAGCTGACGGTGGAGCAGATCCCCGCCGTCACCTACTGCACTGCCTGCGGGCAGACCTATCCCACCGTGCCGCAGGGCAAGACCTGCCCGTACTGCGGCAGCGAGGAGACCTATTTGCAGCAGGGAAACGAGCTGGAGATCAAGGAGATCGCAGTAGAATAAAGCAAAGCCGCCGGCGCGAAAAGCACCGGCGGCCTTGTTATTTTTCTTACTTTCCGAACAGTTCTTCCGCCTTCTTCATGCGCTGCATGATGGGCACGCCGAAGGGACACTGCGTCTCGCAGCGGCCGCAGGCGATGCACTCGCCCGCGTGATGCTCCAGCGCATCATAGTGGCCCTGAAGCGTGGGCGTGACGCCGTCGAGAAGCGCCATGTCCAGATACTTGCTCAGCTGCGCGATGTTGATGTGCTTGGCGCAGGGCAGGCAGTGGTTGCAGTACATGCACCGGCCCTGCATGGAAAACTTTGGTTCGGCGGCAAAGAGGAAGGAATAGTCCAGCTCCTCCTGCGTCATCGTTTCGTAGCGCAGGCAGTCGGCCACCTGCTCCGGCGACTGCATCCCGACCAGCACGCTCGCAACGCCGGGGCGGGAGAGCGCATAGTGCATACACTGCTGCACGGTCATGGCGCGCCCGAAGGGGGAGGTCTTGTCCGACAGCAGCGCGCCCGCGGCCAGCGATTTCATGACCGTAATGCCCACGCCGTGCAGCTCGCAGTAGCGGTACAGCTCCTCGCGCACCTGGTTGATGCCGCCGAGCTGCTGCATGGAATCGAAGAAGCGGTTGTCGAGCTTGCGCGGACGCTCCGCGTTTTCGTTCAGGACATCATAGGCGGGATTGACGCTGAAAAGCATCAGGTCGATCAGGCCGGTCTTGGCCGCGCGCAGCGCCTGCACGGGATTGTGGCAGCTCACACCCAGCGCGCGGATGACGCCCTTCTGCTTGAGTTCCAGCGCGTATTCCAAAATCGGGCCGTTGAAAATTTCGTCATATTCCTGCGCGTTGTCGATCATGTGGATCATGCCGAGGTCGATATAATCCGTCTGCATCCGCCGCAGGAGATCCTCAAAGAATTCCCGCACGACCTTGACGTCCATCGTCCGGCCATACTGTCCGTTTTTCCAGATGGAACGGAAATGGCCCTGAATGTACATCTTGTCCCGCTTGCCTTTGAGCGCCGTGCCGAGGTCGGAGCGGATCTCCGGGTTGGACATGAAGCAGTCGAGCAGATTGATGCCCGCGTCCATCGCAGCGTCCACCGTATCGCAGACCTGCTTCAGGGGCTGGCCCTCCAGATATTCGCCGCCGAGGCCGATCTCCGAAACCTGAAAGCCCGTCCTGCCGAGCGTGCGGTATCTCATGCCTCTACCTCCCGGCCGGCCGCACGCAGGATCGCGCGCGCCTGCGCCTCGTCGATGGGCTCGGACATCTTGCCGCCCTTGCGCAGCGTCGTGCCGATGATGAGGATGTCCGCCGTGCGCATCTTTTCGGCAATGTTCTTCTCGGTGACGCCGCTGCCGACGGCAACGGGAATGGAGATGCTCTTTCTGACCTTTTCCAGATCGGACGAGGCCGTTTCCACACCGGTGGAGCAGCCCGTGACGATCACCGCGTCCGCGCCCTGATGCTGCGCCCATTTGGCGGAGGTGGAAATATCCACCGACGGATTGACCATGTAGTAATGCTTGACCTGCACGTCCGCAAGGATCTTCACGTGCTCCGCGCCGATCTCGCGCCGGTAGCGGATGACCTTGCCGCTGCACGGCGTAATGATCCCGTTGTAATTCATGACCGTATCGACAAAGATGGGGCTGCGGATAAAGTCGCCGCCGACCACCTTGGCGATGGAGAGCGCTTCCTCATAGTTCAGCGCGCTGCAACACAGGCCGAGCGGCAGCTTTACCGCGCTGCGCACCGCCTGCGCCACCATGCTGATGGCCGCAAACTGCACCTTGGTCATATGCGGCTCCAGGCACAGATCTTCGTTTTCGACCATGACCGCATCAAAGCCGGCGCGCTCCAGCGTCTTTGCGTCGCTGACCGCACGCTCGATGACCTCTTCGATGCTTGCCGTCGCGCCGTAGGTTCCGGGCAGCGGCAGGCAGTGGATCATGCCGATGAGCAGCTTGCGCCCATCCGTCAGATTCCAATCCATTTCAATCATCCCTCCTGATCGTTTCATACCGCGCCAGAAGCTGCGCTTCGGTGGGCAGATTGGTGATGCTTCCCTCTTTTTCCAGCACAAAGGAGGAAACCGTTGCGCCCAGCAGGGCGCACGCGCGCATATCGTAACCGCGGATCAATCCGTACAGGAAGCCGCATACATAGCCGTCGCCTGCGCCGACCGTTTCCGGCTCCTCGCACTGCGGCGCGACCACACCGGCCTGCGTGATCTCAATGCGCGTGCCGGATCTGTAATACACGCGGCTCCCCTCTGCGCCCAGCGTTTCGACCAGAATTTGCAGACGCCCACCTTCAAAAAGGTCGCAGGCGCTCTTCAGGCCGAAGGTTTCCTGTAAATATGCCGTTTCCGTCTCATTCGCGAAGATGACCGTACTCAGCTCCAGAAGCTGCGCGAGCTTTTCCTTGGGCAGAGCGTTGGGGTCCTTGCGCATGGACAGCACCAGCGGCGTGCCGCTTGCGCGGATGGCGTCGATGGCGGGCTGCGTGTTCATCGCCATGGGTGCGGTGAGGATCACATAGCGGCTGTCGCGGAAGAACTGCGGCTTCATCTCCTGCACGCCGTAAAAGGTGCTCTCCGGCAGACGGTGCTCATACTCCGTGATGAGCGTCATATGGTTTTTCTCGGCGTTCTGGATCATGATGGTCGTGCCGCGCGCCTGCGCAGGCGGGTCCTTGATCCCGTCCTCCGGCATCCGGTATTCCTGCGCAAAGCCATGCAGAAAATCGTGCTGCCGGTAGTCCGCGTAGGTCAGCACAGGGTAGACGGACGCGCCCAGCTTTGCAAGGCCGGCACAGATGTTCAACCCCATGCCGCCGTTGTCATATTCCGCCAGACCGCCGCCGAAAACCGGCGTGGACTTGCCGCACTCCGGCATCTGCCGGACGCGCAGGATGCTGACCGTCGCCGCCGTTCCGACCACCGTAAAATCGTAGCGCTTCATCAGAACGCTCCGTTCTTCAGCCGCTCGCAGACCTCGTCGGAGGAAATGGCCTTGGCAAAATACTTTGTCATTTCCGCCAGATGGAAGTCGTTGATCTCCTTGGTATTCGTGCCGAGCATATCGCTGATCATATAGGTGCGGAAGCGGTAGGCCGAGGCGTCCGTCGCCGTGGCGCGGCAGCAGACGTTGGTCTTGACGCCGCACACGAGGACGTTTTCCACGCCGCGTTCCCGCAGAATTTTGGCAAGATCGGTGCCGAAGAAGGCACTCGGCACAAACTTGCGGAACTTGATGTCCCGTTCGGGGTCATAGGGGATGTTCTCATCCAGCTCAGCACCCTCGGAGCCCTCGACGAGGGAGGCCTTCTTTCCGTCGCGGAACATCCGCGTCAGCTCGGGGTTGACCTCCTTTTCGTCCGCCGGATGGGCGGTATAGACGATGACGATGAGCGCGCCGAGGTCGCGCATTTTGTTGATTTTTTCCGGGAAGGTCTTCATCATTTCGCCGGTGGTTTCGGGATAGTAGAACTTTCCCTCCGGGCGCGTGAAGTCCTTCTGCATATCAATGACAAGTACAGCGGTTTTGGGCATAGGATTTTCCTCCCGTCAGGCTTCCTTGAAGAAGCGCAGATGATTCTTGCGGGCGTTGGGCAGCTCGACGATCAGCAGCACGACAATGATCGTGACATAGGGCATGATACCGAGCAGCGACGAGATCGCCGCAGGAACGAAGTTGTTGATGATGGTTTGCAGTGCGCGGACAAAGCCGAAGATCAGCGCGTAGACGCAGGCCTTCTCCGGATCCTTTCTGCCGCAGTTGATGGCGCTCAGGCAGATGAAGCCGCGGTTCGCCGTCATGTTGATGGTGTACATACCGAGCTGCTCAACCGAAAGGTTGAGGCCGGCCAGCGCGCAGGTCGCGGCGGAGATCATGAGGCACAGGAACTTGATCCGGTTGGTTTTGATGCCGACGGACTTCGCGGCGTTGACGCTCTCGCCGGTCACGCGGACATAAATGCCGAATTTTGTCTTGTACATCACGATCGTCAGGACGATGACCACAAGGAAGGTCAGGTAGGTAATCGCCGTGTGGTTGTTGAAAATATCGCTCAGAATGGGGATGCTGCGCAGCACCGGCACATCGAGCATCATCTTCGCCGGGTCAATGATATTGCTGGCGACGAGGTTGCTGCGCGTGCCGTAGAGCGCCTGCAGAAGGCAGGCCGGAATACAGGCGGCCATCAGGTTGATGCCGCTGCCGACCACGCTGAGGTTGCCCTTGAGCTTGACGGTGAAGAGATAGAACAGGCAGTTGAGCAAAATGGCGATCATAAAGGCCGCAATCACGCCGACCCAGATCTGCCCCGTGACAAAGGCAAAGAGGATGCCCGCAAAGGCCGCGAATTCCGTGCAGCCCTCCATGGAGATATTGAACACGCCCGCTCTGGCGACAAACACGCCGCCGATGGTAATGAGCAGATAGGGCGCCGCGTTCTCCACGGTCATATTCAGAAGGTTCAGAAACAGGGAAAAGTAATTCATGCTCAGTCCTCCTTTTTCGCCGCGGCGCGGTGGAAGATGCGGCCGAAGAAGCCCACGATCGCCTCACGGTTGTTGCCGATCAGCTTGATGGCCATGAACAGGACCAGCGTGCTCTTGATGATATTGATCAGATCAAGCGGCACGCCCAGACCGGTCTGTGCGGCCAGAGCGCCGTAGCGCAGGGCGCCGAAGACAATGGAGAACAGCAGAATGCCAACCGGGTTGCTGCCCGCAAGGATGCAGACGAAGAAGCCGTCCCAGCCGATGCCGGGGTTGGCGGAGAAGCTGCTGACGAAGTTATAGTTGACGCCGAGGATTTCCGTCGCGCCCGCGATGCCGGCCAGCGCGCCGCCAATCACGAAGATCACGACGATCTTGCGGCTGACGTGCATACCGACGGCATCGGCGAATTCCCACTGCTTGCCGATGCAGTCGATCTCATAGCCGAACTTGGTCTTTTTCAGGACGAAGTACAGCACGAGCCAGATGGCAAGCGCGATGAAAAGTGCGGTCGTGCAGCGGTACTTGCTGTTCAGCTTGGCAAGGCGCGCGGACTGCTCGATGAATTCCGTGTGCGCATAAGCGTCGCCCGTGCCGAGGTAGCTCTGGGTCAGGAAGCCCGTGACCTGCGTTGCGATGCTGTTGAGCATGACGGTCGTGACGACTTCGTTCACGCGCAGCTTCGCCTTGAGAAGGCCGGGGATGAGGGCATAGAGTGCGCCGAAGGCCGCTCCGATGAGCAGGCACAGCGTCACGTGCAGCACAGGCGGCAGGCCCTTGATCATGTAGCCCGCCAGCGCCGCGGTGAAGGCGCCGAGGAACACCTGGCCCTCAATGCCCATGTTGTACATATTCGCGCGGATGGAAAGCGCCGTGGCTATGCCGGTAATGATGATCGGCGTGGTATAGCCGAGCGTATTGAGGATGCCGCCAAGGGAGAAAAAGGCTTTTTTGATGATATAGCCGTAAAGCGTGAAAGGATTACAGCCGCAGATCAGGGAAAAAATGCTGCCGACGGCAAAGGCGAACACCAGAGGCACCAGCACGTCGCCGGTGGCCGTAAGGAGATTGCCGCCCCAGCCGGAGGAGCGTTTTGCGGGGAGTCTTTGTTTCATGTTCGTAAACCTCTCATTCTTCCGAAAGCTCTTCGGCGGTCATGCGCTTCACGCCGGACATATACAGTCCCAGCTCATTGAAGCTCACGTCCTCCGAACGGAAGCCGCCGACGATCTCGCCGTGATACATCACGAGCACGCGGTCGGAAAGTCCCGTGACCTCGGAAAGCTCCGAGGAAATGATGAACACCGCCGTTCCGGCGTCGCGCATCTTGAGGATCTGGTTGTGAATGAACTCGATGGCGCCGATGTCCACGCCGCGCGTCGGCTGGCTGACCAGCAGCACCTTCGGCTTGCGGCTGAACTCGCGGGCGATGATGACCTTCTGCGCGTTGCCGCCAGAGAGGGAGCCGACCGCCGGGTCCTTCGTGCTCAGGCGGACGTCATATTCCTTGACGAGCTTATCGCGGTTTTCCATCATGGCGCGGCGGTTCATCACGCCGCCATTGCAGTAGGGCTTGAGTCCGTGATAACCGGCGATGAGGTTGGCCGAAACCGGTACGTTCAGGCACAGGCCCTGCTTGTAGCGGTCCTCCGGCACCACGCCGATCTCGTGCTTTCTCAGCTCGTCCGGCCACAGGCCCGTGATATTCACGCCGCCCAGCTCTACGGTCGAGCCATGGCAGACGTCCAGCATTCCGGTCAGCGCCAGCATCAGCTCGGTCTGTCCGTTGCCCTCCACGCCCGCAATGCCGACGACCTCGTTCTCATGGATGCGGAAATTGATGTCGTTGAGAATTTTCTTGCCCTCGGAGTTGACCGCGCTGAGGTGCTTGACCTGATAGGCGATCTTCTCGCCGACGGGCTTGCCGCTCTTCTGCACGCGCAGGAGCACCGCGCGGCCGACCATCATTTCCGCCAGATCTTCGTCGGTGGTGTTTTCATCGTTCGGGACGGTACCGATGACCTTGCCCGCGCGGATGACCGTGATATTATCGGCGCACATCTTCACCTCGTTGAGCTTGTGCGTGATAATGATGATGGTCTTTCCGGCTTTTTTCAGATCGAGCAGGCGCTGGATGAGGTCGTCCACCTCCTGCGGGATGAGCACAGCCGTCGGCTCGTCGAGAATGAGAAGATCAACGTCGCGGTAGAGCATTTTGAGGATCTCCACGCGCTGCTTCGCGCCGACGGAAATATCCGAAACCTTGTCGGTAATATTCAAATTAAAGTTAAACTTGTCCACAAGCGCCTGGATCTCGGCCTTTTCCTTTTTCTCGTCGATCAGCAGGCCGCGGAAGGTCTTTTTTCCGATCTTGTGGGTACGCACCGTTTCCGTTCCCAGAACGATGTTTTCATAGATCGACAGCGACGGCGACAGCTTGAAATGCTGATGCACCATGCCGATGCCAAGCTCGATCGCATCGCGCGGCGAGGCGATGGCAACCTTTTTGCCGCGGAAGAAAATCTCTCCTTCCGTCGGCTGGAGGATGCCGTAGAGCATATTCATGAGCGTGGACTTGCCCGCGCCGTTTTCACCGATGATGGCGCGGATCTCCCCTTCCTTCACCGCCAGATTGATGTGATCGTTGGCCGTGAAGTTTCCGAACTTTTTCGTCAGGTTTTTTGTTTCAATAATGGTATCCATATTCGTCACCAAAGCATCCTATGATGGGGGTATGCCCCGCTGGAGGTACCTTCAACGGGGCATACACAGTCGGTTTATTACTTGTTCAGCTCTGCGTAGGTCTTGTTGTTGCCGTCGATCTTGAGCCAGTCGTCCAGACGCTGGCCGTCGTTCTCGATGCTCGCCATACGGGCGTCGAAGACGGTGATGGTGCCGTCGGCGATCCACTTGCGGCACTGCTCGATGATGCCCTTGAGCTCTTCGAGCTTGTCCTTATCGGTCACATACTTCGCAATGACGCTCATGTCGGTGATGTCCACGCCGCCGTTGGAGAGGTTGAAGACATCCGGCTCGGTCTGCGCGAGGTCACCCTCGAGGTACTTGCCGATGTAGAATTCCATCAGGGAGGTGTTGTCGCGGACCGCGGAGGTCAGGATGTAGCCCGGCTCGACCTCGTCCTGGTTGGAGTCAACGCCGATGCCGAACGCATTGTTCAGACGGCAGGCCTCCAGGCCGCCAAGACCGGCGGTGCCGCAGCAGGTCCAGATCACGTCGCAGCCCATGTTGTTGATCATGTTCTGGGCAATGTTCTGTGCGTTTGCGGTGTCGGAGAAGCCGACGGTGTAGTCGATGTAGACCTTCGCATCGGGGTTGTAGAACAGTGCGCCCTGACGGAAGCCGTCGCCGTACTGATAGAAGCCGACGGACTCTGCGCCGAACAGGATGCCGATGTTGCAGCCCTCGTGCTGGCCGACGCCCTCAACAAGGGTGTTGCCGTCGGTCGCTGCATAGGCGGCGACGACGCCCGCGAGGAAGGAGTGCTCGTTCAGGGTGATGTAGGACTCAATGACGTTCTTCGGGGTTTCGGTGAAACCGTCGACCGCGTTGATGCGGAGCTGACGGCCGACAACGACGAAGTAGATGTTGGGGTAATCCAGTGCAACGGTGTACATATTGCCGCTGATGCCGGCTTCGAGGTTGATGATCAGGCCATAACCCGCTTCGCACAGCTCACGGATCAGGGTCTCGCCCTGCGTGGTGTCGGTGCATTCCACGGCGTTGACATCCAGACCGTACTTGTCCTTGCAGGCCATGAGTCCGGCGTAGGCGGTGTCGTTGAAGCCCTGGTCGCCAAGGCCTCCCTGCTGCATGATCATGGCGATCTTCTTATTAACTTCGGGATTTCCATCTTCGCTGCCGGAGGGATCGGTTTTGTCGCTGTTGTTGGTATCGTCGGGTTTATCCGTGCTGGGGTCCGTGTTGCCGGCACAGGCTGCAAGAGAAACAATCATAACCAGTGCAAGCAAAACTGCGAGTAGCTTTTTCATGGATACATCCTCCTCAAAATTTACATCAAACTTTCATAAGTTGTATTGATGTTATAATAACCATATCACCGGGTCGCGCAATTTTCAATTAGCAAATCTTCTGAATAATTGTTGTGATTTTTGTCTGTTTTACACAAAAATCTATTCCAATATTATGACCATTCCATTCTTTTCTCTTGTTTTTTCCATGTAGCATATTGTTGTAATGACAACATATCTTCACAGCTTTGAAAAGGGGCGGGGCGCCCGTGGATATACCGAGCGCCCCGGCCGGAAGAGAGGAAGGATCAATATGCCAGCTTGTAGATCTCCAGCGCGGACTGCTCGTTGAGCGGGCGGAATGCCTTGGCGAAGTAGTCCTTGCCGATGATGGCCGCCTCGTGCGCCATCTTGGGAAGCATCTCTTCCTCGATACCGAAATCGCGCAGATGCTGCGGCAGATTCAGAGAAGCGAAATACTCGCGGGTCTTTTCGATGGCGAGCTTCGCCGCTTCCATCTTGTCCATGCCGGTCGGATCGATGCCGAAGGCAGCCTGCAGATAGCCGAGATAGCGGTAGGCATTGTCCTCGGTGAGCATCCAGGTCAGCCATGCGGGCATGATGACAGCAAGGCCCTCGCCGTGCGTTACATCGTAGAATGCGGACAGCTCATGCTCCAGCTTGTGCATGGACCAGCCGACGGGATTGCCCTTGACGGTCAGGCCGTTGATCGCCCAGCAGCAGGTCCACATGATGTTCGAGCGCGCCTCGTAGTTGGTCGGATCGTCATAGGCGATCTTACCGTAGTGGAAGAGGGTGTTGAACATCGCTTCGCCGAACTTGGTCTGCAAATAGGCCTCCGGCACATTGGAGAAATAGGACTCCATGACATGGCTGATCGCGTCGGCGACGCCGGCAGCGGTCTGCTTCTTGGGCATGGTAAAGGTGAATTCCGGGTTGGAGAAGGAAGCGCGCGGACGCATATCCGGGCTGGAATAACCGGCCTTCTCATTGATGTCCATGCGGGAAATGACGGAGCTGGTGGACATTTCGGAGCCGGCAGCGGCCAGCGTCGGGACGGCGATGATGGGCAGCACCTTGCCGACGGGCACCTTCTTGCTGATGATGTCCCACGGCTCGCCGTCGTAGTTCACGGTCGCGGCGATGGACTTCGCGCAGTCAATGGCGGAAGCGCCGCCGATGGGCAGCAGGATGTCGCACTTTTCCTCGCGGCAGATGCGGTTGCCCTCCAGAACGGACTCGTAGCGCGGGTTCGGGGCGACGCCGCCCATCTCGGCATAGGGGATGCCGGCTTCCTTCAGGCGGCTGACGACGGCGTCATACGCGCCGTTGCGCTTGATGGAACCGCCGCCGTAGACGATCAGCGGCTTGGTGCCCCACTGATGGATGGTATCCACCAGATACTGGAAGCAGGACGGGCCAAAATTCACACGAGTCGGAACATAGTACCAAAAGTCTTTCATAATGTCACACCTCTAAAAAATTTTTGATTCTGCGCAGGTCAGTCCTGCGCTGCCTTTTTATACTCGCGGATCAGCTCAACGAGCTTTTCCGGCGTGTCGTACAGTTTGATGATGGAGCTTCCGACAAAGAAGCCCTGTCCGCCCGCAGCCTTGACGCGCGCAGCGTCCGCCGGGGATTTGATGCCCGCGCCGCAGTAGATCGGCTCGGAAACCTTGCGCTCGCGCAGATAGCGGATGCAAGTCTCCAGCTCCTCAAAGCCGGGCTTGACATACTGACCCTCGCTCGGGAAGGCCTGCATATAGGTGAAGCCGTCGGTATGGATGCAGCGCTGGATGTCGTCCTCGTTCATCTTGTAATTGACCGAGCGCGCCAGCTTAACGCCGTGCTTGCGCAGGGCGGCGATCGCTTCGGGATCGTGCAGGTCGCCGGAGATGACGTTGACGATGTGGTGCTTCTCGCAGAATTCGCCCAGCTTCTCCGCGCCGATGGCCATGATGACCTCGTGGTAGAGCACAAAGAAGAATTCCGTGTTCGGATATTTCTCGGTCATGCGGCCGACACCCTCCAGATAGGCCGAGTAGTCGTCGGTCTGCGCCAGCGCAACGCGGTAAAGCTCCTGCAAAAAGGCGCTGTCGCGGTAGGGGTCCTTCGGCGGGATGCTGACCTCGATGGCGTCGCAGCCGCCCTCGATGTAATAGCCGGCCATTTCAATGCTCTTTTCAATGGTCGGATAGCCGAAAGAGAGATAACAAATCGTTTTGATGCCCATATTTCCTACTTCCTTTCAAGAATTTGCCGCCTGCTCCAGGTCTGCCAGCAGTGCCAGCATCGCAGGCTCGTTGTCCCAGAGATTCATCAGGCAGCTGCCGACAAACGCGCCCGCCGCGCCCGCCTGCTTCGCCTCCAGAAGGCTTGCGCCGCAGGTGATGCCCGCCGTTGCGTAGATCGGCGCCGTCACGCCACGCCGGCGCAGGAAGCGGATGCGCTCGTCCCAGCTGACCATGCCGTCGCGCGGCTCCATGCCCTCGCGCACATTGCGCAGCATGACCGCCCGACCGGTCTGCACGGCGAACTCCACGTCCTTTTCCGGCAGATTGTAGTCGATAAAGGTCAGGGTGTCGATGCCCGCCGCGTTCATGTCCATCCTCGCCCGCTCGATCACGCCGTCGCCGGAAATGCGGCAGGTGCGGATGTTGTTCTGCTTGCAGAATTCAATGTACCTCGTCGTGCCGACGGTGAGGATCACGTCCTCGTAGGACACCATCTGCATTTCAAAGTCCGGATGCTTCCGGCGGAATTCCGTGAGCGCCTTCAGGAAGGGCTCATAGCCGCCGTAGGTTTCCCACGCCTTGGCCATGCGTGCGCGGATAAAGGGCGTTTCGCGGTAGGGGTTGCGCGACGGCAGGTCAAATTGCAGGGCCTTCACGCCGTGCGCCAGATAGGTCTCCGCCTTCTCCAGCGACGCTTCGATCGTCGGCGTTCCCATGCTGATGTAATAGACCAAATGGAATTTTCCCATTCTTTTCCTCCAGATCTGACAGTCTTGCCGGGTATGTTGTTCAATCAGATAGATGTAATGACAACATAACAGGTTCGCGTGAAAAAAATCAGGATTCCCTCCCGGCATTTTTATTATAGCACAGTCATTTTGCTTTGCAATTCTCTTAATTCACAAAATAAAAACCGCTTTTTTGAACATTTTCAACAAGACAAATTTTTCATGGGCAGGTGCAGAATTCTCCCCGAAACGCGAAGTTGTCATGTTTCCTGTCCGTTTTTGCCAAGCAAGCTGCATTCCATCTGGTTTCGGCGCGTCTGTTTTCTTTTTTCCCATCTGTTTTTCCGCTTTTTTCCGAAAAACTGTTGACTTCCACGTGCTTGACCAATACAATAGATATTATGAACAATAGACCACTTGCACTATCCCAAACACAACGAATGTCGAGGGGCAAAAGAATGAATCATATGTTTTCCGAGGAACAAATTTCCACGCTGGTACAGAACATTCCAAAATATATGTACATCAAAATCGAGCTGGCCAACCGGATCAAATCCGGCGAATTGGAGGTCGGCGCAAGGCTCTCCACGGAAAAGGAAATGTGCGACCAGTACGGATGCAGCCGCCTGACCGTGCGCAAGGCGCTCGAGGAGCTGACGCGCGAGGGCTACATCTATAAAATTCAGGGCAAGGGCACCTTTGTCAAGGAGCGCACGCCGCAGAAGCAAAATTTTTCCGTCATCACAAGCTGCTCTACGCTGATCCGTTCGCAGGACATGACGCCAAGCAAGAAGATCCTTTTTGAAGGCCTCGTCCCCTGCAGCGCGGAGATCGCGCAGCGGCTCGGGTTGGCGGAGGGCGACCCGGTGCTGGAATACACGCGGGTCTATTTCGCAAACGGCACGCCGGTGATCTATGGCCGCAGCTATTTCAATGCGTCCGTGCTCCCCGGGATCGAGCGCTTCAACCTGCAAAACCAGTCCATCATTGCGCTGCTGAAGGAAAAGTACGATCTGGAGATCCACTGCTCCAACCGTGAGCTGCGCGCCGTGGTTTCCGACGACACGACCTCCTCCCTGCTGAGCACGCCGAACCACTTCCCGCTCCTGCAGGTAACGGACCTGAAAACCGGCACGCGGCAGAATCAGGAGATCCCCATCGAGTATTATACCTTCCTGTATGTCACGGAGCGCATCCGCTATTCCCCGGAGATTTAGATTTTAGAGATTTTAGCTTGAGACAGGTTGTCGAAAATGCCCGCCGTTTGGCGGGCTTTTTTGTTGTCTTTTTTCTTTTGCCATGCTAAAATAAAGTTGGAGAAAACAAAAATGGAGGGAAGTCGCAATGGAGCAAAGACTTGAACCGCTGTTTACCCCGTGGAAGATCGGAAATTGTGAGATCAAAAACCGTTTTGTTCTGACCAGCATGGGAGGAACGGATCTGTTCGGCTGGATGGAGAAAAACCATTTTGACAAGGCTGGCGCACATTTTATTCTGGAGGTTGCCAAAAACGGCGCAGGACTGGTCATGCCCGGCTGCCAGCCCGTCTACAACCCCATGTTCGGGCAGTGGCTTCACAAGAATAAAAAGATGTATTCCGACCTCAAGGAGTGGATGCCGGAATTCCACAAAACCGGCGCAAAGCTCTTCGTACAGCTTACGGCAGGCTTCGGCCGCTCGTTTACCGTCAGCAAGATGATGGAGAGCCTCTACACCAACAAATTCCTGCGCGCGGTCAGCAAGCCCTTTATGAACCTTGATAAGATTACCGCCTCGGCAAGTCCCTCTCCCAACCGCTGGTCGGACAAGGTTCCCTCCCGTGAAATGACGGTGGCAGAAATTCGCCAGCTCATCGACGCCTTCGCCGAAAGCGCAAGGCTCTTAAAGGACGCCGGCGTGGACGGTGTTGAGGTTCACGCCGTGCATGAAGGCTATCTTCTGGACCAGTTCACACTGCTGTACGTCAACAAGCGCACGGACGAATACGGCGGCTCCTTTGAAAACCGCTACCGCTTCGCCGTGGAGATCGTGCAGGCCATCAAAAAGGCCTGCGGCAAGGATTTCCCCGTCTCCCTGCGCTACAGCGTGCTCTCCAAGACCAAGGGCTTCCGTCAGGGCGCGCTGCCCGGAGAGGATTATGTCGAGGTCGGGCGCGACATGGCAGAGTCCGAGCGCGCCGCAAAATATTTGCAGGATGCAGGCTACGACTGCCTCAACTGCGACAACGGCACCTATGACGCCTGGTACTGGGCACATCCGCCGGTCTATATGCCGGAAAACTGCAACCTTGCAGACGTGGAGCACATCAAGCGGTTTGTGGATATTCCCGTCATCTGCGCAGGCCGTCTGGATCCGCGCACGGCGGCGGATTCCGTCGCGGCCGGACGTCTCGACGGCGCGGGCTTTGCCCGCCCCTTCCTTGCCGACCAGCAGTGGATCGTCAAGCTCAGGGAGGGACGCGAGGCGGACATCCGTCCCTGCATTCTCTGCCACAACGGCTGCTTCAATATGTGCCACTACAAGGGCGTGCCGAACGATCAGGAGCTCTCCGACAGCCTGCATCTCGCCCGCTGCGCCGTGAACGCGGAAACCATGCAGTGGAACAAGCACTACATCCGCAAGACAACCAGCCCCAAAACCGTACATATCATCGGCGGCGGCATCGGCGGCATGGAGGCAGCCCGGGTACTCAAGCTGCGCGGCCACAAGCCGGTCCTCCATGAAAAAACCGGCGAGCTCGGCGGCGCGTTCATCGCGGCCAGCGCCGAGTCCTACAAGGGAAAGCTCCGCGACCTTCTGGCATGGTATCGCCGCCAGATGACCGAGCTCGGCATAGAGGTGCATCTGAACGATGAGGTGACCGATCTGAGCGTATTCCGCGGCTCGCCCGTCATTGTCGCAACCGGCGCGGTGCCGCGCCTGCTGCGCCGCGTCCCCGGCTACGAAAAGATGATTGAGGCCTGCCAGTATCTGCGCGGTGCCGCGACGGGCGAAACGGTCGCCGTCATCGGCGGCGGTCTGACCGGCTCGGAGATTGCCTACGAGCTGGCCTTGCAGGGCAAGAAGCCCGTCATCGTCGAAATGAAGGACGATCTGGTCAGCCAGAAGGGCGTCTGCCTTGCCAATTCCTCCTATCTGCGTGAGTGGTTTGCGCTGCACAAGGTTCCCGTCTATCTGGAAACCACGCTCAAGGAGGTGCGCGACGGCGTGATCGTCTGCACCGCCAAGGACGGAAAAGAGTTGGAAATCCCCTGCGACAGTGTAATCTCCTGCGCAGGCTACATCTCCGCCCCGCTGCCCGAGACCGGAAGGGCGAAGCTCGTCGGCGACTGCCGCCGCGTCGGCAACCTGCGCAGCGTCGTCTGGGATGCCTATGAAGCGGCAATGAAGATCTGAGAAAGGACGTGCGGCAATGGAATATAAAATGAAGCTCACGCCGGAGCAGCGGGAAATTCTGGACGGCGCGCACGGCGAAACCATGGCGAAGGTCATGCAGACGCTCGTGCGCTACGGCGAGCTGTTCGGCGCAGATGAAATGGTTCCCGTGACCAGTAAATATAACCATCTGGTCACCTCCTTCGGCTTGAAGGCGCTGGGCCCGGTCTACAGCCTGATGGAGCAGCTTCTCGATGCAGGCGCCGTGTCCGCGCAGAAGTTCTCCGCCGACCCGCGGCCGCTGGATCCGAATGTTCCGAGCAGCTTTTTGCAGAACTTCGTATTCAGGCACTTTATGTACACGCGGCAGGATTACTATGAAAAGCAGCTTGAAAAGCTCGGCCTGATGGATCAGGATGCCTTCACCTGCACCTGCTACATGGACGAGGTCGGAAACACGCCCGGCTTCGGCGAGGTGCTTTCCTGGTCGGAGTCCTCAGCCGTGGTGTACGCCAACTCCGTGCTCGGCGCACGCTGCAACCGCAACTCCGGCATCATCGACCTGATGGGTTCCATCGTCGGCTATGTTCCCTCCTTCGGGCTTCTGAAGGACGAGGGACGCCGTGCAAGCTGGATTGTCGAGATCCGCACAACGAAAAAGCCGGAGGCGCAGCTTCTCGGCTCTGCCGTCGGCATGAAGGTCATGGAGGATGTCCCCTTCCTCCGCGGTCTGGACAAATGGCTGGGCGGGACGCTCGATGATGCGGCAAAGACCTACCTGAAGGATTTCGGCGCTGCCACCGCCTCCAACGGCGCCGTTGGCCTGTACCATGTGGAAAATCTCACGCCGGAGGCCGTAAAATACGGGCAGGAGCTTGTGCGTGAGGACGCGCAGGTCTATGTCATAGACGACGCGGAGCTTCAGCGCGTCTATGACAGCTACCCCGTTATCTGGAAAAAGAAGGATGCAAGGCCGAAGCTCTGCTTCATGGGCTGTCCGCACATGAGTTTGGAGCAGCTCATCTCCTGGACGGAGCGCGTGGAGGCGGGCCTGAAGGCCGCCGGGAACAGTCGCGTGGTCATTCCTACCGTCTTTACCGCCGCTCCGGCGGTGCTGAAGAAATTCCGCGCCACGCCCTATGCCGCCCGACTGGAAAAAACCGGCGTGATCACGAGTTATATCTGCCCGCTGATGTACATGAACAACCCGCTCAGCGCCAGTATGCCTGTCATCACCTCCAGCAACAAGCTGCGCACCTATACCAGTGCGCGCTACTACACGGACGACGAGATTCTTGAGCAGATCACGAAAGGAGGCAGCAAGGCATGAAAAAGACCTTTCAGGGCAGAGTCGTTGCACCGGGACAGGTGACGGCGCCGGCGCTGGTTTCCCACGGCGGCCTGAATACCCTTGCGTCCTTCCAGAAGGCGCTGCAATTCGGCGATAAAAAGGCCACCTGCGGCGATCAGAACAACCCCGATCTGTACGGCAAGCAGATGCTCGGCAAGGCGCTGTGCCTTCCGCGCACCATTGGCTCTACCACCGGCGGGCTGGTGCTCTACTGCGCCTGCTCCATGGGGCGCAACCCGGCCTGTATGCTCTTCTCCGAGCCGATCGACTCACTGGCGGCCGCCGGAGCGATCCTCTCCGATGTGTGGCTGGCCGACAAAACAATGCCGGTCATCGACTCTCTGGGGGAAGAATTCCTCGCCTATATCAAGGACGGAATGACCGTCACCGTTTCCGCAAACGGCTTGGTCACAGTGGAATAACAACAAGTGCGCCGGCAGCTTCGCTGCCGGCGCACCTATTTTATAATCCAAGCGATTCCTCGTGGTAAACCTCCCCGGACAGCGTCTTCCAGAGCGCCTTTTCGCCCTCCAGAAGCAGATAGCCGTTCGGGCTCCCGGCCTTGGGAATGGAAATCGAGCCGGGGTTCAGATACAGGTTGTTCTGCCCAAAGCGCTCCCACGCCGGGATGTGTGTATGCCCGTGCAGAAGCACGTCGCCCGGCTGCAGGGGCGGCAGGGCGCTCAGGTTGTAGTTGTGACCGTGCGTGGCGTAGATCAGGCGGTTTCCGGCCGTCAGCAGGCAGTAATCCGCCAGGATCGGGAATTCCAGCACCATCTGGTCGACCTCCGTGTCGCAGTTGCCGCGCACGCAGAAAAGCTGCGTTTTTCTCTCGTTCAGCATGGCCAGCACCTGCTTGGGCGCGTAGCCCTGCGGCAGGTCGTTTCTGGGGCCGTGGTAGAGAATATCGCCCAGAAGCAGCAGTCGCTCCGCCCCCTCGCGGGAAAAGGCCTCCAGCAGCTGCCTGCAATAATAAGCCGAACCGTGGATGTCCGACGCGATCATCAGTTTCATATTATTTCCCTCCTGTTTTTGATGTTTCTTGAGGCTCGTCCCGGAGCAGCATTTTCTCCATTTCCTGCGCGGCAAGGCTCAAAGGCTGCCCCGTGCGCTTGACGGCGCAGATCTCGCGTGCAGGCAGCGGAGAGGTCAATTCAAGGACATGCAGCCCCGGTGCATTTTGCAGAAAATCCTCGGTCACAAAGCCGATGCCCAGTCCTGCCTCGACCAGAGGGAGGATCTGATCTGCCGTCGCGGCCTCAATGTCCGGAAAAAAGCGCAGGCCGTGCGTGGCAAAGAAGCCGGCGTAGAGCTGATAAGAAGTGCTCTGCGTGCCGAGCGACACGATGGGATAGCGCAGCAGCTCCTCCGGCGCCACCGGCCTGCCGCAAAGCTCCGGGAACCCGGCGCAGACGGCGCGTTCCCGCACGCTCCGCAGGGCATGGATGCTGAGGCCGTCCTCCGGCGTCAGGGGCGTCGTGACGACCGCGATGTCCACGAGGCCGCTTCTCAGCGCCTCGATCGCCTGCGGCGTAGTATGATTGCTGATCTTCAGGGTAATGTCCGGATGCAGGCGGCGGAATTCCTGCAAAACCGGCAGAAGCATACTGCGCAGGGCGATCTCGCTGGCTGCGATCGTGACCGAGCCGCGCCGCAGCTCGCGCAGCTCCTGCAATTCTGTTTCCCCTCGCTCGATCTGCTGGAAGGCGACGCGGATATGCGCAAACAGGCGCTCGCCCTCCGGTGTCAGCTTCATGCCGCGGTTTGTCCGCAGAAACAGCGCGCAGCCCAACTCCGTTTCCAGATTTTTAATCGCGCGGGTCAGGTTCGGCTGGTTGTTCCGCAGCTCCGCCGCCGCCCGCGAAACGCTCCCGCAGGAAGCGACATAGTAGAAAATCCGATAGTAATCATAGCTGATATACATGGCAGGCTCCTGTTATATCAATTTTGAATTCCAAATATATGAAATAAATATTTTACATATAGCAACACCATGATTATAATCAATCCGCATGAAAAATCAAGAAAAAAATCAAGGGAGAAAGATAGAATGGAACTGATTTGCAGAATTATCATGATGCTCTGCTTCGATCTGGCCGTGCTGGCACTGGTGCTGCGGCTGGCAAAAGGCGGACGCGAGCGCGGCACGCGCTGTCTGTCTGCGTGTCTGGCACTCGGCTTCCTCTGCGGCGGCATCGCCCGCTGCCTGACGGGCATGAATGTGCTGATTTCGCTGGAGGCCGCGGGCTTTTTGCTGTCTGACATCGCCTTCCTTCTGACCTTTCAGGACAAGAGAGCGGAGGTGACGGCATGAACCACGATCTGACGAGCGGCAAGCCCAGCCGTGTTTTGTGGCAGTTCTGCCTGCCGCTGTTCGGCAGCATCATTTTCCAGCAGCTTTATAACATCGCCGACAGCTTCGTCGCGGGCAAATTCATCGGCGACAACGCCCTCGCCGCCGTCGGCAACAGCTACGAGATCACGCTGATCTTCATCGCCTTCGCCTTCGGCTGCAACATCGGCGCGTCCGTCCTGACGGCGCAGCTCTTCGGTGCGAAGAAGTATGGTGAGATGAAAACCGCCGTGCTGACCTCGCTGATCGCAAGCTGCGTGACCTGCATCCTTCTGATGGCCGTCGGCATGATCTTCTGCGACGGCCTGCTGCGCCTGATCAAGACGCCGGAGGAGGTCTTTGCAGACTCCAAGCTCTATCTGGACATTTACATCTACGGTCTGCCCGCCGTGTTCCTTTACAATGTGGCGACCGGCATTTTCTCCGCGTTGGGCGACTCCAGAACCCCCTTCATCTTCCTCGTCTGCTCCTCTCTGTCGAACATCGCGGTGGATATTCTCTTCGTCACCGCGTTCCGGATGGGCGTTGCAGGCGTTGCGTGGGCGACCTTCCTCTGCCAGAGCGTGAGCTGCGTGCTGGCGCTGGTATTTCTGCTCCTGCGCTTCCGCAAGATCGAGTCGACCGGAAAGATCCGCGTGTTCTCCTGGCAACTTCTGCGGCGCTTTGCCGTCGTAGCGGTTCCGAGCATCTTGCAGCAGAGCTTTATTTCCGTCGGCAATATCGTGATCCAGAGCGTCATCAACGGCTTCGGCACGGCAGTCATGGCGGGCTACTCCGCCTCCGTCAAGCTCAATAACATGGTCGTCACCTCGCTGACGACGCTGGGCAACGGCATCTCCAACTTCACCGCGCAGAACCTCGGCGCGGGCAAGCACGAGCGCATCCATCAGGGCTTCAAGGCCGGGCTCAAGCTCGTATGGCTGATCTGCATCCCGATCGTCATTCTGTATTTCGCAGCCGGACGCTGGCTGGTCTATCTCTTCCTCGACAGCCCGACCGGCGAAGCCATGGACACCGGCGTGATGTTCCTGCGCATCCTTGCACCGTTCTATTTTGTCGTGTCGGCCAAGCTTGTGTCCGACGGTGTGCTGCGCGGTGCCGGCCGGATGGGCCGCTTCATGATTGCGACCTTCACGGATCTGCTGCTGCGCGTGGCGCTGGCCGAGATCCTCTCCCGCACGGGTCTGGAAACGACGGGCATCTGGATCTCGTGGCCGATCGGCTGGGCCGTTTCCATGGTGCTTTCCATCGCGCTCTATGCCGCGATCCGGTGGATTCCGGAAAAGACGCCGGAGTTCGAGCTGCTCGGTCAGGAGCCGGCAGGCGAAACGATCGAGGACGTCGAAAGCCCGAGCGAATACCTCTGATCTCTCCTTGTTTTACATGATAAAAGGAACTGCCCAGAGCTGTGCAAGCAGCTCTGGGCAGTTTGTTTGTTCTGTGGGGTGATTTTCCAAATGTATTAGACAGTATTTCAATCCACGCCCTCTGCCGAAGCAGAGATGCGACCGCTCATACTATAGCATATTGAACGCACTTTTGCAAATTTTTTATGTATAATTTATTATACAATGAAAAAACATATTGACAAACATGGCAGCCCGTGGTACGCTATGAGTTGAAATAGAGATTGTTAGAGGTTGATTGAATAATGAAAATCGTTATATCTATTTACTAATCAAGAAGAAGGATTCTTATGAAACAATTATCAATCATTCCAGACGATGGGTTCGTAATCGTCGCCAGAGAACGTTCCCAGCAGAAGTCGGAGCATATCGGGATAGACAACGCCGGGTGTGTGACCCTCAGCAGGCAGGTGGCAAAAAGGTTCTGGAAGATGCCGGTCTTGCTTATATTCAAACGCGGTTTTACAGATATTTGCCTTTTCCCCGCACCGGAAGGTGCAGACGCCGCCATTGTCTTTCCGAAGAGCGGAAGAAAATCAAACCTAGTCATTGATGGGAGCGAAATGCTCTTGCCCGCGGCAGACTTTTACGGGAGCTTCTCCAAGGAAACGGGCTGCTGGATAGGGAAACGGCTGGAAAACCCTACCGCAGCGTCCTCCGCCTCTACCCGCAGAGCCAAGCGCTCCTCAACGCGCTCCCGGGGAAATCCCTCGAAGTGATCCCGCACTTTGAGTATCGGCCCGGCATCCGGAATCAGATGCCGGCCGCTTTTTGCGCATCGTGGTTTTTTTACGCTGTTCTTCAATTTTCTTCCACCTGCAAAATTCGCATAAATCCCCATTGTTTGCAGACAATAGCAATGTGATATTGAGAACGCACAGAGTGGAGGAAAAAATAAATGAAAGCAACTGGAATCGTGCGCCGGATCGACGATCTGGGAAGAATTGTCATTCCGAAAGAGATCCGTCGCACTCTGCGTATCCGCGAGGGCGACCCGTTGGAGATCTACACCGAGAAGGACGGCGAGGTGATCTTCAAAAAATACTCCCCCATGGGGGATCTGCAGGATTTCGCGGCGCAGATGTGCGAATCCATCGGGAAGAACACCGGGCATATTGCCGCCGTGGCTGACCGCGACGCCATCATTGCCGTGGCCGGCGCGCCGAAACGAGAGCTGCTGGAAAAGCGCAACTCCGCCGAGCTGGAGCAGCTCATGGAGCAGCGCAAAAGCTACCGCTACCGCAGCGGCGACACCCGTCTGCGCGCGGCGGAGGCGGTCGAGCGGTATCATCTGGGCGTCGCCGCACCCATCATTGCCGAGGGCGACCTGATGGGCTGCGTGATGCTGCTGATGAACGACAACGACATAGCCCCCACGGAAGCGGAACAGAAGCTGGCACAGACCGTCGCCTGCTTCCTCGGCCGCCAGATGGAGAACTAAAAAAATGCTGCCGTGAAACACACGGCAGCATTTTCTTGGATTTTACAAGAGTTTTACAAAACCCCGGTGACGGATTTGACGTTCCTCTGCTATAAAAGAAATAGTATAGGTGAAAAAGGGGATAACTGATGGATATTTTCAATCTGCTTACCATGATCGGCGGGCTGTGCCTGTTCCTGTTCGGCATGAACCTGATGGGTCAGGCGCTGGAGCGCCGCGCCGGCGGCAGCCTGCGCACCGTCCTCGGCAAGATGACCGGCAAGGTCATGACGGGCTTTCTGACCGGCCTCGGCGTCACGGCGATCATTCAGAGCTCCTCGGCGACCACGGTCATGGTCGTTGGCTTCGTCAATTCCGGCCTGATGACGCTGCGGCAGGCCGTCAACGTCATCATGGGCGCAAACGTCGGCACGACCGTGACGGCCTGGCTGCTGAGCCTCGGCGGCATCGACAGCGGCAGCGTCTGGGTGAATCTGCTCAAGCCCTCCTCCTTCACGCCGGTGCTGGCGCTGATCGGTATCGTTCTCTACCTTTTCTGCAAGAAGGCAAAGCAAAAGGATACCGGCACAATCCTGCTCGGCTTTGCGACCCTGATGTTCGGCATGGAAACCATGAGCGGCGCCGTGGCGGGTCTGAAAGATGTCCCCGCCTTTACCAACCTCTTCCTCGCGTTCAAGAATCCCGTGCTTGGCGTGCTGGCAGGCGCGGTGCTGACCGGCATCATCCAGTCCAGCTCGGCCTCCGTCGGTATTTTGCAGGCACTCACCGTGACCGGCAGCGTCAGCTATGCCGCGGCGATCCCCATCATTATGGGGCAGAATATCGGCACCTGCGTCACGGCGATGATCTCCTCCGTCGGCACGAACAAAAACGCCAAGCGCGCGGCCGTCGTGCATCTGATGTTCAACGTCATCGGCGTGGCCGTCCTGCTCACCGTGTTCTGCATTGTAAAGGCCGTATTCCATCCCGCGCTCTTTGACGAGCCGGCGACGATGTACGGTATTGCCGTGGCTCATTCGGCCTTCAACATTCTCTGCACTGCGATGCTGCTGCCCGCGGGGGGCCTTCTTGAAAAGCTGGCAACCCGGATGGTGGCGGACGGCAAGCAGCGGGAAAAGACCGTGGAGCTGGACGAGCGTCTGCTCGCCACGCCCTCGTTGGCGCTGGAGCGCAGCCGCGCCGTCGCGGTCGAAATGGCGGATCGCTCCGTCCGGGCGCTGAAAAACGCGCTTCTGTGCGTGGAGAAATATTCCCCCGCTCTGGCGCAGAGCATTCAGGAGGATGAAAGCTCCTGCGACCACTATGAGGATGTCCTCGGCACCTATCTGGTCAGGCTCAGCGCACAGAAGCTGGGCGAAAATGAGAGCGAGGAGGCGACGGAGCTCCTGAAAACCATAGGCGATTTTGAACGCATTTCCGACCATGCGGTAAATCTGCTGGAATCCGCGGAGGAGATGCGGGAGAAGAAGCTCACCTTCAGTCCGGCCGCGCGGGCGGAATTCGGGACGCTGTCGGCTGCGATCGACGAGATTCTGGAGCTTTCCCTTGATGCCTTTGCCTCCGGCGACGTTGCGCTGGCCGCGCGGGTCGAGCCGCTGGAACAGGTCATCGACACGCTGAAGGAGCAGATGCGCACGCGCCACATTCTGCGGATGCAGCAGGGTAATTGCAGCATCGAGGCCGGCTTCGTCTGGTCCGACCTGCTGACGAATCTGGAGCGCACCTCCGACCACTGCTCCAATATTGCAGGCTGCGTAATCGATACCGCGCAGCACAACCTGAACCTGCATGAAACGCTGAAGGCCGTCAAGCGCGGCGACCCGCGTTTTCAGGACAGCTTCCGCGTCTACGCGGAAAAATACCGTCTGCCCGCATAAACAAAAGCCCGGCTGTCAGATGACCAGCCGGGCTTTATTTTATGGCAAAATAAAAGCCCCCGGCTGCATAGCTGGGTGTACGTAAGACAGTATTGCGCTAAGATTGACGAAGCGGCACGAAACCGCATGGAGCTGATCGTGCCGGAGCTGGCGAAGCGAAACGGCGTGACCGAGAAACTGAAAGCCGACACCAAATGGAATGGGTACGGCAGATGAACGCTTGCAAGGCACAGGCAGAGGAAATTGTGAAAATCGAATTGATTTACGATTGAGTGAGGAAGTCCGGGCAGAAAACTGTTCGGACTTTTCTCATATATTCCAAAGTTGCGGTAGAATTGTTCACAAGTTTTATGGTATAATTTGAATACAAAAATTGAGCAACAAATCGGAATTTGTGGGGATAGGATTTATAATGGCGAGGTATAATATCGTGAAAAATATAAGAAAGCGAAAAATAATTATACTTGTGGTGCTTCTGATTTTAATTATGGTCAGTTGGTTAATTTGGGGAAATCTGTCGGTAGAAACAAATAAATTAACAGTAACATCTAAAGACTTGCCTGAAGCGTTTGACAATTTTTCTATTGCCCATATTTCGGATTTGCATAATGCAGAATACGGGAAGAATAATGAAAAGTTAATTGATATATTAAAGGCAGAAAGCCCAAATATAATCGCTATTACTGGGGATTTGATAGATTCCAACCATACAAATCTTGAAGTTGCATTATCTTTTGCTCAGCAAGCCGTAAAAATCGCTCCTTGCTATTTTGTTACAGGCAATCACGAAGCATGGGTCGGCCCACAATATGAAGAATTAAAGACATCATTAGAAAATGCAGGAGTTACCGTTCTTCAAGATGAAGCCATTGAATTGAACTATGGTGATGAGTGTATTCAGCTAATAGGCTTAAATGACCCTGATTTTTCAGAACGAGACAGTTTTTTATCAGAAAGTATTTTGGAAACAAAACTTTCGCAGGTAAATATTAGCAATGGATTTACTATACTTTTGTCGCATAGACCCGAGCATTTTAATGTCTATCAAAATAAAAATATTGACTTAGTATTGTCGGGACACGCCCACGGCGGACAATTTCGATTGCCATTTTTGGGAGGAGTTATTGCTCCTAATCAAGGACTTTTCCCGAAATATGACGCAGGCATCTATACAGAGAATGGAACAACTATGATTGTGAGCAGAGGTATAGGAAACAGTATTATTCCAGTGCGAATTAACAATCGACCTGAAATAATTATCATAGAATTGAACTGTGGATGAATAAGCGTATATCCTGATTTTAAATATTTGTGTCAGGAACACAAAAGGAAATTGTGAGAATATATAAATTTCAGCTTTTGAAACTGAGAAATCGGAAGTTGTGGAGGTGATCTACATGGCAAAACACGAGTTTGGAATTATGATGGATGCTCCTCAGCAGGGCAAGCGATATGACGAGTATGAGCCGTGGAAATATGCCTGTATTTCTGTTGATGACGCCTATTTGGAAGGCGTTGTCGAAAGGCTTACATCCATTGACTTCTATTGGCATACACTTTCCGTCAAAGGCAAAGGGCTTGCATACTGTGGTGTTACACTTGTTCCACCTTGTTCGCTAAAGGCATTTATTGATGTCATTGCAGATAATTCTGAACTATCCGAACTGAAAAAGCTGTTAGAAAAGGCATTAAGCAATAACAAGTGGGTAATTCATTACGGACTCTGATAGAGACAAATTCCAGTTTGTCGAACTGATAAAAACCCTTTAGGAACTAAAGGGCGCACTTATATACTCTCCTAACGGGAGTATCGTGCGTCCTGCGGAGCTTCATTCTCCGTCAGCAGGAGGATACTGCATGACCGAGAATGTTGCGTCACTTCGTTCCGTCAAGG
>ERZ860322.225-NODE-225-length-44814-cov-18.071874_pt1 | contig 44814 bp, 31 predicted proteins | sample MGYA00509979_ERZ860322 | MGnify/ENA primary metagenome ERZ860322 (study PRJEB30046, sample SAMN00715217) | human gut metagenome | study: EMG produced TPA metagenomics assembly of the A metagenome-wide association study of gut microbiota in type 2...
AACCGCGCAGCGCTACCGCCCGAACGGCGGCAAAAGCAGCCTGCTCTACAGCCTCCCCGCGGTGCAAAACCACGATGCCTAAAGTAAAAAACACCTCCTGCCGCCAAGGGGGAAGTCTGCCCTCTCAGCGACAGGAGGCACCTGTCACCATGACAGGTGAATGGGAAGTATTCAATGGAAGGGGTTACAACAGAAGATAAAATCAAAGGCTATCGTTGTGGCGAATTCCTTTACCGATCAGGTCTGGGCAGCAAAACGGATTAATTTGTTCATCAAAGCGGTTGTAGCAGAATAGTGTCCACGCGAGCAGCATAAAGGGCATGGACAAGATGCCTATCATGGAACCGAAAAGATGACAGTAAGAATTCGGAATTATTGAAGGAATCCAAGGAAGGGTGCAGCCTAGAAGCGCCAGAAATGTTTTCAAAGGCGCGTGGGTATAAACGTGCAGGGCATTTTTAAGGTGGGCAAAAAGTGAATTGGAATAGACAGGAATCATAATTGCCGTAATGCTGAACAGCGGAAGAATCAGCAGAAGCGTGAGCGCAAGCGGAAACAGGGAAAATGCTCCGGCGATCGCTGATCGGTAGGAAACTGAGAAATACAGGACGACTTGGCATAGTGCGTAGAGCAGACCGCTAAAAAAAGCCAGCACAAGCAACTGCTTACAGTTGTCCTGAATCCCGCGGACAAAATCTGTTGGAATATGAACATTTTCCAGCCAGGCATACTGCCGGAGAATGCGGAGAACACCGGATAGTCCGACGGAAAAGAGCATCAAGAAAAGAATACCGATGATACTTCTGGCGATTTCCCAATAGGCCAGAGCGTATCCGGCTTCGGCCTGTGCATCGGGAGCAATCGCATTTAGAAAGTTCGGAACGTAAATGTCACGGACGACTGTGGAAAGCAGCAGGGGAACTGCAAAACAAAGCAACACAAAACCGAGAAGCAGGAGCTTCTGCCAGTGTAAGTGCAGAACGTCAAAAAAGACGGCTTTTCGTGTTTGAGGGAGCATTGCCTGTGTGTAATCCGTGGACGCTGCTTTTGGTTTTCGTTTCAAGGCTCTACCTCCAGGAGATACTGTGCGGCTTTCATAATGGGAACGTAGATTTCATCCAGCTCCGGGCTGAAAAACAGATAGCAATGTTCGCTGCTTTGACAGTAGCTGAAAAAATGTGCCTCTGGGTCAATAATATAGCCATAGGCAATCGGTTTCCCTTCGACGGTTTCTTGGTAAATTTCAAAATTTCCAAGATTGATCGAAAGAGGCGAAAGGAATCTCTGACCGATTGATTCTTGCATCCACGCTTCTGAGAGAATCAAAATATCATAGCGAAAACTCTGAGAAATCAGAAATTCATGAAAGGACAACGCTCCGGGTACCGCTTGCGTGACGGTAATCTCCTTCAGCGGTTGTGCTGACAAGGTCGGAAGAGCCGATTGCAGGTCTTTTTGCAGGCTTGCGACATCTAAAGATTCTCCGACAAACAGAATACGGACCTGTTCACGGCTTTGCGGTTTGCTTAGCAGGTTGAATAAAAAGCACCAGAGAAGAATCGGAAGCAGGATGACCGCGAGGTATTTATACCAGTTGTATTGAAAATGCCGTTTCATTCTTCTGCCTCCACGATGATGTTTGATGCGGTCCGGAAACGATAGAATTCACCGGTTTTCAGTTGAATTGTTCGTACCGGAAGATAGAGACAGCGAGAATCTAATGTGATTTCCCGGCAATCGAGGTTCAAATAACGTGTGGTAGTGTCAGAAATTTGCTGGACGGTACCTGATACCGGGATAGTTTTGCGCCGTGTAAGCTGCAAGAGCTGCCGCGCAGGAAAAATGCGGAAGCTGGAATACGCAATGATAAAAATGCCGCAGAAGATATCACTCAAGATGTTCAGCCAAAGATGCAGCGAATAGCTTACTTCCGTATATACGAGAAGAAGAAAGACATTCAGGCCTGCGGTCAGAAGTGCGAGCACGATGCACAAGCTGCTGCGCAGCAACAGCTTCCTGTGCAACCGGGCAGGTGATAGCGGGGATATAATGGTTTGTTTCATTTAAGATACCCTTTTAAGAGGACAGAGTGATGCTGCTGCAAAAGCTCGGCTGGTGTTCCGAAATCGGCAACGCTTCCATTTTCTAACACCAGCAGGTGGTCGGCAAGTGAAAATGCCTCTCCGAGATCGTGTGTAACAAAGAGAATTGTCGGGTTCAGCGCTTGATGGATTTTGCGCAGAAGTGCGCGGAACTCGGCGCGCAGGTTCGGCTCAATATTTGAAAAAGGTTCATCAAACAGAATCAATTCCGGCTGCTTGACGAGGGCGCGTGCGATGGCTACACGCTGCTGCTGTCCGCCGGAGAGCTGGCGCGGCTTTCGAGTCAGAAGCCATGGAATTTCCAACAAATCTGCAATTTCCTTCACACGCCGGTCAATCTCGGTCTGGGCCGTATGTATGATGCGTAGGGGAAAGGCAATGTTTTCATAGACCGTCATATGCGGATAAAGGTCGGCCTCCTGACGGACATAGCCAATGTTTCTGGCAGAAACACTGAGATCATCGACGGACATCCCATCAATGAATAAATCGCCCTCAGTATATTCGCATTGCCCGAGAACGCTTTTCAAAAGCGTTGTCTTGCCGCTTCCGGATTCGCCGACAACGACAAAAATTTCACCGGTATCAATGGAGAAACTGAGCTTGTCCAGAGCTTTAATCATGCCGGACTTCGTTTTGTAATAAGCGCAGTAGGTACTAAATTCAATAATGTGCATAGGGAGGGTTCCAATCTATGTGTTGCACTCTGCACTCTGTGGTGCGGCTTCGGCAAAGTCAGAGTCAATAATTGTAACGGGAAGGCGTTTGATCACCGGACGCATATCCCCAAGAATGTGGTTGTAGAGGGTTTCGGCGGCGGTATAGCCAATGTGATATCCGTCCTGCTGGATAATATACGGTTTTAAATCTTCCCGTTCTTTGTGTGACAATTCGTCGTCAAAAACCATCAGCTTGATGGACTGAAGCTGAAGTGTGCGCATAGCATTCAGGATTGGCAAGCGCTGAGCACCTGGGACAATGATAATATCGGTGTCAGGGTGTTGACTCAAATGGCGCATAGCGGCTGATTCCTGCTGTGCGGAAGAACCATCGAGAACCAGTAGGTTCCGGGGAAGCGCAATCTTGTAATATTTCAATAACCCATGAGTGTAGCCGTTGATGCGGGCATCAATCGAAGAAGCGAGCGTTGCGGGTGGAGCGGCATAAAGCGGGTGCTTATAATTCCTTTGATGGACGAACTGCACGGCGTCCATCATTGCCTGATGATCTTCAGACGAAATAATGGAAGCGTTGATATTTGCAATCGACCGATCAACAAGGACAAAGGGATATTTTCTAATAATGTACCGCAGTAATTCGTGAGAATATGCAGTGTCATTGTCGGCCGGAAAGAGAATAACTCCCATTGCTCCGCTGCTTGGAATTGAGTGCAGGAGCGCAGATTCTTTGTCAATAACGCCATCACTGACGTGTATTGTGTATTCTATATGGTTTTCGGTGCAAAAATCGCTGACACCGCTCAAAATATCATGGGAGTAGTGCGTGACAATCGATGGAATGATGAATGATATTTTAATAGATTTTTGAAAGGTAGTCAGCAGATCATCTGGCTTTATGTTGCTGCGGATGAAGTAACCGCGTCCGTGCAAATTGATAACATAGCCATGCTCAATCAGTTTCTCATAGGCATGACGCACCGGTTCACGACTGGTATCAAAGTTGACTGAGAGTGAACGTTCACTCGGAAGTTTGAAGTTCGGAAGGTTTGCGTTTCTGCTAATAATGTCAAGAAGATAGTTCATGATTTTTTTGTAGACCAGATTATCTGAGTTATCCATAGTTTCGCCTCCCATGTTTTAGTATAGCACGCAAAAACGTGTTTGTAAATCGAAAAGATGCCAGAATGCCAGTTATTGATGGGGCTAGCTGGACAAATTCAGAAAATAATGCTAAAATTTAGAGGAATTTGGCGCTTACTGGCGCTATACTAGGAGGAAATCCAAATGAAGACGATTTTATTTCAAGGCGACTCAATAACGGATGCGGGACGAGAGCGAACAGACTGGAATAGTCTTGGCTATGGGTATCCACTCTTTGCGGGCTGCCGCATTGCCTTGGAGCACCCTAACGAGTATCAGTGCCTTAACCGCGGCGTGAGTGGGGATCGAGTTGTTGACATCTATGCACGCATGAAGGTGGATATCGTCAACATAAAGCCGGACGTTCTGACGGTTTTGGTCGGAATCAACGATGTCTGGCATGAACTGATCAATGGTAACGGCGTTAGTGTTGAAAAGTACCGCAAAATTTATCGAATGCTTTTGGAAGAACTGCGCGAGGCGCTGCCTGCAACGAAAATCATCCTTTTGGAACCCTTTGTCCTTAAGGGGAGTGCGACCGCGGAGCATCTGCAGTACTTTAAAGAAGAAGTTGCGAAGCGTGCTGCTGTCGTTCGTGAGCTGGCACAGGAATTTAATCTCATTTTTGTTCCTTTGCAGGAAGACTTGAATCGTTTTGAAAAACTTGCTCCGGAAGGTTATTGGCTGTTCGATGGAGTGCACCCGACAGGGGCTTTCCACCAGTATCTTGCGGATAAATTAGTTCCGTTGATCGTCCCTTAATGACGTTATATTTGCGTTGCTTGATTGGAACATACCAGCATACCAGTTTGTTTCGCTTGCATATAGACATTCTGATATTTGGCTGCTATAATTAGCAATGTGGATAGTTCTACGACGAATTTCCGCTTTTTGAGCGGCGCATAGTAACAATAAAAGGGGAGCGTTATGAAAATTGGAACTTGCGTTTATATTGACCAATTTGAAAAAACGCCGGAAAAACTGGCCAAGCTGCACGCAATGGGATTTACATCCTGTCAGCTTATTGGCTGGAAACCCGCCAACTGGACGGATGAAAATGCCAACCTTCTGAAAAAGTGGCTGAGAGAATACGAGATTGTTCCCTCAGCGTTTTGGTGTGGCTATGAGGGACCGGGAGAATGGAACTTCTATGAGGGGCCGACGACACTCGGCTTGGTTCCACCGGCCTTTCGTGAAATGCGTGTGAAGAACCTTTGCGATGGCGGCGACTTTGCCAAATTGCTTGGTCTTGAGGATATTGTTACTCATATGGGCTTTATTCCCGAAGACCCGAACGATGCGGAATGGAAACCGTTTTGCGATGCTGTCCGCGCTGTTGCTGAGCATTTGAAAGAAAATGGCCAGCATCTCCTTTTTGAAACGGGACAGGAAACTCCGGTTGCGATGCTTCGCTGCTTTGAAGAAGTTGGTACCGGCAATCTTGGTGTGAACCTCGATACCGGCAATCTGATCCTCTATGGCAAAGCCAATCCTGTGGATTCTCTCGATGTATTTGGGAAATATGTCAGAAATATCCATGCAAAGGATGGACATTATCCGACCAATGGACATGATCTCGGCGAGGAAACGCGCCTTGGAGACGGTGTTACAGATTTTCGTGCGCTTTTTACCAAATTGTACGAGCTTGGATATGATGGAGCAGTGACAATCGAACGCGAGATTGAGGGTGCGCAACAGGATGCGGATATCCTTTATGCTCGTGACTATCTAACTCGAATCATTGAAGATGTCTACGGGAGGAAATGCGATGCTTAAGGTTGGCCTTGTAGGATTAGGCGGTATCAGCGGAGCACACGTTGCCGGTTGGAATGCTGCGGAAGGCGCTGAACTGGTTGCATTTTGCGATGTCAGAGAGGAACAGCTTGCAAAACATCAGAATGTAAATAAGTATTCGGATTTTCATCAGATGCTGGAAGAAGAAAAGCTGAACATCCTGGATATCTGCTTGCCGACCTATCTGCATACCCAATGTGCATTTGAGGCGATGAAGCGCGGGATTCATGTTCTGTGTGAAAAACCGATTTCTTTGGAAGAATCGGATGTTGCGCTGCTATATCAGGCTGCGGCAAAGAACAACGTCAAGTTTATGGTGGCACAGGTTATTCGCTTCTGGCCGGAATATATGGCCCTGAAAGAAATCTATGAGACGAAACGTTACGGAGAGCTTCTCTCCGGAGAGATGGAGCGCTTGGAGGCGCAGCCGCGTTATAGTTGGGATAGCTGGATGTCTGATGTAAAACGATCCGGCGCAGTTTCCTATGATCTTCATATTCACGAACTGGATTATCTGATTTACGTTTTTGGGGAACCTGAAAAAATTGATTATCATCGAGTAAAGCGCCCTGAACAGGATTACCTCCAGGCGGTTTACTCCTACCCCGCGTTCTCTATTGATACGGAGGCAGCGTGGTATGCAGCAGACTATCCATTCCATATGTCGTTCCGATTCCAGTTTGAAAAAGCTGTGGTTGCCTATGAAAATGCGAAGCTAACTGTTTATCTGCGCGATGGAAGCAGTTTCTGCCCGTTGGAGAGTGGCGCGGAGGGGTTTGAACAGATTCCGCGTGACGATGGATATACAAACGAAATCCGCTACTTTGCGTCCTGCGTGCGCTTTCATCAACCGCAGGATATTGTAAAGCAGCGCGAACTTGAGACTGTTCTTAAAATAGCAAAAACACTTGAATAAGTATTATAGATGGGTTTCCGTCTGTGATAAACAAAACCAATTCAGGAGGAAAAAATGAAAAAACTGATTGCACTTCTTTTGGCGTGCCTGATGATCGTAACCATGTTTGCGGCATGTGGCACAAAGGAAAACGAGCCGAGTGAACCTTCGACCGAAACACCGGCTAGTTCTGAGAATCCGAGCGAAGAAACGAGTGAGCAGCCTTCGTCTGAACAGCAGTCGGAACCGGAAGAGACTGGACCGCGCATTGTTGAGGCAGGCACTCTGAACAAGCATGAAAACGGTTGGTACCAGAATCTGGACAACGGCACGGATGGCGTTTACTTCAATCTTTGGGCGAACGATATTCCGGCTGATGAGACATGGGCTGTCCGTTATGCCTCCACAGGAGATGACAACTTTACCATCATCCGCGACGGCGAAACAATTTATGACGTTGACTGCATGGTTCTGAAGTTTTCCAACACGGAGTATTTCCTCATCTGCGATCCGTGGCTGCTGGGAAGCCACTCTCCGCTGCGTGCGGGTGACGTACTCGTGCTTCAGGGTGACTTTGTCGACTATGATACCGGTTGGGGTATCCATTTTGATACGACCTACATTACGCTCAAGGGTGAAAACGGAGCGGTCTTCTCCACCAACCCGCCCGCATAACGAATAGGAGCCGGTGCCGGAGCGGTTAGCCCTCTGGCACCGGTACAATGGATTTAATTACATTTTTTCTCTCATGAGGAGGTACTTATGAAAAAAAGAATCCTTGCATTGCTGCTCTCAGTTTCAGCATTGATAGCCATCTTGGCCGGTTGCGGTATCGGAACGGTCAACAATTCCGAGCCTACCATTCCGTCCGACGCTGACGCCCGGACATCTACGGATACGAACGATGAAAACAAGACGCAGATCTCCGTCGCAACATGGGATGGCGGTCTCGGCAGTGCGTGGTTGGAGAATGCGGCTGCTCGCTTTGAAGAGCTTTACAAAGACAAATCTTTTGAAGAAGGCAAAACTGGCTGCAAGATCAGCATTCTTGCCAGCCGCAGTTTCGATGGTTCCCAGATGTCGTTTACACCTCTGACGCACGATGTTTATTTTATTGAGGCTGTTGACTATTACACCATGACGAACAATCGTCAGATGGAAAGTCTGACGGATATTATGAGCATGCCGCTGAGCGAGTACGGCGAGGAGAGGACGATCCTTGATAAGATCGATCCGGTTCTGCAGGACTTCCTCCAGACATCCGACGGAAACTATTATGCAATACCGTTTTATGAGACGTTCTATTCCTTTGGCTATGACCTTGACCTTTGGAACGCGAAGTCTTTCTATATTTCCAAGGACGGCGGCTGGACGAATGCTGACGGCAATCTCTCCGATGGCCCCGACGGTATTGCCGGTACGTCCGATGATGGTATGCCTGCGACCTATGAGGAATTTGGCAAGCTCATCACGCACATTAAAGATGCGGGAGTGCAGCCCTTTATCTGTGCAGCCAACGCAACGGATTACCTTGCAAACTTCCTTTATGAGTATTACATCAACTACGAAGGCAAGGAGCAGATGGAGCTGAACTTCACCTTTGATGGTGTTGCGACGGATCTGATCAGCGTTTCCGAGGACGGCACGATCACTGAGTTGCCCGACACGACGATCACAGTTGAAAATGGGTATGAGCTGCAGCGTCAGGCTGGCCGCTACTATGCACTGCAGTTTGCACAGGACATCTTGGGCAAGGCCGACAATTATAAAATCGCAGACACCCATATCAATGCGCAGAAGAGCTTTGTGCGTGGTGGTATCGCCAACGATCAGCCCATTGCCATGATTATAGACGGAACATGGTGGGAAAACGAAGCCAAAGCAGCTTTCGAGGATTTGGAAGGCAGCGGATATGAGCGCCATAATTATGCGGTCATGCCGAAGCCCCACGCAACGGCTGAAAAAGTCGGACAGAAGGCATGCTGGCAGTCTACCTCCAGCTCCTATGGTTTTGTTGCCAGTGCTTCCGAGCATAAGGAGCTTGCCAAGGAATTCCTGAAGTTCCTGCACACCGATGCAGAGCTGTCGCATTTCACCGCAGAGGTCAATATGACCCGCCCGCTGGATTATCCGATTCTAGACGAGGATGCAGCAAAGCTTACAACATACTGCAAGTCTATTCTTGATCTGAAGGAAAATAGCGACATTATCTATCCGTATACAAAGCAGGACATCGTTCTGAATAATCCGTTGATGTTCCAGTCCTTCTCTTGGGCGTGGCTTACAAGTGTGGATGGTTACGAGTACAAGAATCCTTGGCTGTATTTTACAGATGTAAAGGGTGCTACGGCTGAGGCGTATTTCAACGGACAGGAACCGTATTTTGAGAAAAGGTGGGCTGGGGCACTCTGACCCCACCCCTCATTCCGTGTAATTGCCGATGAAGGACAAATCTATGAGAATCAAGGAAACGGCGGGTATAAAACGGCACCGTCGGAATAAGAAAGACATCGTTTTTTATAGCGTATTGATTTTCCTGCCACTGGTGCAGATTACGATTTTTTACTTTGGCGTGAATTTCCAATCAATCCTGATGGCGTTTCAGCGCTATGACGCGTTCACGGATACCTTCACATGGGATATTCGGACGAACATTGACCGTTTCTTGACGGATGTTTCCACGCCCGGCTTCTGGGAAATGATGAAAAACTCCTTCTGGGTCTATATTTTTACCCAGCTCGCTGGTACGGCGCTGGCAATCCTGTTTGCTTACTACATTCACAAAAAACATTCTGGGCACAATTTCTTTCGATTCATGCTCTTTTTGCCCAGCGTGATTCCGGCGATCCTGCTGACGGTCATTTACAAGGATGCGGTTGGCCTAGGCCTGCCTGCATGGCTGGAGTATCTGTTTGGCAAAGTTCTTTCCAATCCCTTTGCGACCAGCGCGGACGGATTGCGTTATGTGCTCATCACACTATTTACGATCTGGACGAGCTTTGCAAGTCAGGTTTTGATCTATTCGGCTACCATGGATCGCATCGACTTCTCCATTATTGAGGCCGGCAAGATCGACGGTACGACACCTTGGCAGGAGTTCCGCCACCTGATTCTTCCGAACATTGCTCCGGCAGTCAGCGTATTTATCGTGACAGGTTTGGCGGGTTTTTTCAGCAACGACAACAATATTTACAACTTCCTGAGCTGGAATGCCATGCCGCAGGAAAAGACCATCGGTTATCTTTTGTACACATTAGTTGTTGACGGCAAGACAGGCTATTGTTATTCCGCGTTCCTCGGCCTGATCTGTTCTCTGATTCTGATTCCGGTCGTAACCGTTGTACGCAAACTGATTGACAGGGGAGATGACTGAATGAAGCTGAGACGAAGAACGAAGCCGGATGCCATGAGCATCGTGACCGGCATCCTGCTGACGATTTATGTCATCGGACTGCTTGCGCCGATCCTCTGGGCGGTTATTACCTCTTTCACGGAAGTGAACAGCTATTTTGACTTTTATGTCGATAAGATATTCGGCAGTGGCCCGGCATTCAAACTGACGCTTGAGAACTTCAAGACGGCAGAAAAGTACATGAATGTCACGGCAACAACGACCTCTGTCACCTACAATATCCTTGGCTTGTATATCCATTCGGTATTGTATGCTGTGATTTGCGCAGGAACTTGGGTGATCGTAACAGCGGTGGTAAGCTATCTCGTTGCACGATTCCAATTCAAGTTCTCAAAGATCATTTATAATTTTGTAATTGTGACCATGTGCATCCCGATCGTTGGTGGTTTAGCGTCCGAATTGCGGATGCTGCAGAACCTCGGCATTTATGACACGTGGCTCAGCATGGGTGTTCTGAAATTTAACTTTCTGGGTGCCTATTTTCTGACCTTTGTTGCAATGTTCCGCGCGATCCCGAAGGAATACACCGAGGCTGCAAAGATTGACGGTGCATCCAATCTGAGCATTATGCTTCGCATCATTTTCCCGCAGGCACTGAATATGATCGTGACGGTGTTCCTGCTGAATTTCATTACTTACTGGAACGATTATAAGACCGCGATGCTGTATCTGCCGTCGTATCCGGTTGCGACCTATGGCGTGTTTTACTTTATGAATACGCCGATGGGAGCCGGTGCAACCTCGCAGATTCCCGTGCAGGTAGCCGGAGCGCTTTTGATGACGCTTCCTATTTTGATCCTGTTTCTGGTGTTCAATAAACGGCTGCGCGGTGGCGTCTACATTGGAGGAATTAAGGGTTGATGAAAAAAAGACTTGCGATATTGCTGGCATGTGTGCTGGCAGTATCGGTAATTGCCGGTGCGGTAATCTCTGCTTCGGCTGCCGAAAAGCCGGAGGCGTCATTGCCGCCGGTGCTGATCAGTGGCTTCAGCTATGAGCTGCCTGCGCTGGAAGGAAAAACGGCCTTTGTCAACGGTACGGAGGCAAATGGAAGCTTTGTTGCAGAGGGCGAGCGTGTGACGGTTGAATATAAGGCATCTTCTGATGCAGCCGCCGACGCATCGTATATTATCCCTGTCGTGGACACAAAGAATGCCTCTGACCACTGCGCATATTTCTATTCTCCGAACGGAACGGTCAGAGCAAGCGAAACCGCGGATTATATTGCGCTGTCGGCTTCTGCGGATGGCGAGGCTACCTTTGCGCACGCTCTGAACGCGAACGCTTTCTCCGTGAACATGGAGTTTTCCGCTGCAACGAATTATAGCGCACTTGAACTGGTTTTGACCGATGCGTCAAATCGTGAAGTCTCGCTGACAGCTTCCATTGATCCGAACGGAGAGATTATTTCAGGCGCAGATCAGTCTGCCGAGTTCTCCGGTGGGATGCTGCTGCTGAAATACGATAACAGAGCGTGCAGCCTTCAGGATTCTACGACTGGCGAGTCGCTTTTGACCTTTGCCGTGGACGACAAGGGGGACACATTTACCGGGTTTTCCAATGGTGTCTACATGACCCTGCGTTTTGTCGGCGTCACCGGAAGCAGTGAGGTCTATCTCAAGCGTCTGGTAAACCAGCCGCTTGGCCACAGAGATGCACAGATTGCAGATCAAACAGAACCTACGATTGCCCTTGCCGGTGCACTTGATTCCAAGCAGTCAAAGGGAAGCAAGTTAGAGCTCCCGGCAGCGGAAGGCTTTGATGTTTTCAGTCAGATTACCGGCAGCACAATTACGGTCAAGTCTCCGAGCGGCGCACAGCTTTACAGCGGTGAATTTGCGGGCTATGTGCCTGTCGAAATTACGGAGAACGGAAAGTACCAGATCGTTTATCGCGCTGAGGACTCTCACGGTAATGCAGCAGAGCTTACCCGAACGGTGTTTGTCAACGACGATGTTGCGCCGGAGTTGAATGTTTCGGAGTTAAAGAAGACCTCCTACAAGCAGGGCGATACAGTGGAGCTTCCGTCTTATACCGCAAGCGACAACCTTGGTGTCTGCACGGTCGATGTCATCCTGATTCTTCCGAATTCTGAGCTTCGTTTGCTCTCTCATGACGAGAACGGAAGCGTTACCTATTACACGAAGAATACGGATCTGTATCTTTCTTCCTTTGGTGTGAGTGACACTTCGTTCTGTGCCGAACAGACGGGGCGATATGTACTCCGTTTTGTGGCATACGATGATATTTATAATCGGACGGTTGTCGAGCTTCCGTTCGACGTGAAGTAGGAGGCAAATTATGAAAAAGAGAATCATCTGTCTCTTGCTTGTGTGTTTTTTGATGGTTTCCTGCCTTGCTGCCTGCGGCGGTGAAGCTGCGCCGAAGGAGCCGTCCTCCGAGCCGGAGAACAGCACGCTCGTCGAGGACAAATTTGTTGTCAAGGATGGAAAAACGGATTACGTTCTGATTCTGCCGACGAAGCCAATGGAGTATGAGAAGTTCGCAGCGGAGGAGTTTACTGCATTTATGCAGCAGGCAACCGGCTGTGAGTTCCGGACAGTTTTGGATACCGATGTAAGCGGTGCCGGAAAGTATATTTCCATCGGCAATACACAGCAGCTCAAAACAGCTTTTCCGGAACAGGATCTTTCCACGCTGAATGATAAGCAGTCCTCGTATTTCATTGCTACAAAGGACGAAAACATCTATGTTGCGTCCGGAAACGGCTTTAAGGGAGCGGCAAGCCTGTATGCGATTTATGACATTCTGCATGATATGATTGGCTATACCTATTATGCCGATACGGAGATCTATGTGGAACAAAGCACGGATGTCAATCTGCGTAACTATGAAGAGCAGATTGTAGTACCTTCCTTTGATATGCGCACACTTTCTACGGCGTATATTTACTCTAATAACTTGCATAACAACCGGCTGCGCTTTATCAACTTTTCCAATGGAACGGAATGGAATCGTATAACAAATGGGCACAGCCAGTTGGAAGACTTCCTGCATCCGACAGACACGGATGGAAATGGTGTATCCTATGGCCAGTCGCATCCGGAATGGTTTGTAAATCCCTACGAAACAACTATCTCCAAATCTACAAACCAGCTTTGTTGGACGGCGGGCGGAAGTGCTGACAGCCTGAAGGAAATGCAGACAGTCGTTGCAAACAAAATGATTACCTATCTCCAGATGGATCCGGAAGCAAACTTCTTCATGTTTGGCCAGCATGACAACGCAGATGCCTGCACCTGTGCTGGCTGTCAGGCTGCGTTGAAAGATTGGGCCGGAACGGCTTCGGGCTTGCAGATTGGTTTCTTCAACGGTGTTTTGGAGCAGGTAGAAGCATGGCGCGAGGCCAATATGCCGGAGCGCGAGGTTTTCTACGTTGTTTATGCCTATCTCTTTACGCAGGCTCCTCCCGTGTCAAAAGATACAGACGGCAATTATGTTCCCTTCAGTGATAAAGTGATCCCGAACAGTAAAATGCGTATTTTTTATGCACCGGTCAGAGCAAATTATGCATTTGCCTTTAATTCTCCGGTAAATAAAGAATGTGAAGCGGATTTGCAGGGGTGGAAAGTGATTTGTACCTCTGGACAGCTATTCACTTATCTTTATGACCTGAATATTTACTATTATTTTATTAACTTCTTTAATTTTGGCACTGTGCAGAGTATGTATCAGGAGCTTAAGGATTTTGGTGTAACATATTTGTTGACGCAGGGCGCATCAGACCAGGTAAATGTTCCGGGATTTCAAGAGCTTCGCGCTTATGTAACCTCTAGTATTATGTGGGACGTGAATCGGAATTACCAGACACTTGCTGCAGATTTCATTACGCATTATTACAAGGATGCAGCGGAGAATATGCAGGAAGTGTTTGAGATGCTCTGCGACCAGAACACCTACTATGTCGATGCAATTGATCCCGGTACAGGTACAATTCAGGCATTCCCGAATCTTAACAAGCTGTATCCGCGTGCTTTTGTGGAAAAAATGGACGAGCAGATGCAGCAGGCTTTTGCAGCGATTGAGCACTACAAGGACAACGATCCAGAGCTCTACGAGACGCTGAAAACGCGCATTATGAAGGAATATCTTTGCGTGATCTATCTGAAGGCGACCGTATACGGCGATGATTACAGTGCGGAAGAAATGTCTGAGATGCGTGGTATCTGGAAAGAATATATTGCCTATTTCAACATTACAAACGGCGGCGAAGGACAACTTCTCCCTGAGTTCTAATTGATTGATTATCTTCCCGGCAGCAGAGATGCTGCCGGGATAACCCCCGAGGGAATCTGAAAAGGAGAGTCTCCATGGTAATTGATTTGAATGGTATATGGCACATTGATTCCCTAAAGGTGGAAAAGTTACCGGTTACGATACCGGGATCAGTGCTAAGTGCACTCCTTGACAATCACTTGATTGACGATCCATATTACAGAGAAAATGAGGCTAGCGCTCGCGCGTGGCTCTATTATGACTATACCTTTACAAGAAATTTTTCGTTAACTGCAGAGAATTTAAAAAAACAGAATTACCTGTTTGCTGACGGTATCAATACAATTGCAAAGCTCTATATTAACCGTGTGTTTGTGGCGAAGTTCTGCGATATGCACACACCAAAGCACATTTTGCTGGATAATCAAATTCTGAAAGAGAATAACGAAATCCGTATTGAATTTGAATCTCCATATCGCTATATAGATCAATATGATGATCAGGGACTTTTTGCTACATTTGGTTTAACACATGCAAAGTCCCCATGTATCCGCCAGCCGAACTTTATGTTTGGCTGGGATTGGGGACCTGATTTGGCAGATATGGGTATTTTTCGAGGGATATCAATTCTGTCAACCGATGTTGGCTATCTTGAATCCTTTCGGCATGAGTGCGCGTTTTTAGAGGATGGAAAGGTGCGTATTGATGTCGAGACGAGCGTCGAAAAGGTTGGTGATGGTGAAATTGAAGCGGTGCTATGGCTGGAAGACGGAGAGAAGCCAACTCACCTGACGCAGAGCGCAGTGCTTCAGAAACAACAAAGATTTTCTTTTATAGTTGATAATCCGAAACGTTGGAATCCAATTGGCTTTGGGGAACCGACGCTCTATCATCTGGATTTTATAATTACTGCGATAACTGGTGAAAAGCAGAAAGCAGAATACCGTATAGGTTTGCGTGAAGTCAGAATAGATGACGGATCCGATGACTACGGAACGAACTTCTGCGTTTACATCAATGGAAAGAAGCTGTTTCTCAAAGGGTCCTGTTATATTCCGGAGGATAATGTACTTTCAAGAATTACACCGGAGCGAACGCAGAGACTATTGAAACTCGTAAAAGAATTTAATCACAATGTTGTAAGAGTTTGGGGTGGCGGCTATTATCCGTCGGAGGACTTTTATGACTATTGTGATGAGAATGGCATCTTAATTTGGCAGGATCTGATGTTTGCGTGCGCTGCATATAATGCGCATGATGTGGCTTTCCGGGAATTGATTGTTGAGGAAACGAAGTCAAATGTAAAGCGCTTCCGTCACCATGCATCAGTGTTCTTGATTTCAGGAGACAATGAGTGCGAGGATGGCGTAAACGGCCATGGAAATGCGCTGATGGAAGCCTATCGAACCATGAGTGAAGATATCTTGGTTCCTTTGATGAAGCAACTGACCCAGACATATTTCCTTCGTACATCCCCGCGCTCCGTAAAAATGTTCTGCCATCCCAATGATTTAGACCATTATGACACACACTACTGGCGTGTTTGGTGCGATGATAAACCACTCAGTACTTATGAAAAAATTTATCCACGCATGTTATCAGAGGTGGGGCATCAGGCTTTCCCGATGATGCAGACAATCAAGCAGTTTTCTTGTGAAAGCGATTTGGCGGTGAATTCTTCTGTAATGCAGCATCACCAAAAGCAGCCTAACAGCAATTCGCGCATTATGAATTATGTAAAAGAGCTGTATGGTGAACCAACTTATTTTGAAGATGCGGTTTATCTGTCTCAACTGGTACAGGCTGAAGCGATGAAACGGTGTGCGGAACATTTGAGGCGGCATACGGAGCGCTGCCATGGAATGCTTTACTGGCAGTTAAATGATTGCTGGCCGGGAATCTCGTGGAGTTCGGTCGACTATTTCTATGGGTTAAAAGCCCTACACTATGCTTCGCGCAGATTCTATGCGCCGCATTTGGTCAGTGTTGTGGATAATGAGACACATTCTGAAATCTATGTATCCAATGACACTGATGTCGATCAAACGTATCGGCTAAATTATTGGAATTTATCCATGGATGGGAAAATGTCCAGAGAGAGCAGACTTGAAATTACTGTGTGCAGTGGAGCAAGTCTGTGCGTTCAGCGGGTCCCGATGGGTGAGAGCATCTTATATGTCCGCTTGGAATCGCCGCAAGGGGAATTGCTGTCTGAATGCTACCACCATAGAAATACGCCGGTAGAACGCTGCTACTGCGAACCACATGTCATTATACGGCCACTGACAGAGAGTAGCTTTGAAATTACTACTGATGTATATACAGAGAATGTTTTCATCCAGAGCGGTGTTTCGGAGATCGTTTTTTCGGATAACTTCTTTTGCTTACAGCCCAGGTTTCCGAAGACTGTGTTCGCTAATATGATCATTCCGTATGAAAAACTGCGCGTTACTACAGTTAATCAGCTCGACGTAATCAAAGTTAAGGAGATTATCGGTGCATAGACATGAAATGAATTTTGAACCTTGGCATAAATATGAGCAGGATCTAGAGCTGCACTTTTTACCAAGGTTTTTGAAAAAAGCACTAAAATCATTATGCTACGAGTTTGTTACAGAGCTTCGCATTGAGTTTGCGTACTCTGCAGAACCGGTTGCATTTGAAAAGCTGCACACGCTGCATTTTTGCGAAATCAAACCCGGCGACGTGTGGGCAACCGAAAACTTTGCCTGCGCGTGGTTTCGATTAACCGGGAAACTGCCTGCGGGAATTGATCGGAGCGAGCTTTATCTGGAGTTTGCAGACGGCGGAGAGGGACTCTTGGTTTCTGCGAATGGCAGCGCTATAAAGGGATTTACGGTTGGCTCGTTGGTGTTTGGTATCCTAGACGATTCTATTGAAAAACGCTATTATCCTCTGGAAGAATTTGTGGATGATGAAGGCGGGATTGAAGCCTATATCGATGGTGCATCCAACACGCTCCTTGGCGAATTCCCAACCGGTGAGGCAAGACTCGATGCTGCACGCGTTGTTCGACGTAATCCGCGGATGCTCGAGATTTATCGGGACTTTGATACACTCCTTGATTATGCACACGCAGTGGATTATGAGAATCCAAACAAATTGCCAGTGATTCAAGGATTGCGAAAAATTGAAAATCTTATCAACTATCACGATCCAGATGTTTATAAAAAAGCGAAAACAATCACCAAAAAGCTGTTCTCTCTACCTGGAGATGAAAAAGTTACTGCAACGGCGGTCGCACATGCGCACTTGGATCTGGCGTGGCTTTGGCCGATTCGTGAAACAAAACGTAAAGCGAGAAGAACCTTTGCCAATCTGATCTATCTTGCTGAGCGTTATCCTGAATTCAAATTTGTCGTTTCGCAGCCGCAGCAGCTCGCTTGGATGAAGAACGAGGATCCTGTTCTTTATGCGAAGCTCAAAGCGCTTGCCGAACAGGGCCAAATGGAACCGATCGGCGGTGCGTGGGTCGAAAACGACACCAATCTTCCCGGCGAAGAATCCTTAGCACGTCAAATGCTCTATGGTCAGAAGTTCTGGCAGGAGGAGTTCGGACACTATGTCCGCACGAGCTGGCTGCCGGATGCCTTTGGCTATTGTGCTGCCTATCCGCAGATTGCGAAGCTTTCCGGACAGGATAGTTTCATGACAATCAAGATTTCTTGGTCGAATCGCACGATTTTCCCCTATAATACGTTCCGCTGGAAAGGAATTGACGGGTCGGAGGTCGTCACTCATATGCCGCCGGAGGGAAATTACAATTCTCTCGCCGGACCGAAGGCACTGCTGGATGCAAAATGTGGGATTAAAAAAACGGATCCGCAGGACCGGTTGATGCTTGTCTACGGCGTTGGTGATGGCGGCGGCGGTCCCTCGGAAAACTCCGTGGAACGCTGTGTCCGCACGCAGAATGTACCGTATCTTCCGAAGGTTCGCTTCGGCACGGCGCAAGGCTATTTCGATGCGCTGCAAGGTGAAAATCTCGTCTGTTATCAGGGCGAGATGTATCTTGAAAAGCACCGGGGGACTTATACATCACAGTCGAATAACAAGAATTTCAACCGCGAGTTTGAAGAAAAAATGCTGTCACTGGAAGCTCTACTTGCCTGCAACGGAAGTCAGGAAAACAAAGCACGCTTGGATGATCTTTGGAAGGAAGCACTCCTCTATCAATTCCATGACATTATCCCCGGCTCGTCGATCAAGCGTGTATACGACGAAACAGATGCAGCTTATGAGCGTATGTTCTCCAAGCTGGAGGAGCTTGCGGGAGAGCTTGGCACGACCTTCCAACCGGGCGGCAGCCTGCTGAATCCCTTTGGAGAATCTGTCTTTAAGCTAGAGCCGATGGGAGAGAGCTATCTTCTTTATTCCGGAAGAAATGCGCGCATCACGCCGGTTATCTACGAAAACGGCAAAAGGCTGAATGGGATTCAAAGTGTTGAAACGGCTGATTATATCGTGACGTTCCATCCGGACGGCTATTTTGAATCGATACGGCTGCGAGACGGTCGTGTAGTTGTGGAAAATGCAAACCGCCTCCGTGTTTTCATCGACCTCGGAGATGCGTGGGACTTTGAAGACGACTACCGCGATCAGCCTGAGCAGTATATGACGCTGCAAAGCACAAGCATTCGGGTGTTCGATGAGCTGACGGAGATTCGGCAGGAATTTGTGTTCCGTAAGTCCAAGGTGTCGCAGACCATCCTGCTGCACCGACATGATCCCTGCATCCATATCACACACGATGTGGATTGGCAGGACTCCGGCTATATGCTTCGCGCAGAATTCGAGCCGAAGGTTTGGTCAGAAACAGTACACAGCGATATTCAGTTCGGTTATTTAGACCGGCCGACGACGGATGATACGCCGCACGAAAGGGCGCAGTTCGAGATCTGCTGTCAGAAATGGTTTGACCTTTCGGATGAAAACATGGGCTTTGGTGTACTGAATCATACAAAAAATGGCTTCATGGCGAAACAGCATATCATTTCCATCAACCTTCTGCGTTCAACGGACTATCCCTGTGTTCAGGGAGATCAGAAGCCGACCAGGTATTCTTACGCGCTCTATCCGCATACGGGAGGTTTTGAGCCGGTAAAGATTGATCAGCTTGCGCAGCAGTTTAATGCCCACCCGCTCTATGGTGCCATCTCGGTATTTGCGCCGGTATTTGATACGGAACAAATTCAAATCACGGCTTTTAAGCCCGCATATGACGGTGACGGCTTCATCCTGCGTGCGTTCGAGCGCTCGGGTCACGCGGTTACTGCCAATTTGAATCTTCCTGCTGGGTTCCGGCTGGACTGCGAAGTGAATTTGCTGGAGGATAAAATTGCGGTGGCAGGATGCCAACTCGATTTCCAGCCGTTCCAGATCCGTTCATTACGGCTGAAAAAAGCAACTATGTAATTCTTCATACTGGGATGTATGAAAATGATAATGTAGGAGGAAAAAACATGAGAAAACTGTTGAAGGCAAGGCGGTTTCTTTCTCTTGTGCTTGCAGTGGCGATGGTGCTTTCCATCGCAAGTACACTGACGGTATTTGCGGAAGAAAACGCGGCTGTCGAAGTTGGCAGTCTCGCAGCTCACGCTGATCATCCGACCCAAGATGCGGAGTACATCTGGACGAGCAGCACCGGCGCTGCGGTGAGCGAGACATGGAAAAGCTACTATGCGGAAAATGCAGACTGCGTCAAGCTCCTGAAAAAGGGTGCGACGGAGGCGATTGGGATTGGTGTGCTAGACAAGAGCATGACCGGCGATGGCATCCTGCTAAACCGCGGAGAGAATGTGTTCTGCATCCGCCAGTCGCAATGGTATCTGAACTGTGCAGGCCACAGTGAGCTTACGCCGATGGCGGCAGGGGATACACTGATTGTTGGCGGCAAGTTCACGGGCGAGGGAGGTACGGTCGTAAACATTACGACGACCTACATCACGATGAACGATGACGGCACTTTTACTTTCGGCGATAAGTTGCCGACGACAGAACCCGAGGCTATTGAGGTCGGCAGTCTGGTCGCGCATGCTGATCATCCGACCCAAGATGCGGAGTACATCTGGACGAGCAGCACCGGCGCTGCGGTGAGCGAGACATGGAAAAGCTACTATGCGGAAAATGCAGACTGCGTCAAGCTCCTGAAAAAGGGTGCGACGGAGGCGATTGGGATTGGTGTGCTAGACAAGAGCATGACCGGCGATGGCATCCTGCTAAACCGCGGAGAGAATGTGTTCTGCATCCGCCAGTCGCAATGGTATCTGAACTGTGCAGGCCACAGTGAGCTTACGCCGATGGCGGCAGGGGATACACTGATTGTTGGCGGCAAGTTCACGGGCGAGGGAGGTACGGTCGTAAACATTACGACGACCTACATCACGATGAACGATGACGGCACTTTTACTTTCGGCGATAAGTTGCCGACGACAGAACCTGAGGCCATTGAGGTCGGCAGTCTGGCAGCTCACGCTGACCATCCGACGCAGGATGCAGAGTTCATCTGGACGACCAGCACCGGCGCTGCGGTGAGCGAGACATGGAAAAGCTACTATGCAGAAAATGCTGACTGCGTTAAGCTCCTGAAAAAGGGCGCAACGGAAGCGGTTGGCATTGGTGCATTGGATATGAGTATGACAACCGACGGTATTCTGCTCAACCGTGGCGAAAACGTGTTCTGCATCCGCCAGTCGCAGTGGCTCCTGAATTGTGCAGGCCACAGTGAGCTTACGCCGATGGCGGCAGGGGACACCCTGATTGTTGGCGGCAAGTTTACGGGCGAGGAAGGCACGGTCATAAACATTACAACGACCTACATCACGATGAACGACAACGGTACGTTTACTTTCGGCGATAAGCTGCCTGACCCGGAGCCAATCGATCCACCGCAGCCGACTGTGATCGAGGCCGGCGCGATGGGAAATCATCCCAATGGCAAGGCTGATTCCGGTTTTTACTTTACCATGCCGGAAAATGATATCCCCGCGGATGAAACTTGGGCAACACGTTATATGCCTGTTACTACGGATGTAATTAAGCTGACGCGCAACGGTGAGACCAGAGCGGTCGGCAACACGGCTGGCGGAACAATTCTGAAGTATTCCGCGACCGAATATTGGCTTGAGAACTGGACGATCGGCGGTGCGCTGATTCCTGGTGACGTACTGACGGTCGAGGGTAAGTTTACCAACAGCGATAACAGCATTACTTTTAACATCATCAGAAGCTACGTGATCATTGCTACCGATGGCAGCATGAATATTACTACGGAGCTTCCTGTGGAGCCAAAGGTCATTGAGGCAGGGTACATGCTGGAGGATTCCCATGGCCGAGCGGAAAGCGGTATTTACTTCACCATGAATGTGAATGAAGCGACCTACGACGCGGGTTGGAGTGTTCAGTACACGCCGGACAGCGCTGCGTGCATTCAGCTCATCCGTGGTGGAGAGACCAAGGAAATCGCCAATATCGGCGCAGAAATGATCGTGAAGTTCTCTCCGACAGAGTACTATCTGAAGCTTGAACAGTGGATGCTGGGCGACGTTTGGCCGTTTGCGGATGGCGATATTCTGGTTGTTGACGGTAGCTTTACCAACGCCAGCAACAACGTGACTATCAAAATCAGCAAGACCTATATTCAGCTTAAAAACGGCCAGGCGATCCTCTCAAAGGAGTATCCCGAGGATAAACCGGATGAAGTGATTCAGGCGGGCAGCATGCTCTCCGATCCGCGGGGCAAGACTGCAACCGGTATCTACTTCACCATGACTGCAAATAGTGCGCCGTATGCAGAAGACTGGAGCAAGGAATACTCGGCGGTTTCGGTCGACGCAATCAAACTTATCCGAAATGGCGAGACGATGAACGTCGGTATTCCGAATCGCGGTGTTATTGTTAAGTTCTCGGAGACTGAGTATTATCTCAAGACTGAGGCATGGTCGATGGGCGAGGCAATGCCGCTCATTGATGGAGATATTCTTGTTGTTGAGGGACGGTTTGCTAATGGTAAGACCGTAATTGAAGTCAGCAAGAGCTATATTTTGGTAGATAATGGCATTGCAAAGATCTCTACGGAATACCCCGATGGCCCAGACGTCGAAGTCATTGAGGCCGGTGCAATGCACGAAGATTCTGAAAAGAAATCTCTGAATGTGAATACCGCTACAGGTGAATGCGGTGTGTATTTTACCATGACGGAAAATGCAATTGCCGCAGATTCCACTTGGACAAACCGTTTCCGGTCTGTCACTGAAGAATCAATTAAGCTTATCAGAGATGGCAAAACGATCAGCATCGGCAATACTGCGGCGGGCGAGATCGTAAAGTACAGCGCAACGGGCTACTATCTCGCCTTGGATAAGTGGGCACATTCCGCGGTGTATCCTATTACGGAGAATGACATCCTGCTGATCGAAGGGAACTTCACCGATGGCACAACAGTGTTCCACATCAGCAAAAGTTATATTTCCTTCAGCCATGGTATGGCAGTCTTCTCCGAGAAGTACCCCGACGGCGGCTCAGAAATTCCTGTTATCAACACGAGCTATATGCGCGGTAATGAACGTGGCAGAACGGACACTGGCATTTATTTTGAGCTGGATAAAAACGCTGCCCCATATGAAACCGGCTGGAATATTTCTTATTGCCCGGCAAGTTCTGCTTGTGTCAAGCTGATCCGTAACGGGCAGACTACGGATGTGGCAATTTCTGGCCGTGAGACGATTGTAAAGTTCTCTCCGACTGAGTATTACCTCAAGACTGAACCCTGGACGATGGGTAGCTATGCGCCGATCGTTGACGGTGATATCCTTATTGTTGAGGGTGAGTTTGTAAATAGTGCAAGCAATACGGTAATTAGCATCCCGCGCACCTATATTGGCATTTGGTATGGTATGCCTTTCTTCTCTACCACAATGCCGAGTGGCCCGTCGCTGGCATGGATCAATGCTGGCACGATGCTCAAGGATGAGCGTGAGCTTCAGTCGACCGGTGTTTATTTTGATATGGAAAAGAATGGCGCTCCTTATCGTTCCGACTGGTCGCTTGAGTATTCTCCGGTTTATGCGAGTAGCATCAAGCTAATCCGTAACGGGAAAACGATGAGTGTTGGTATTCCTAACCGCGGTACCATCGTCAAATTCTCTGACACTGAGTATTATCTCAAGGCAGAGGCATGGACAATGGGCGGCTATGCGCCTCTGGTTGACGGCGATATTCTTGTTGTTGACGGTCAGTTTATCAACTCCAGCGTTGGTACAATGTTGGATATCGATGAAACTTATATTTTCATCCGCAACGGCGAAGCAATCATCGCAAAATCCATGGGTGAAATTGAGATGACAAAAGACGAGAGCAAGCAACTTCCGACAGAACAGTTTGCTTCCAATACGGCGGTCGAGTGGACGAGCGAAAGCGATAAGCGCATCACTGTCGATGAAAACGGAAAAGTTACTGCACTTAATAGCCGTGGCACAATCCGCGTATTTGCACAGTGTGGAAATGCCGGCTATTTCTGGACGGTCAAGATGTACGAAAAGAGTCAGTATGGTAACGTCTATCTTTCTTCCTCGGAAGAAGAAATGACGGTCGGCGTCTGGTGCGGCTCTTATCATGAGTTTACCGATGCCCGTCTGGAAGAACTGGAAGCAGCCGGCATTAATCTCATTATTGGTGTAGACGAGCAGTGGACCGGCAACGGCGGTATCTGGAGCATGCTGAATCGCGCCAGAGATCATGGTATCAGCGTGATTGCTGATTTGCGCGATTGGGATGGCGAAAAGGCTCCCAGTTATGCAAAGCACCCCGCGCTCAAGGGCTTCCTGATGTGGGACGAACCGTCTGCAACTGACTTCGAAAAACTCGCAGAAACGAAGAAAAAGTTTGACAAGGTAATGCCGGAGAATCTTACCTTCTTTGTCAACCTCTTCCCGCAGGCATGCTCGTATGAATCCCTGTTTGGTGATGATTATGATCCGAAGCATGTGAATTATGAGAAGGACTATGTCGATCCTTTCCTCGATACAGTTGATCCCGAGCAGTTGTCCGTAGACTACTATCCGCTGCTGAAACAAGATGGCAGTGAGGCACTGTCGATCCGGCCGACCTACTTCGAGAATCTTGATATTCTCTCTCATAAGGCGCTGACAGAAAGCCTGCCGTTTGATGTCACAATCCTTACTGCGGGTCATAAGACCACGGACGGAACGTATGTGACGGCAAGTGAAGAACAGCTTCGCTGGCAGATGGCTATTGCGATGGCCTACGGTGCCACCAGCCTGAACCACTATATCTACACTTCTCACGAGGCTGACTATGAAGCGATCGTCGAGTATGAGACATTTGCCCCGACGGAGCTTTACGAACGCGTTAAGGCCGTTAATCTGGAGGTGCAGAGCTGGAGCGACATTTACATGAGCTATAGCTGGCTTGGTACTGCCAAGGTTGACGTTGGAGATAAAAACCTGATGCTTGACAAGCTGTCATATAACATCGATGTAGACAAGTATGGCTATCTGTCGGAGATTACATCGGATAAGGATCTGTTAGTCGGCGCGTTTGAAAATGCAGAGCATCAGTATGCTTACATGATTGCCAACGCGGGGGATGCTGCTGAGATCAAGAGTATTGATCACCTGGCCGATTTCACGATGGAAGCGGCTTCGGTTACACTCAAACTGAAGCAGGGCAAATATCAGTGTGTGGCTGTTGTGTCCGATGGCGAGATTAGCTATCTGCCGGTTGATGCAGACAACAGCGTCAGCATTCAGCTTGGTGCGTATGACGGCGCATTTGTGATTCCCATAGCGGAGAGCTATGGGAACACCTACATTGTGAAGACAGGCGATACAACTCGTATGGATTTGCTCTTTGCTGCGTTTGTGCTCTCCTGCGTTGGCGTTGCCGGTGTAACGGTAATTCTCAGAAAGAAAAAGTATCAATAATAAGTTCCGTTTGCTCCGCAGGTTGCTTCACAAGAGCTCCTGCGGAGCTGTCCAAAGATACCACAGTACCAGTTAGTTACGGTGCCGTATAGACAAAATGGAAACAATTCAGTAAAATAAGCATAGAAACCGTAAAAGTGGAAGAAAACTGATTACCGAGGTGGCTTATGAAAAAAGTAGTTTTGCTTGGCGATTCTATTCGTATGGTGGGCTATGGCCCGCTTGTACCGGCAATGCTGGGCGGTGAGTACACGGTATACCAGCCAGAGGATAATTGCCGGTTTGTGAAATATACGCTGCGCGGCCTGTTTGAATGGCGGGATGAGATCGCGGGTGCGGACATTATCCACTGGAATAACGGATTATGGGACACGTCAACCGGCTTGTTCGATGACGGCGGAAAGCCCTTTACCTGTGAAGAGGAGTATGTCAGCAATATGCTTCGCGTGGCTCAGGAGCTGAAAAAGATCGCCCCGCGCGTCATTTTTGCAACAACGACTCCCGTTCGACCAGATTATGAATACAATGACAATGGCGTAATCAATCGCTATAACGCAGTTCTTGTGCCGTTGCTTCGGGATATGGGTTTGGAGATCAATGATCTGCACGCGCTGGTAGAACCGCACATATCCGAGTATATTCGAGAGGATGACAAACTGCATTTAACCGAAGCAGGCGCAAAGGCCTGTGCGGAGCAGGTCGTAAAAGCCATTCTGGGAGAGCTCTGAAATGCAGGGCTTTGGGTACACGGCAAATCATGCCGCGATTGCATTTGAACTGGAGGATTATTACGTCTGGGATTGCGCTGTGATCTACGCAGAGGGAAAGTATCACATGTTTTCGTCCCGCTGGAAAAAAGAGCTTGGGTTTGGATGGAACTGGATCTATAACAGCGAGATCATTCAGAGCGTTTCAGATAATCCGGAAGGGCCGTATCAGTTTCTGCGTGTGATTTTACCGCGCAGAGGGCGTGCGTATTTCGACGGCATGAATACACACAACACCTGCATTCGATACTTTAACGGAAAGTTCTATCTTTACTATATGGGCACGTCATACGGCGGTGAGATACCGCAGGGAGAGGAGACCTCGCCGGAACGCAATCTGGAGGTATGGAATCGAAAGCGTATCGGCGTGGCAGTTGCGGACTCCATTTACGGCGAGTTTGTGCGCAGAGAACGGCCGCTCCTTTCTCCGCGTGACTGTTCACATTGGGATTGTACGATCACCACAAATCCGGCGGCGGCAATTCTGCCAGGTGGCAAGACCTATCTGGTTTATAAATCACGGTGTGCGGTAGGAGAGCCCTTGATGCTTGGTGTTGCGGTGGCGGAGCAGCCGGACGGCGAGTTTCAACGTCTTTCGGATGAACCGATTCTCACCTTTGACGATCCCGACTTCCATGTTGAGGATCCGTTTCTCTGGTATGATGCAGGGCGTAAAAAATTCTGCCTGCTTGCAAAGGATGACAGCAAAAACGGAAGCCGCGGCATTACCGGTGAATGGGGCAGCGGATTCTATGCCGAAAGTGATGATTGCCTGCATTTTGAGATTCCTGATGCACCAAAGGTCTATTCCCGTTATCTCAACTGGAAGGACGGACATCAAACGCGGCAGGGAAACATGGAGCGCCCATGGATTCTCTTTGACGATACAGGAAAGCCAGATTATCTTTTCTGTGCAAGCGGTGCAGGTGAAAATCCTTACAGCTTTCAGGGAAGAACGTTTATTGTTGCACAGAAGATGTGCTTGAAATAATAGATTGCAAAAGGCCGCCGCGGGTGCAGCGGCCTTTTTGCGAAGGAGGGAATAAACATGTTAAAGGGAATCCCGAAGAATGTATCACCGGATCTGCTGAAAATTCTCTGCGAGATGGGACATGGTGACGAGATCGTCATTGCGGACGGCAATTTTCCGGCGGAGCGCTGCGGACAGCGCGTGGTGCGTGCGGATGCCAGCGGCGGAGCCGAGATGCTGGAAAGTGTCCTCACTCTGATTCCTTTGGATACTTATGCAGAACAGAACCTTATTCTGATGCAGCTTTCCGGCAACGATACGATCGAGCCGTCGATTTGGTCAGAGTATCAATCAATTGCGGCCAAACTGGATGATAATGTTCGTCTGGGTCGAATTGACCGCTTTGCATTTTACGAACGCGCAAAAGCGGCTTTCGCGGTTATTGCAACCAGCGAAGAAGCAACATATGCAAATATCATCCTGAAAAAGGGTGTTGTTAAATAGTAAGGAGGGGCGCCAATGACGCAAATCACAGAAATCAAAGAACAGATCTGCGACGTGTGCCACAAAATGTGGCAGCTCGGCTGGGTGGCGGCGAACGACGGCAATGTCAGCACGCTGCTGGACGATGGCACGATCCTCGCCACGCCGACCGGCATGAGCAAGTCCTTCATCACGCCGGAGAAGCTCCTGCGCGTTGACCGGCAGGGGAATGTCCTTGAGGCGGCCGAGGGACTGCGGCCGTCGAGCGAGCTGAAAATGCACCTGCGCTGTTACGACAAGCGCGAGGATGTGCGCAGCGTAATCCATGCGCATCCGCCCGGCGCGACGGGCTTTGCCGTTGCGCACAAGGCTATGGATATGTACAACATGATAGAGGACGTTGCGGCGATCGGCGCGGTTCCGCTGACGCCCTACGGAACACCCTCAACCGTCGAGGTGCCGAACGCCATTGAGCCGTATTTGCAGGAGCACGACGTCATGCTGCTGGAAAACCACGGTGCGCTGGCCGTGGGCAGCGACGTTATCACGGCCTTTTACCGCATGGAGAGCCTTGAACTCTGGGCGAAAATTACGATCAACGCGGTGATCCTCGGCGGCAGCCGCGACATCAGCCGCGAAAACATTGACAAACTCATCGATCTGCGCAGCTATTACCGCATTACCGGCCGCCACCCGGGCTATCAGGTCTGGCAACCGGACGATCCCATGCTGCACGCAAAGGACTAAAGGAGGAGTTTATGGAACGTTACATCGGACAGTATCCCGCCATCGGCATCCGGCCCGTGATCGACGCACGGCGCGGCCCGATGAAGCTGCGCGAGTCGCTCGAGGAGCAGACCATGGCCATGGCGCTGAGCGCAAAGAAGCTGTTTGAAGAAAATCTTCGCTATTCCGACGGCGCGCTGGTGCGCGTCGTGATCGCCGACGGCAGCATCGGCCGCGTCCCGGAGACGGCGGCCTGCGCGGACAAGTTCCGTCGAGAGGGTGTCGCCGTCACGCTTTCCGTCACGCCCTGCTGGTGCTACGGCTCGGAGACCATGGACATGGATCCGCAGACCATCAAGGGCGTCTGGGGCTTCAACGGCACGGAGCGCCCCGGCGCGGTGTATCTTGCCGCCGTTCTCGCGGCACACGCGCAGAAGGGCCTGCCTGCCTTCGGCATCTACGGCCACGAGGTGCAGGATGTGCAGGACGTGACCGCCATTCCGGAGGACGTGAAGGAAAAGCTCCTGCGCTTCGGCCGCGCGGCCATCGCCGCCGCCACCATGCGCGGCAAGTCCTATTTGCAGATCGGCTCGCAGTGCATGGGCATCGGCGGTTCCATCATGGATCAGGCCTTTGTGGAGAGCTACCTCGGCATGCGCGTGGAATCGGTCGATGAGGTCGAGATCCTGCGCCGCATGGAGGAAGGCATCTACGACCACGAGGAGTACGAGCGCGCCCTTGCATGGACGAAGGCACACTGCCGTCAGGGACGCGATGATAACCCGGACTTTGTCCGCTTCTCCGATGAGCAGAAGGAAAAGCAGTGGGAATTCACCGTGAAAATGTACTGCATCATCAAAGATCTGATGTGCGGAAATCCGAACCTCCCCGCGGGCTTTGAGGAGGAAATGCTTGGCCACAACGCCATTGCCGGCGGCTTCCAGGGTCAGCGGCAGTGGACGGATCACTGGCCGAACTGTGACTATCCCGAAGCGCTCCTGAACTCGACCTTTGACCACAACGGCGCGCGCGAGCCGTATACGCTTGCCACCGAGAACGACGTGCTCAACGGCCTTGGAATGCTGTTCATGCGCCTTCTGACCCACCGCGCGCAGATTTTCGCGGACGTGCGCACCTACTGGTCGCCGGAGGCGGTCAAGCGCGTGACGGGCTATGATCTCAAGGGAAAGGCCGCGCAGAACGGCGGCATCATCCACCTGCTCAATTCCGGTGCAGCCTGTCTGGACGCCAGCGGCGTCTGCACGGACGAGGCGGACAAAGCCGTCATGAAGCAGTGGTGGGACGTGACCCTTGAGGACATCGAGAAAATGACTGATGCGACCGTCTGGTGCGAGGCCGGCTTTGATAACTTCCGCGGCGGCGGCTTCTCCAGCCACTTTGTCACCCGCGCGGAGATGCCCGCGACCATGATCCGCTTGAATCTGGTGCAGGGGCTCGGCCCGGTGCTGCAAATCGCCGAGGGCTGGACGGTGCAGCTTCCCGACGAGGTGACGGACACCCTCATGGAGCGCACGAATCCCACATGGCCTTGCACGTGGTTCACACCGCGCTGCAACGGAAAGGAAGGCTCTGCGTTCCGGACGGCCTACGAGGTCATGCAGAACTGGGGCGCGAACCACGGTGCGATCTCCTACGGTCACATCGGCGCCGACCTCATCACCCTATGCTCCATGCTGCGCATTCCGGTCTGCATGCACAACGTCCCGGAGAAGGACATCTTCCGTCCTGCCGCGTGGAATGCCTTCGGCATGGACAAAGAAGGGCAGGACTACCGCGCCTGCGCCGCCTACGGTCCGCTCTACAAATGAGCTGCCTTGCCATTGACATCGGCGCGTCCTCCGGCCGGCACATTCTGTTCCGGCCGGAGAGCGGGAACATGCAGGAAATTTACCGCTTTCCCAACGGCATGACCGAGAAAAACGGTCATCTCTGCTGGGACTATGACGCGATCTTTGCGCACATTCTTGAAGGAATGCGCCGCTGCAAGGAGCTGGGAGAGATTCCCGACAGCGTCGGCATCGACACATGGGGCGTGGATTTTGTTCTGCTGGACGAAAGCGACCGCGCGATCGGTGATTTCGTCGGCTACCGCGACAGCCGGACAAACGGCATGGATGCGGAGGTGTCGAAGATCATTACGCCGGAGGCGCTTTACCACAGAACAGGCATCCAAAAGGCGGCCTATAACACGATCTACCAGCTTATGGCGTTGAAATTGCAGCATCCGGAACAGTTGGAAGCGGCAAAAACCTTCCTCATGACGCCGGACTATCTGCACTGGCGGCTCTGCGGCCGCAAGGCGAACGAGTACACCGAGGCCAGCACGAGCCAGCTTTTGAATCCGTATACGCGGCAGTGGGATCATGAATTGATCGAGCGGCTCGGCTTCCCGAAGGACATGTTCTGCCAGGTCGTTCTGCCCGGAACGATTCTTGGTGAGCTGACGCCGGAGGTGCAGCGCGCGGTCGGCTTCAACTGCCGCGTCATTGCACCCGCCACGCACGACACGGCCTCCGCCGTGGCGGCCATGCCGCCAAGTGAGGAGGACATCATTTTCCTCAGCTCTGGGACGTGGTCGCTTCTCGGCGTGGAGCGCGACGCGCCGGATTGCAGCGAACGCAGCCGCGCGGCGAACTTTACCAATGAGGGCGGCGTCGGCGGGAAGATCTGCTATCTGAAAAATATCATGGGACTTTGGATGATCCAGAGCGTGCGCAGCGAGTTGGAAAACCAATACGGCTTTGCCGAGCTGTGCGGCCTTGCGGAGCAGGCGGAGATTGCCTCCCTTGTGGACTGCGAGGACGAGCGCTTTCTCGCGCCGAAAAGCATGATCGCGGAATTGCAGGCGGCCTGCCGCGAAAGTGGGCAGCAAGTGCCGCAAACGCCGGGCGAGCTTGCCGCGGTGGTCTACCGCAGCCTTGCCCGGTGCTATGGCGAGGCCGTGCGCCGGCTTCGCGCGGACAGCGGAACGGATTACCGCAGGCTCTGCGTTCTCGGCGGCGGCAGCAATGCGGGGTATCTCAACCGCCTGACGGCTGAAGCAACCGGATGCACGGTCATTCTCGGCCCTGCCGAGGCGACCGCCATCGGCAATGCCGCGGTGCAGATGCAAGGTGGTGCGCTTTCAGCGCCGGGATGAATCATTCCTTAACTTTAGAGATTAGAAGCATCAGAAAGGAAGTAGCTTTATGAAACGTTCCGAAATCAACAAGGCTCTGAAAGAGCTGGAGGCCATGTGCGCACGCGAGCACTGCTACCTGCCGCCGTTCTGCAACTTCACGCCTGACGAGTGGCAGCACATCGGCCACGAGTACGACGAGGTGCGCGACTGCATGCTCGGCTGGGACATCACGGACTACGGCCTCGGCGATTTTGACAAGGTCGGCATGTCACTTATCACCATCCGCAACGGCAACCGCAAGATGCAGGACAAGTATCCCAAGGTCTATGCGGAAAAGCTGCTTTACATGAAGGAAGGCCAGTATTCTCCCAATCATTTCCACTGGTACAAGACCGAGGATATCATCAACCGCGGCGGCGGCAACATCCTCATTCGCGTCTATAACAGTCTGCCCGACGAGTCCATCGACAAGGAATCCGACGTGACCGTCCACTGCGACGGCCGCACCTACACCGTTCCTGCCGGGACGCAGGTCAGGCTGACTCCGGGCGAGAGCATCCACATTCAGCAGTACATGTATCATGACTTCGAGGTTGAGCCGGGCACGGGCGCGGTGCTGCTTGGCGAGGTCAGCCAGTGCAACGACGACAACACCGATAACCGCTTCAACCCGCCCGTCGGCCGCTTCCCGAAGATCGAGGAGGACGAAGCCCCCTACCGCCTGCTCTGCAACGAGTATCCGCCGGCAAAGGATTGAGCTATGATTCGCTTACAGAACGGTTTTCTCTCCCTCTGCGTCAGTGAACGCGGCGCAGAAATGCAGTCGCTGTCCTGCCGCGGCGTGGAATATCTCTGGGGCGGCGACCCGAAGTATTGGGCCGACCGCGCATTGACGATCTTTCCCTATGTTGCAAGATTAACGAACGACAGTTATCTGCTGGAGGGGAAGCTCTATTCCATGGGCATCCACGGCTTTGCCTCGTCGAGTGAATTCTCCGTCGCCGAACGGACGGAAGACTCCGTAACGCTTCTGCTGACGGACTCGGAGGAAACCCGGCGGCAGTATCCCTTCCATTTTGCCTTTTCCGTGCGCTATGCGCTGGAAAAGAACACGCTTTTCATTACATACCGCGTAGAAAACCGCTCACAGCGCACGATGCCCTTCGGTCTTGGCGGGCATCCGGGCTTCCGCGTCCCCTTTGCCGAAGGGACGGAGTATTCGGATTATTTCCTGAAATTCTCCATTCCCTGCCGTCCGGATCGCGTTGGCTTCACGCCGGAGGTCTTTCTCAGCGGGACGGACACGCCGTTCCTGCTGGAAAACGGCGACACGCTGCGCCTGCGGCACGAGCTGTTTGACGAGGACGCGATCATTCTCAAAAATATGGCCAAAAGCGTCACGCTGCGCTGTGCAAAGGCCCCCGGCGCGGTCACGGTCAGCTACCCGCAGATGGGCTACCTCGGCCTGTGGCACGTACCGAAAACGGACGCGCCGTATCTGTGCATTGAGCCGTGGGTTTCGCTTCCGTCCCGGCAGGGCGTTGTGGAGGAGCTGACCTGCAAAAGCGACCTTGTACACCTCGCTTCCGGTGGCGTCTATGAAAACACCTGGACCATCACCATCACGGAGGAATCACCATGCTAGATGTTGTCGCCTTAGGCGAGCTTTTGATTGACTTCACCTGCGTTTCCGCGGATGCCGACGGCTATCCCACGATGGCCGCGCATCCTGGCGGCGCACCGGCGAATTTTCTTGCCGCCGTGACGAAGTTTGGCGGAAAAACCGCCCTTCTCGGCAAGGTCGGTGCGGACACCTTTGGCCGCCTGCTGACCGGCACGCTGGGCCAGGCGGGCATTGAGACGCACGGAATCGTCGCGTCAAGCGATGTATTCACTACACTTGCCTTTGTCACGCTGGATGAGCATGGCGATCGGGAATTTGCTTTCTCGCGCAAGCCCGGCGCGGACACGCAGCTGCGCTTCAGCGAGCTGGAGCTGCCTCTCATCGACGACGCGAAGGCATTCCATTTCGGCACGCTGTCGCTGACGGACGAGCCTGCGCGCGCGACGACCTACCGCGCCGTGGCCTACGCCAAAGAGCGCGGCAAGCTCATCACCTTCGACCCGAATTTGAGGAAACCGCTCTGGAAGGACTTGGATACCGCGAAGGAGCAGATGCTCTGGGGCCTTTCACAGGCGGATGTGGTCAAGATCAGCGATGAAGAGATCGAGTTCCTGTTCGGCCTGAGCCCGCAGGAGGGCGCAAAGAAGATCCTGAGTGAATATGGCGTGAAGCTGGTCTTTGCCACCTGTGGTGCAGACGGCTGCTGGTTTGAAAACCAAAACGCCTGCGGCCATGTAGACAGCCTGAAGGGCGTCAAGGTCGTCGATACGACCGGCGCGGGCGACATCTTCGGTGGCAGCGCGGTCCGGAAGGTCTTGCAGACCGGCAAGCGCCCGGAAGAATTGTCCGAGGCCGAGCTGCGCGAGGCCGTGCACTTCGCCTGCGCGGCTGCCGGCCTTTCCACCACCAGGCCCGGCGGCATTTCCAGCGTGCCGGAGCCGGAGGAAGTCAACGCACGGCTGGCATAAATGAGGAATTAAGCATGCAAAAACTCCATTTGATCTGTAATTCCCATATTGACCCCGTCTGGATGTGGGACTGGGATGAGGGACTCGGCGAGGCCGTCTCCACGTTCTGGCAGGCGGAGCAATTCTGCCGGGAATTTGACTATATTTTCAACCACAACGAGGCGCTGCTCTACGAGTTCGTCGAGCAGAAAGACCCGGTGCTCTTTGCGGCGATCCGGGAACAAGCCGCGGCAGGGAAGTGGCACATCATGGGCGGCTGGTATTTGCAGCCGGACTGCAATCTGCCTTCCGGCGAGGCCTTTGTGCGCCAGATCATGCTCGGACGGCGCTATTTTCAGGAGAAATTCGGCGCACGCCCGACGACTGCCATCAATTTCGACAGCTTTGGCCACTCCGTCGGACTGGTGCAGATTTTGAAAAAATGCGGCTTTGATTCCTATCTGTTCTGCCGCCCAATGCCGGAAATGCTGGCGCTGCCCGCCCGCGAATTCGTCTGGGTTGGCAAAGACGGCAGCCGCGTCAAGGCCACGCGCTGCGAGGACGAGAGCATCTATTGCAGCGGCTTCGGCACGGCGCTGGCAGACATTCGCAGGAAAGCATCCGTCTATGACACGGAGGACGTCGGTGTCGCTTTATGGGGCGTCGGGAACCACGGCGGCGTGCCCTCGCGCAAGGATTTGCAGGACGTTGCGGGCTATATCCAAGCATCGAACATCGAGGTCGTCCACAGTACGCCAGAGGCCTTCTTTGCCGAAATTACCCCTACGGCAGAATACGCCGGCTCGCTCCAGCCCTGCCTGATTGGCGCTTACACGTCGATGCAGTCGATTAAGGGAAAGCACATCGAGCTGGAAAATAAGCTCTTTACCACAGAAAAGCTCTGCGCACACGCGGAGCTGAACGGGCTGTATCACAAGAACGAAGCGGCATTTCACGAGGCGGAAAAGCGTCTTGCGATGCTGGAATTTCATGACATTTACTCCGGCACCTGTGCGCAGAACGGCGAAAAGAGCAGCCTGCGCAAGGCGGACTTCGCCTTGGAGCTGCTGCAGGAGGAATTTGACAAGGCGTTTTTTGCGCTCTGTTCGCAGGCGGCGAAGGTAGGCGAGGGAGAATTCCCAATCTTTATCTACAATCCGCAGCCTTATGCGCGTGAGACGGTCTGCGAAACGGAGTTTTTGATGCCGAAAGCGCTCATTTCCGATACCGAGCAGTATACCGTGACCGCCTATCAAAACGGCAAGGCAATTCCTACGCAGTGCATCAAGGAGCTGTCGAACATCCACTATGACCGCCGCAAGCGCATTGCGTACCGCTGTACGCTTGCGCCCTTCGGTATGACGCGGGTGGACTTCAAGGTTGCGGTGACGCCGAAGCAGTATCTGCCGGAAACCACCGGCGATGAGATCGTCTTTTCCGACAGCCTCAAGACGCTGCGTATCAGCCGGAAAACCGGCCTTCTGGAAAGTTATGTCGTGGGCGGCCGCGAGTTGCTTGCGGGGAGCACGTTCCAACCTGTGCTCTATGACGACAATGCCGACCCCTGGGGCTGGTACATGAACAAAATCGGCAAGGACCCACAGAATTTTGCCCTCTCGGATTGCAAAACCGGCCCGTTCGGCAAGCTGAAAAACGTCAACGTCATCGAATCGGGCGAGGTTCTGACCGAGGTTGAGAGCTTTTTCGAGGCCGGGACTAGCTTCGTGCGCATCTCCTACAAGCTCTACCGCAATCTGCCCTACACAGATGTTCGCATAGACGTGCTCTGGAACGAGCAGCAGAAAGCGCTGAAACTCAAGCTTCCCGCCGCGTTCGACGGAGAATTCTTCGGGCAGATCCCATTCGGCACGGATACGTTTCCAAAGGACGGCAGGGAGATCACCGCGCACCGCTTCGTCGGCTTTGCCGACGATGAGAGCTCTTTGACGCTTTACAATAACTGCACTTACGGCTTCAGCGCGGATGAAAATGACCTCTTTGCCACGCTCCTGCGCGGCGCGGCCTACTGCGCGCATCCGATCGAGGATCAAAACGGGATCCGCGAGCTGATCGACAAAAATCGTTATATTCCGTACATCGAGCAGGGGCGGCATGAATTCTCCTTCCGCCTGTCCTACGACAGGCGCGAGGAATTGGAAAACAATGCGCAGGAATTTTGCAACGAGCCTTACAGCCTGAATTTCTTCCCGCATGGGACGGGCGAACCGGCGCGCGAGACGCTGCAGCTTTCCAATCGCCGCATTTCGCTCGTCAGCTTCTACCGGACGGAAAACGGCTACACGCTGCGCCTGATCAACAACAATCCCGCGCCCGTTTCCGTGACGCTCTGCCTGTGCGGAAAGGACTACCCACTTTCCTTCGGGAAATTCGAGGTCAAGAGCTTTACCTATGACGGAAGCACGCTGACCGAGCAGCCGCTCTGGACATGAAAGGAGAACGCATGAACAAGGAAAACTTGAAATCCGGCCTACAGGAGGCTCTCGCGGCCTATGACTTCCCGGAAACGCTCGTGGGCGCGGTGCGCTATGGCTGCGGCCACATCAACGACACCTATTGCATCCTCTGCCAGCCGCAGGAGGGCGACTGCGTGCGCTTTATTTTACAGGGGCTTTCCCCCGCGGCCTTCCCGCATCCGGAGGAGCTGATGGAAAATTTCGTCCGCATCACGGACTATCTGCGCGAAAAAATCAAAGAGAACGGCGGCGATCCTGCCCGCGAAACGCTCAGTCTGCTGCCCACGCGCGACGGAAAACCGTATTTCACCGATGCCGCCGGCAAGGTCTGGCGCGTTATGCCCTTCATCGAGGGCACGGACTGCTTCCAGCGTGCGACGCCGGAGCTGTTCGCGGCCTCGGCGCGGGCATTTGGACATTTCCAGTACCTGCTGCGCGATTTTCCCGCCGAGACGCTGCACGAGCCGATCGCGCACTTCCATGACATCGAGGATCGTTTCCGCAAGTTTTTGGCGGCACGCGAGGCAGACCGGATGCAGCGCGCGGCAAGCGTTGCGGAGGAAATCCAGTTCGTCCTAGACCGGGAAGCCGACTGCTCGGTTGCGCTTCAGGCACTGCGCGAGGGCAAGCTGCCGCTGCGTGTGACGCATAACGACACGAAGCTCAACAATATTCTCATTGACCGTAAGACCGGTGAGGGCGTCTGCGTCATCGACCTTGACACGACCATGCCGGGCCTGTCCATCAACGATTTCGGCGACTCCATCCGCTTCGGTGCGAACCACAGCGCAGAGGACGAGAAGGACTTGTCAAAGGTCAATTTTGACATCAAACTATACGAAATCTATGCGAAAAACTTTATCGCCGGTGCGCAGGGCGGCCTGACGGAGGCGGAGCTTGCGTATCTGCCGTGGGGCGCGCGGCTGATGACCTTGGAATGCGGCATCCGCTTCCTGACAGACTACCTCGACGGCGACCGGTATTTCCACATTTCCTATCCCGAGCAGAATCTCGACCGCTGCCGCACGCAGTTCAAGCTCGTGCGCGATATGGAGCAGCAGTTTGAGGAAATGCAGAAAGTCATTGAAAAGTACATCTAATAAAACAATATAGTGGCGAATTGCAAGCTATTTCTTCTGCCTGCCTTTGCTAATTTTATATGAATTGCCCGGAAAAAGAATCGAGGAATTGAAATGAGAGAAAAAAGAGAAAAAAGAGAAAAATCGGGAGGAACGCTGATATGGAGATACGAGCCTTAACCCCTGCCGAACAGAAATACACCTACGCTCAAAGTATGCAGCTTGAGGGACAGACAAGTAATATCGGACACTTGCGTGGAGATTTTGCATCTTCTGGATATGGCTTTTACACTACTTGGTTTGATACAAGACCGCAATGGAAAACGGACGAGTTTAAGAAAGAGCTTGACGAGGTTATCAATTCGCTTCGTGAGGACAAGGGACTTTTGCACAACCGCTATGATATGAGTGCGTTTGCAAAGCATTATCCCGAAAGCGCATTTGCAGGAAGCTATTGCACCGAGTACGGTTTCCGTGTGGATACGGAAAAACACGCCTTTCTGTTTCGGTGCAATCCGACTAAGGGCGATTACAATTTTTACTGCTATTGCTTTGTGAAAGAATGGCTTAATAAGCATATCCAAAAAGCTGAACAGGGTATCCGATTTATCGACCCAAATTACAAAGAGCTGTTTCGTATCCCAGACGGCGGCAAAATCATCATCACATCATCGTGGGGAGAAAAAACCGAACGCCCCTGCCGTTTTATTGACGAGTATCATACCGAGATTGGAAATAACATTTTCCATATCTGCGAGTTTGCCGAGCGTATGGAACAAAACGGAGCGACCTATGAGCCAAAGCCCACAGAGCCGCAGACGGTAACAAAAGCCCCAAAGCATAAAGATTTAGAACGATAGGAGGTTTTGAAAATGGCACTCAACCAAAAGGCAATCAAGGTGCTTGGTAAGGTCTTTGAAGCAGGCTTTACTGATGAAAAGTCGATTGCCGCTATGACAATGGACGATATTCTTGCGATACAGGGTATCACCATAGCCGACATCGGTATTATCAATGAGCTGCAAAAGAGTATCAAGGCAAATAAGGTCATTTCCTTTTTCGGGGGTAATGCTGAATGAGTACAGAGCTTATCAACCGTATTACAGTAAAGAAAGACGGTGTATATCTGTCCTCACACAGTTCAAATGATACCGCCCCCTTTCACTCTTGGCGGTGTAAAAGCCTTTCGGAAATCTATGCCGCCGAGGGACAGGCAGGACTTGACCGAGAAATCGTTTGTATGCTGTATGAATACGCACAGCTCCGTGGCAGTCATAAAAGCCTTGACCGTTATCGCTATGCGATTGAAAGTCCTGCTGCTCACGCCATCTATAAAAAATATACCGACCAAATTGACGACAAATACGAACAGATGGACAAAGCAGATAAGGACAGCGTATGGTACAAGCCGACAGAAAAGGCAAAGGAATATCGAGCCTTTGAGCGTGAAATGCGTAACAAAATGTATGCTGAGATTGCCGAGCGATGCGGCGAGTATGACCGCAAACACAAAAACCGAGATTTAGAACGATAAGGAGGTGTGTAAAGAATGGCTGCGAAGTATCAGCTAATTACAGAGCTGTATCGGCGCACAGGCGTGGCGGTTGCTAAAAATCCGCAGGCGTGGCAGAGCTTTTTGTCTGCCGCTTGCCGCAACTATAAATGCCGATTTGATGAACAGCTCTTGATTTACGCTCAACGCCCTGACGCTGTTGCGGTAGCACAGCTTGAAACTTGGAACAAGCAGTTTAAGCGTTGGGTAAATAAAGACAGCAAAGGCATTGCGGTGTTCGACCCGAAAGGTCGTAGGAACACGCTGAAATACTATTTTGATATATCCGATACGCACGAGGGTTATTACGGCAGCCGCCCTGTTCCGATATGGCAGATGAGTGAGCGATACGAGCAGGCAGTTATTGAACGGCTTTCCGACAGATTTGGCGATGTGGAAAGCACCGACCTTGCTTCGGTGCTGATGGAAACGGCAAAAAACGCAGTTGAGGATAATTTGCAGGATTATATGCCGCAGCTCAAATCCTGTACGCAGGATAGTTTGTTAGAGGGTCTTGACGAATATAATATCGAGGTCATTTACCGACAGCTTGCGGTCAACAGCGTAGCATATATGCTGATGAGCCGTTGCGGTGTTGATACCGAAGCGGTATTTGAGCGTGAGGATTTTGCGGAAATCATTAACTTTAATACTCCTGCCACTATCAACGCTCTCGGTATTGCTACAAGCGATATTTCTGAAATGGCACTCAGAGAAATCTCTCAGACTATCCGAGATGTGCAAATTGCGGAGAAAAGTCAAAATCGCACCTTTGCGCCGCAATCTCAAACACGCTATGATGTAGGCAGAGAACAAGCCGAAAGGAGTAATCATAATGAGCGAAATCACATACACCAAACAAGGGGATTATCTTATTCCCGACCTAACATTACCGACAGAGCCAGAAATTCAGCTTGGCAGATACGCTTTGATGCACAGGGATTATCTGGAGCAGCACAAACGAGTGACCTACCTCAACCTGCTGACATCGGGCGAGCTGAACAAACATCTTTACGAGGTGGAACAGACGGCTCTCACGAGGTTGGAGCTTCTGACAAAACAGCTTTGCAAGGAGCAGGGCGTGACGGAGGAACTGAAAGAAAAAGCACCGATGCAATGGGTCGGGCTGATGAACAATATCCGCAGTCAAGCGGAGGAAACGATACTGAACGAGCTGATTTACAGCTAAATGTCGCTGATGAACAGCAGGTCACAGTTAATCTCCCCACCGTAGAAGAACAGATTGAAATGTTAGCTGAAGCAGAGGACGAAAAATCCTCTGCTTTTGTTATTTCTCAGGAAGATATTGACTCTGTTCTCCAAAGAGGAAGCGGATTTCAGAATGGTAAATACCGTATCTACCGTCAGTTTCAAAAGAATGAGGACGGCAAAAGCAATATTGATTTTCTCAAAAAAGAGTACGGCACAGGCGGCGGTACGCATTATTTCCCAGACGGTACGCAGGGACACACTTGGCGCGACGGGAAAGGCATTGCGATTGAAAAGTACGGCTCATCTGTAACCCCCGACCTTGTTCTTTCTTGGGCAAAGGTAGAAAAACGGCTGCGTGAGCTGATAAAGAATGACCGCTACCTGAATGAAAAGGAAAAAGACCATTACGCCGATTATCTCGAAAGTGAGGAAGCTCCGCAGTACGAAATCGACACGCAAAGGAAAATGGCAAGGCAGCGTTTCATTGACGCAAACCGTGACCTTCCGCCTGCCGATAAGAGAGATACCCTTGCTTTGCGGCTGTCCGATTTTATCCGTGATTTAGACAATTATGAGAAAGACCTGCTTGAAAATGTGGAGCGTACCGACCTTGCAGATGTGACCGCCGAACAAATGGAACAGCATTTAGGCGACCCCGCTACTGTTCAGCAGCTCATTGATTTTCTTGCTTTGGTACAGGGAAAGACCGCCGATGTTTACAGCCGCAGCAATGCGTGGCGGTTTTCACAGGAGCTTATGGAGCTGTATCCTCTCCGCTATGTCTATCACGAGGACGATGTTGTATATATCGGGGCAGACAAATATGAGATTGCGGCGTTTGATGAAAACGCTGTTTCTCTGCGTAATCCCGACTTTCCATTGTTCGGCAAGGAACTCAGCCGAGCTGATTTTGAGGAAAAGTTAAAGGAAAACCCTGCTAATGACCATTTGAAAGTAGTCGTTACCGAAAAGCAGAGTGTTCAGACACCGTCCGAAGAAAAGCCAGACGGCATAAAGTTCTCTATCGGATTTTCGGAACACCCCGCCTTTTATGACAGGCAGTTTAATGACCGATATACCGATTTGAGCTTTGCTCTGGGTAACTATCTTCTCGGCGTTCTGGACGAAAAGCAGCATAGAGAGCGTGAAAGCAAGGATAATGTCGGTTGGTATCATAAGACCGATTTTGAGATTACCGCTACTATCGGCGGCGAAGATTTCCATTATGAAGGACGGTTTGATATTGGCGACGGCGAGGGCGACCTTATCTCCCATATCAAAAACTTTTACGAATACTCTCTGTCCCCGAATTGCCCGTTTATTCCCGAATGGAAGAAACAGGGCGAGGATTATTACCGTGAACAAATAGAAAGCCTGCAATGGGGACGAGATGTGTTTGTACCATATCTGGAGCAGCATAAAACACTCACCCCAGAGGACGAAAAGCTCTATGCGGAGATTATGGCAACGGAAAGCGATTGGTTTAGAGTTCCAGAAGATAAGGAAGCCACTCTTGCGGAGCGACTGGTAGATTTTGCGGAAGATGTTTCTCCTTATGAGTATATGGACGCCCTTGAAGTAGGAGAAACAAAAGAAGATGCCATTCAGAAAATCAACAATGATTTAAGTAACCCTGAGCTTGTGCAAAGCTATGTGGAACAGCTTACAGAGTGGTTAGAAGAATTAGAAGATGATGAACAAAAGCAGGTCTGCCGTCAGCTCATAGACGAGATGACACCGTTCTTGTCAATAGAGGAAGTTCCGCATTATACCGTAGAACTGACTTCCGATGCCTTTGCCGACCCGTTTATCATACGGGATAACACCGTACCATACGGAGAGGACGGGCAGTATTACGATGTGGACGGCATTTATCAGACCTTTGAAACCGAGGAAGAAGCACAGGAATATGCCGACACCTTGAATAGTGCCGAAAACATCGTCAAGCTGTTCGCCCAGAAAGATGAGGAACGAAGCCAACAGGAACAGCCCGATATACAGGATAACTCTGACCTTATCGGCAAGGAAATCCTTATTGATAACCGCCGCTATGTCATTGAAAGTATCAGTGAAATAAGCGGCGATGTGTCAATGCGGGATATGACCTTTGCAAATGCCGTGGGCTTTCCAATAAACCGTGTTGAGAAAATCGGCTATATCCGCAGTCTGCTCAGTAAGGCACAGGAAGAAAAACAACCCGAAAAGGCTGTATCTCCTGTCCCTGCTCCCTCAGAGCCACGGCACAATTACCGCATTACTGAGGATACTTTGGGTGTCGGCGGCGCAAAAGAAAAGTTCCGTAATAATATGGCGGCTATCAATCTCTTGCACGAGTTGGAGCTTGAAAACCGACTTGCCACACCCGAAGAACAGGAAATCCTTTCAAAGTATGTCGGTTGGGGCGGTCTGTCTATGGCGTTTGATGAAAACAATGCGGCGTGGGCTGATGAGTTCAAAGAGCTGTATGCAAGTCTTTCCCCAGAAGAATACCGTGCGGCAATGGAGTCCACCCTGACAGCGTTTTATACGCCGCCTGTTGTAATCAAAGGTATGTATGAAGCTCTTGAGCGTTTGGGATTTTCCGAGGGCAGTATTTTAGAGCCGTCCTGCGGAACGGGCAATTTCTTCGGACTGCTCCCCGATACGATGGTAGGCTCAAAGCTCCACGGTGTAGAAATCGACCCTCTTACGGGAAAAATCGCAAAGCAGCTCTATCAGAAAGCCAATATTGCCGTGCAGGGTTTTGAAGAAACAAAGCTCCCAGACGACCACTTTGATGTGGTTATCGGCAATGTGCCGTTTGGCGATTTTAAGGTCAACGACAGCCGTTACAACGCCCAGAAGTTCCTTATTCACGATTACTTTTTCGCAAAGGCTCTTGATAAAGTTCGTGCGGGCGGTGTTGTTGCGTTCATTACCTCTAAGGGAACAATGGATAAGGCAAGCCCCGAAATACGCAAGTATATTGCTCAGAGAGCCGAGCTGCTCGGAGCTATCCGACTGCCTGATAACACTTTCCGAGCAAACGCAGGCACAGAGGTTACGAGCGACATTCTCTTTTTGCAGAAGCGTGACCGAGTGATTGACACAGAGCCAGATTGGGTACACCTTGATACCGATGAGAACGGTATTACGATGAACAGCTATTTTGTGCAGCACCCAGAGATGATTTTAGGCGAGATGAAAATGGAAAGCACACGCTTTGGTTTTGACTCCGCCTGCAAAGCCTATCAGGATATACCTTTGTCGGAGCTGCTTCATAACGCTGTTCAGAACATTCAGGGAGAAATCCCAGAGTACGAAAACGAGCTTGATGAAATTTCTGACGGGCAGGACGCTTCTATTCCCGCCGACCCGAATGTGCGAAACTTCTCGTATGCGTTGGTGGACGGCAAGGTTTATTTCAGAGAAAATGACCGTATGACCCCTGCGGCGGCGTCTGTTACCGCAGAAAACCGTATCAAGGGACTTATCCAAATCCGTGATTGTGTTAGAAAGCTCATAGAGTATCAGACCGAGGATTACCCAGATGATTTGATACACACCGAACAGGAAAATCTAAACCGTTTGTATGACAGCTTTACGAAGCAGTACGGACTAATCAACAACCGAGGAAACTATCTCGCTTTTGCATCGGACGAGAGTTACTTCCTTTTGTGTTCTCTGGAGGTGCTTGACGATGAGGGCAATTTCAAAAGAAAAGCGGATATGTTTACGAAAAGGACGATAAAGCCCCACCGTGAAATCACTTCCGTTGAAACTGCAAGCGAAGCTCTTGCCCTTTCTATCGGTGAAAAAGCCCGTGTTGACCTGCCCTATATGGAACAGCTCACAGGCAAACCGAAAGAAGAAATCATTAAGGACTTGCAGGGCGTTATCTTCCGTATCCCTGCAACCGAGCCTGCTCAGTATGTAACCGCCGATGAGTATTTGTCTGGCAATGTAAGAGCCAAACTCATAACCGCCGAAGCCGCAGCAAAGGAAAATCCAGAGTTTGCGGTCAACGCACAAGCCTTAAAGCAGGTCATACCGCAAGACCTGTCGGCGGCTGAAATCTCTGTCCGTCTGGGTACGACTTGGATACCGCAGGAGGATATTCAGAGGTTTGTAATGGAGCTTTTAACTCCGTCAAGTTATGCACAAAGCCGTATCAGGGTAAGATACACCCCGATTAACGGCGATTGGTTTATTGAGAATAAGAGTTCCGATTACGGAAATGTAAAGGCGGACAGCACCTACGGTACAAAGAGGGCTTCCGCCTATCGTATTATTGAGGATACTCTAAATCTCCGTGATACCCGTATTTTTGATTATGTGTATGACGAGAACGGAAACAAAAAAGCCGTATTCAACGCAAAGGAAACCACGGCGGCACAGGCAAAACAGGAAGCAATCAAACAGGCGTTTCAGGATTGGATATGGAAAGACCCAGAACGGAGAAACCGCCTTGTCAGGTATTACAATGACACTTTTAATTCCGTCCGTCCCCGTGAGTACGATGGAAGTCATATTACTTTCGGCGGCATCAGCCCAGAAATCACCCTAAGACCACACCAAGTAAACGCTATCGCTCATATCCTCTATGGCGGCAATACTCTCCTTGCCCATAAGGTGG
>ERZ860322.229-NODE-229-length-44618-cov-6.146040_pt1 | contig 44618 bp, 40 predicted proteins | sample MGYA00509979_ERZ860322 | MGnify/ENA primary metagenome ERZ860322 (study PRJEB30046, sample SAMN00715217) | human gut metagenome | study: EMG produced TPA metagenomics assembly of the A metagenome-wide association study of gut microbiota in type 2...
TGCCATGGTCCAAACCCGGTGCAAAACAGCCGAAAGACTATACATGGGAAGAATACCAGGCGCTGACGGCTGAGCAAGCGGAGTTTTTTCAGGACAGTTTCGGCACAACCGATGCCTTTGTCAAATGGATGAACAAAGCAATCGAATCATCACTTCCGTGGAAGAAGGCGGGAGCAAAACAGCCAAAGGATTATACATGGGAAGAGTTTGAAGCGCTTACACCCATACAGCAGGAATACTTCCAAGAGGAATTTTCCGGTGACGGATTCTTCAACTGGTATAAAAAAGCTATGCTGAATACAATGCCATGGTCCAAACCCGGTGCAAAACAGCCGAAAGACTATACATGGGAAGAATATCAGGCGCTGACACGTGAGCAGACTGAATTTTTCCGTGACTGTTTCGCATCCGCTTCAGAATTTGAAGCTTGGATGGAAAAAGCCAAAAGTGATGCCGGTAATGATTGTGCTTCCGGTGTACATGCTTCGACAAAAACAGAGAAACGTGACGCCACGTGTACAGAAACAGGTTATGAACGTGTTGTATGCACGGCATGCGGCAAGATACTCAGCGATAAAAAGATACCGGCTCGTTCTCACAGCTATGTAACCAAAATAGTCGCACCTACATGTACTGCCGAAGGATATACGCTTCATGAGTGCAAAAACTGCGGCAATACGTATACTGATACAAAAAAATCTGCTTTAGGGCACAAATGGAGCGAATGGCGTGTTATTCTTCAGCCGACAAATACCACTGAGGGGCAGCGCGTCAGAAACTGCACAAATTCCGGCTGCAGCGCAACACAAAACGAATCGATCCCAAAAATCGGAAGCTTAACATTTGATGATGTATTGGCTGAAATTGAAACAGGATTAAGACCGACGGAAAAGATTACCGATGACGGGGCAATCAAAATGTTATGCGGATTCAACGAAAAGTCCGAAGTGTCGAAATATCGCACATTGTTCGGAAGCCGCTACAACATAAAGCTGCTGAACGCAAAAGGTAAAGAGAAAACCACCGGTTATATGGCGACGGGCGATGTGTATGCGTTGTATGATTCTAAAGGCAACATTGTCGATAAACTCATCGTGATTGTTAACGGCGATGTGAACGGCGACGGCAAGGTCAACGCCGCGGATTATATCGCACAGCGCCGACATATTCTCGGCATTATCAGACTTGACACGCCGTACTTCACCGCTGCCGATGTCAACGGCAACGGAAAAGTTCAGGCAAACGACTATATTAAACTCAGAAGGTTCCTCCTTGGATTTATCAACACTCTTGACTGAGTATGTTAAGGTCGCCGAGCAGTGCCTGCTTACTGCTGCCGTGCGAGAAATTCCACCCTGCTGCGCAGCATGGCGAAACCTCCAATCAAATGTTTTTACCGTCAACTTTATAGAAGATGGTTTTTGTCAGTAATCTTAGGGCAGAAGGCATTACGCCTCCTGCCCCGTTTTTTTACGCCTGAACCTGCTCTGTTGCAGACTCGGCTTTCATCTGAAGCTCAAGATTGTGGCGGAGAAGCAGGGCGGTATCCGGTAACAGCTCCCGGTCGCCCGATTCAAACACCGACACAAAATACTTGTGCTTCGCAAATTGCCGGTAATACGGCTCAAGCGAGCGACGGAAGCTTTCGTCCCGCGCCTCGCTTCCGGTGAGCCATATATCGACCGTTTTGCTGTCATGATGAATGTTCATCTCCATATGACTCACCTCATTTCTTCATTTTTTTGCGTGAACGTGCCCGTCTTTTTTCGCGGCTTTGCGTTTGCGGGAAAGAAAAAGTTCAATCGTTCCTCCGGAAAGGCAGATTTGCCCGCGCCGGATGCTATGTCCGATAGCATATCCGACCGTCTGTCCGGCAGTGCCTTTATGTACGCAAATCCGCATTTTTTATGTGCCGCATCACCCCTTTCATTATTGCCGGAGATAAAAGAGAAAATTCAGATTACATTGTCATACCGAAGTATTCGTTTTCCTCTTCGTCTTCTTCAATATCTCCGTCCTCATCATGCCCGAGTCCGATTGCCATGCCGGCGATAATTCCGGCGGCAACGCCGAGAGCGGTTCCTGTATTTACCCCTTCACGCTCCCGCTTTTCTTCCTCGGATTCATCGCCGCCTTCGAGAATATCCGTCAGGTTTTCAAGCCCACGTATGCCCATAAGAGCAAGGTCAGTATCATCGGAATTGCCGCGTACGCCATGCGAAGCCACCACAATGCGTCGTCCCGTATGCTTCTTCTGCAGATAACTTTCGAGGCTTTTTCGCTCGCTTTCCCAACCTGTTCGGAGGCTTCCTCCGAAATTTTTCGTATCGCCGCCGCTGTCGCCTCGTTCTGCGCCTGTATCGCCTTCGTAATCTGCTCGGCATACTTGCCCGCCTCCGCCGCGAAAGCCGCTTTCTGTGCCTTCAGCTCGGCTGACAGCTCCTCCAGACGGTTCACCGAAGCGATCAGCTCGTCCCACTCCGCGACGCTGATCTGTACCGTCGGTATTTCTTCTTCCGTCTGTATTTCCGCCTGAATTTCCGGCGGAATATTTCTCGCTTTGAGCTTGTCCATATAGCTCTTCCCGGATTCTGAATTCATGTTCCATGTTCTCCTTTCGATATTTTTCTTCATATAAGCCCTTGTCACGCACGCGCTTTTCCGTTCCGTTACTGCCGCGGAGGATGTAGGTGATGTACTTTCTCTCGGGAGTCCATACCATCTCATAGCCGTACTTTTTCATTTCTTCGCGGAACTGTGCCTGAGTTTTGGCTCTTGTCATGCAGAAATCTATCGTAGCACAGAGCGCCAGCTTCATGCTGTTGCCGTTCAGCGCCGCGCGGTATTCTTTCGGTTTCATGCGTTGGGATTTAACTTTCGGATCGTATTCCCGAAGTACTTTCAGTCCGTGAGCCTGACAGATTTCATCGCTTGCTTTTCGCAAATCGGCAAGGAAAAATTTATTGTAATGCAGTTTCCGACCGTTATCAAGGTCATAGGCGCATACGACAATGTGATTGTGAAGATGCTCGCGGTCGATATGCGTGGCGACGATTGCTTCACGGTTGCCGAAGCTTTTGACAAGCTCCCTCCCGATTTCGTTGACCTCCTGCGGAGATATATTCTCTCCGGGCATAAAAGACTGCACAAAATGATAGAAACGAACGCCGCCCGCCGCGTGACCGAACAACTTTTGTGTGGTGAGAAATGATTCATTAGCCATCTCGGGAATGCAGTTGTAGCCGGAAATATACGCAAGCTGCTCGCCCTCATCAAAGGTTTTTGACGGCTGCATACAGTAATTCAGCACACCTTTCTGCGCGCTCGGCGTCTGTACTTTTTCCGGAATACTTTCAACGACCGCCATGATTTTGTCCTCCGAGTGCTGCAAGAATTTTTCTGTAAACCGAAAGAAGCTGTGAAAGATCGGCAGAAGAAAAACGATTCTGATGTGCCAGCCGCGTGAGCTGATTGAGATTGTTGCCCTGATATTTCAGTTCACGGTTCAGCTCCCGCAGCTCTTCATTGACGATGATCTTGCCGTCACGGCACATTTTGAGAATGAAATCGCGCATGGAAGGTGAGACGGCTTCGTACATTTTCTTCTGCAACTCCATTTTTTCTTCCGCCGTGAGGCGGATGGTCAGGGTTTTTGTTTGTTTTCTGCTCAACGGTTTCTCCTTTCGCACATGTTTTTTTGCTGTTGCTTCTCTGATTCGGTTCTTTTGGTTTACCTTTTCTTTTCGCAAAGAAAAGGTAAGTGGGAGCGGCAATGCCGCCGGGCTTCTGCCCGATTGTGTGCGGGAAGTGTGCCGCCGGAAGGCGGTGGACATCCACGCGCTATGCTTGCCCCAGCCCCGGACGCAGAGCGCCGGGGATAACTGCAGAAGAAAAAAACGCGACTTCGCCTATATAACTTATTGTTCTCTTCTGCATATAAGATATATGGTTAAGACTTCTTGTTAACACCACTATTTCAGGCACCACCCGGTCACATTTTCAGCCGATACACATTGGAGCCGTAATCGCCCGCATTCGTGTATCGGTGAAATTTTTCAATCAGGTCTTTTTCGAGCAAAGCCTTGATTGCCTTGTCCACGGTTTCCTCTTTTCTGATTCCGCACCCGTTTGCGATATCTCTCCGGGAAGGAAAAGCCACATTGCTTTCACGGTTCATACGACGACAAAGAAAACAATAGACGGCGATGTCCCGCGGTTTCAGACCGTATTCAAAGATTCTGTTGTCAACCATAAAGAAGTTTTTTCGCTTGTCCGCCATTTCGTTCTCCTTTCTCGTTGTGTATTTGATATTATACTACAAAAATATTGTGTTGTCAATAGCCACGCACAAAATAATTGTATTTGTTCTTGACAACTACAATGAGATGTGGTATACTGTATGCGTAATAAAATTCGGAGGAATCTTGCATGAGCGTAATAGGCGAACAGATTAAAAAATACAGAGGTATCCGCGGCATGACGCAACAGGAGATTGCCGATGCGCTCGGCGAAAGCTCCGGCAGGGTGATATACAACTGGGAAAAGGGAATCGGTCGCCCCGACTGTGACAAGCTGGCAAAGCTCTGTGACCTTCTTGGTGTGTCCGCAGACGAGATGATCGGTTGCCGCTCGATGTCGGAACGCCCGACGGCTGCCGAATGGGAGACGATAAAAAAATACCGCGTTCTTGACAAACACGGTAAAGAAATTGTGGATTATCTTATTGACAGCGAGTACAGGCGAGTATCCGCGACCGGCAGAAAAGCCAAGTGCCGTATGCTGAGAATGGATTATTACACGCTTCCGGCTTCGGCAGGCACGGGCAATATTCTTGACAGCGAGCTTGCCGAGGAGATCCTCGTTTCCGAATCCAAGGAAGCGGAGAAGGCGGACTTCGTGATTTCTGTCGGCGGTGACAGCATGGAACCGACCTACCATGACGGAGACAAGGTGTTTGTTGAAAAATGCGACTCCGTCGATGTCGGCGAGATCGGTATCTACGTTGTCAACGGCGATGTCTTCATCAAGGAGCGCGGGGACGGTTGCCTGATCTCGCATAACGAAAAGTATAAGCCTATCCGCATTTCCGAGCATGACAGTGTGTTCTGCTGCGGAAGAGTTGTGGGAAGGGTATAATAATGAAAAAAAGCGGTCTTTCCGGGTAATCGGAAAGACCGCTTTTGCCGTGCTATGGATAATTGCAAAAATAAAAAATGAGATTTAAATGAGCACATTATCGATAGTTGCTCTTGCCGATCACAATTGATGATGAAAAGAATAATCTACAATAAAAAATGGCAGAAAGTTGTAAGCTAAGATACAATTGTGCTTAAAAAGCATTGACATACCGATTGCCTTATGATATAATAAAACAGGTTATGACTACAGGTATAAATCAGCTTTGGGCAACAAATTGTGACCGCGAATGCAGGATGTTTTTCGCCTTTTGCACACGCGGCAATAGCAAACTTTGTCTACGATGCTGCAATGCCTGCAACTGCATTCTGCACGTTCTGCTTGCCGCCTTCGCAGTGTTTTTCGGATGTTTCTCATAGAAAATGATTTTTTGAAAGTTGGTTTCAACGAAAATGTATAGGCATTTTTTTAAACGGTTGATTGATATAGTGTTGTCTTTTATCGGGATCGTTGTCTTGGCTTTGCCGATGATTGTCTTCGCATTTATCATAAAAGCAGAGGATCCGGGTCCCGTATTTTTCAGACAAAAGAGAATCGGTATACATAAAACGCAGTTCAGCTTGCTCAAATTCCGAAGCATGAAAATGTCTACTCCGCATGATATGCCGACGCATATGCTTGAAAATCCGGAGCAGTACATACTCAGATGCGGGCGGTGGATGCGAAAAATGAGCATAGACGAATTGCCGCAGTTATTTAATATTTTCACAGGCAAAATGAGTATTATCGGACCTCGCCCAGCGCTTTGGAATCAGGATGATCTGATTGCCGAACGCGATAAATACGGCGCCAATGATGTAAAACCGGGACTTACTGGTTGGGCGCAGATTAACGGCCGTGATGAGCTGGAGATTCCAGTCAAAGCAAAATTGGACGGCGAATATGTCGTTGCATTGAATGCAGGTCACGGTAAGGGCTTTGCTATGGATTGTAAGTGCTTCTTCGGCACAATAAAGTCGGTGCTTCATCATGACGGCGTCGTCGAAGGCGGCACAGGCGAGCTGAAACGAGAAGAAAAAGAAAAGGAAACGGTCGGGAAATGAAAAGGATACTGATAACGGGTGCGGGAAGTTATATCGGTACTTCATTCGACCGATATCTGAAAGAAAAATATCCCGGCCAATACGAAGTAGATACGGTTGATATGATAGACGGGGGCTGGAGGAAGAAATCATTTAGCGGTTATGATTCTGTTTTTCACGTTGCCGGAATAGCACATTCCGACAATGGAAAAATCAGTGAGGAAAAAGCAAAACTTTATTATTCGGTAAATACTGAATTGACGATTGAAACCGCAAAGAAAGCAAAGCAAGACAGCGTAAAACAGTTTATTTTTATGTCATCCGCAATCGTATATGGCGAAAGCGCACCGATCGGTAAGCAAAAGATCATTACGAAAGATACTCCCGTATCTCCCGCAAATTGTTACGGAGACAGTAAAGTGCAGGCTGAAAACGGCATTCGTCCTTTGAACGATGACGATTTCAAAGCAGTCATTTTGCGTCCTCCGATGATATACGGAAAAGGGAGTAAGGGCAATTATCCGACACTTTCAAAATTCGCGCAGAAGCTGCCCGTATTTCCCTATGTGAAGAACGAACGTTCAATGCTCTATATCGAGAACCTCTGCGAATTTGTCCGGTTGATGGTCGAGAACGAAGAGTGCGGAACATTTTTTCCACAGAACAGCGAATACAGTAATACAAGCGAAATGGTAAAAATGATTGCCGAAGCGCACGGAAAGGGGATTCACCTTATTCGAGGCTTTACATGGGCATTGAAACTGCTTAGCCACTTCACCGGTGTTGTCAATAAGGCATTTGGAAATTTAAGCTATGAGATGGAAATGAGCAACTATAATAGCGATTACAGGATAGCATCGCTTGCTGAATCTATCGAATGCACGGAGATTTGAAATGAAAATTTTGGTGATAACACAATATTTTTATCCCGAAACTTTTCGTGTAAATTCGCTGTGCATTGAACTTGTAAAACGCGGACATGAAGTTACTGTTCTTACGGGATTTCCGCAGTACCCGAAAGGAAAAATATACAAAGGCTACGGCTTTCGCAAAGAGTATGAACATGAATGGAATGGAATCCGGATTGAGCGCCTGAAGGTATTGCCACGCGGGAAAACACCGATAGGAATGCTTTTGAATTGTCTCACTTTTGTTACGGAAGGCAGAAAATGGGTTAAGCACTGCGCTCAAAAATATGATGCGGTTTATGTCTTTGAAGTGTCTCCGGTAACGGTTGGCTTGCCTGCAGTGGAATATAAGAAAAAATTCGGAACGCCGATTTATTTCAATGTTCAGGATCTGTGGCCTGAAAATGTAGAAGTGGTACTCGGAATACACAACAAGTTCGTTATCGGTAAAATTAACAAAATCGTTGACACGATATATTCCGCGAGCGATAAAATACTTTGCTCTTCAAATGGATTTGTTGAGAACATCAAAGCACGCGGAGTTCCTGCGGAAAAGCTTGTATTCTGGCCGCAGTTTTGTGATGAGCCGGATTTCACGAGCGTCGAAAAGCCCGAAATATATTCCGTTGACGATTTTAAAATCGTCTTTGCAGGAAATATCGGCGAGGCGCAGGGACTTGACTTGCTGATAGAAACGGCAAAGTCCTTAAAAGACCGTAGCGATATAAAGTTCTATCTTGTAGGCGATGGTCGTGCGCGAAAAAGACTGGAGAATACAGCAAAGAAAGAGAACCTCGACAATGTGATTTTCGTGGGAAAGGTTTCCCCGGAAGAGGCGGATCGCTATATTCATTTTGCTGATTGCGCCTATCTTTCCTTTAAGGATAACGAAGTTTTTAATATGACTATTCCCGCAAAACTGCAATCATATATGGCTTGCGGAACGCCGATTTTGGCTGCGGCAGGCGGAGAGAGCGCAGAGATAATTAAAAAAGCTGATTGTGGGTTTATAAGTGCAAGAAATTCGCTTGAATTGTCCGAAATAATAGAGAAAATGACAACTTCACGCAACTATACTGCTGAGATGAGAAAAAAAGCCTATGAGTTTTATAGTGAAAATTACAATAAGGCAAAGCTGATTGACTGTTTAGAGCTCTCGCTTCATCGATAAAAATGGAATCTCGACCTGCAGTTGAATTGAACGATGATGGTGACAAAATGTTGAAAGGTGAAAAAATGACGAACGCCAAAAGCGGCAGAATTAGGGTTCTCGTAGTTGCAGGCGGGTTTTATCCTGCAAAGAAGTACGGCGGACCTGTTGTGAGCATTGATAATATGTGTACTTTATTACAATCAGAAATGGAGTTTTATTTGGTCGCTCGAAATCATGATTTGGGCGAAGAAGAACCATTACAAGGAATATCAGATGGTTGGAATAAACGAAAGAACTGCTATGTTTGTTATCTACCTGACGGAGACTTGACAGAACATACTTTTATTAAGATTTTTAAAGATGTTACACCAGATATTACATATGTAAACAGCTTGTTTGATGCTAAGTTTACATTACCGTTTTTAAAAATATGCAAAAAACTTAACTGTCCTGTTTTTTTAGCTCCTAGAGGACAGTTATGTGCAGGGGCTTTAAACAATGATTTGAGTAAAAAAATAAAAAAGCTTGCTTACATATATTTTTTGAGAGTAAGCGGATTATTAAAAACAGTTTCGTATCAGTCGACAAGTGATGAGGAAACTCAATCTATATTAAAGTACTTGAAATCGGATTCAAACAAAGTCTATTTTCTTACAAATGTTCCATCTGTTCCTGAGAATGATTATTCTAAAGATAAGAAAAGAATAGGGGAAGGACGATTTATCTTTCTTTCTCGCATTCATCCGAAAAAAAATTTGATTTCTGCCATTCGCTTTTTCGAGAATGTCAGAGGAAATGTCGTATTTGATATTTATGGTCCAATTGAGGATGAAAATTACTGGACTGAATGTCAGAGAAAAATTAATGGGCTGCCCGACAATGTAACGGTTAATTATCGCGGTTTGGTTGAGCATGACAAAACTCTTTTTGTTTTTAGCCAGTACGATGCACTTTTATTTCCAACATTCAGCGAGAATTACGGTCATGTTATTGCGGAGGCATTAATGGCTGGGACACCAGTTATCATTAGTGACCAAACACCTTGGAACGATGTGAATCTGTTCAAATCTGGCTGGGCATTACCTCTTTGCGAGCCCAAAATGTTTACGAACGCAATTCAAACGGTCGTTGACTCTGATTGTTCGGAACTCAGAAAAAATGTAAAAAAATACACAAAAAATAAAATTCAGTACGATGAGATTCATGACTGTTATATGGAGATTTTTAATTCATTGAAGCGCTTTGAGCGAGGAGGAAATTCTGTTTGAACAATCAATATAGGGTTTTGCATATCTTTTCTGGTTTCGGTGGGGGGATATCTTCTCTTATACTGAATTTGATTGAAAACAAATCGGAGGATTTTTTGTTCGATACCTTAGCATTCAGTTATAAAGGCGGCGAGGATTTTGTGGAAAAATTGAAGAAATCGGGTTCGCAATGTTATACAATGCCGAGACCAAGAATGGATGGATATATTAATTTTGTGAAGTATGTGTCGGACATTTTCTCGAAAAACAAATATGATGCTATTCATTGTCATATTAGTGGTTTTAGGACAATCCCTTTCAAGAAGATTGCGAAAGCAAACGGAATCAATATATTTATCATACACGCTCACTCTGCAAGATATGACAGTAAAATCGATCGGATATTGCACGTTATCAATAAGCAAATTAATTATAATGTTGCTACTGATTATTTTACTTGCAGCGATCTTGCTTCAAAATATATATTTGGTAAAAACTATTTAAAAAAACGTGAAGCATTGCTAATGCCGAACGGTATAAAAAAAGAAATGTTTGCTACCAGACTTTCTTCCGAAGAGACAAAAAATTACAAGCAAACGTTTAATATTAGTAAAAATCAAAAGATAATTGCCCATATAGGTCGTTTTTCTAAGCCAAAAAATCATGAGTTTTTGTTGAAGATAATGCAAAAAGTCAAAGAACAACACAAAGACTTTATTTTGTTGTTTGTTGGGGATGGCGAACGTTTTGATTACATAAAGGGTTTGGCTTCAAATATGCATATTACCGACTGTGTCGTTTTTTGTGGGAGACGCTCCGATATTCCCCATATAATGCAGTTCGCAGATTGTATTGTTCTTCCGTCTGAATACGAGGGGCTTCCTACGGTGGCAGTCGAATCTCAGGCTGCCGGTACTCCGATTGTTTTGTCGGATAAGATTACGCGACAATGCGACATGGGCTTGGATCTTGTAAGGTTTGTTCCAATAAATAGTGTCGATGATTGGGTGCGTGCCATAGAAGAAGCAATGAAGACACCTTTGGAAACTTCATTGTTGAACGCACAAGATAATATCAAGAAGATCGAAAAAAACGGATTTACGTCGGATGCTGTGGGCAAGTTTTATTGTGATACATTAAAGAAAATTGTCAAGAGAATGAGAGATTATTCATGAAAATAATGTTTGTTGTAGGAAGCTTGTCCGGCGGCGGAGCAGAAAGAGTTGTGGCTGAGTTATCTTCAAAACTTTCGGAGCAAGGACATGATGTGTATGTGGCTCTAATTGCATCGATGAAGACTACATATAATATATCTGAAAAAGTTACTTTGTTGGACTGCACACGCAGATATCGAGTTCCGGGATTAGGGTTTGCAAAGAGAGCATTACAGATCAGAAAGATGATTGTAAAGTATAGGCCGGATGTGGTGGTTTCTTTTACTGTGGCGGTGAATATATATACAGTTTTAAGTCGCATAGGGACACGTACACAGCTTGTCTTGGCGGAGCGTAATGACCCGAGATTCGATCCCGCAAAAAAGAGTGCTCGAATTGCGAGAAAATTGCTGTATCCTTTTGCTGATTCATTTGTTTTTCAGACCGAGGGTGAAAAAGAGTTCTTTTCAAAAAAAATACAAAAGAGGTCTCTTGTTATCTATAATCCTGTAAATCCCGACATCCCACAGCCGTTTGCCGGAGAACGAAGGCTTGTCTTTACATCTGTCGCAAGGCTAGAGCCTCAAAAAAATATTAAAATGACTATTGACGCATTCAAAAGGGGAAGTAATGGACGTCCCGAGTTTTCTTTGGAAATATACGGAGACGGAAGTTTAAAAAACGAGCTTGAGGATTATATAAAAGAACAGAACTTGTCTGGCAGAGTTCTCTTGAAAGGGGCGTCAAATACCGTATATGAAGATATAAAAGACTGTTTTGGATTTTTACTTTCCTCCAATTATGAGGGGATGAGTAATTCATTGATTGAGGCGATGGCTTTGGGGCTGCCGGTTATCAGCACAGATTGTCCTTCAGGTGGTGCCAGAGAGATTATCAAAGATTCCGTTAACGGTTTTTTAGTTCCTGTCGGTGATACAGTGTCTATGGCAGAGAAAATCAAATTACTGATAAATGATGAAAAACTTCAAAATGCGGTTTCAAGAGAAGCGATAAAAATACGTCAAACTCTTGATATAAATAAAATAAGCAATCAATGGGTGTTGTTTTTGAGGCAATCGGAAGAAAAAAGCGAGAGTAAAAAACAACCGATAAAATGAATCGCCAACAACAATGAGGGAAAACAGTGGGGGTAATATATATGAATGTAATAATACTTCTTGTTTTGTTTTGGACGATACTTTTTGCCTTTCTAACACAAAAAAAACAGGGGTGCGTGGCTGGTTGTAGTGCGGACGGTTTGGCACATATGACATTTTCGATGCCGTTGTTTTTGCTGTCATTTGCTTTGTTGGGACTGATGTGTTTCTTCTGTAAAAGCGGATTTGATATGCCTACATATGTGGAATTCTATTCTACATGGTCCTTTTCCGATTTATCTTCGGCTTCTATTGAGCCAGGTAATAAAGTCCTGTTTATTTTTCTTCGAATGTTTATAAAAAATCCTTATGTTGGGATAGGAATGGTTAAACTTTTGAGTATCGGGATGGTTTACATCGCATTATACTTAATTCGAGATAGGATCAATATTGGGTTGGCAATAACCTCGTATGTATTGTTACTTTACATTTTTAATTTTCATCTTATCAGAATGATGCTTGCCCTTGGCATAGTATTTCTTGCTTTTGCAAAAGAGATTACGGGTAAGAGCATGCAATGCTTTATATTTCTTCTCGTTGCTTTTGCTTTTCATTACAGTAGCATCATTGTGCTATTTGCATATATGTGTTACATGATATCTCGAAAGAATTTCACTGTATTGAAAACGGTTCTCGTCATCGGTTTGATGGCTGTTTTCTATGTGAATATTGAAAAGATTGTTGGCGGGCTTGTCTCAAATGTGGGTTTGTTTCAGAAATATGCATCGTATTCTGGCGCGAGCGTTGGGTCTTTTGGATTTGCCCAAATTATACTTTTTGTTCCGACATTGATTATTCTGATACGTGGATACTGCGAAGATAAAGATAAGAATTTTTATAAGCTGTCATTTTTTTTGGGGATAATGACTTTTTTTGCTGGTAGTCTCGGATATGTTTATAAAGTAGTTGGCCGGACAGTTTACTATTTTTATTTTTTCTTTATTTCATATGGTGCGGCAACGCCGTTAATGAAGAACGACATAGTACTTAGATGTGGTAAACTAAGAATTAATTTGTCTACATTTGCTCTTTTGTTATATCTTGCAATGCAATTTTACATCTGCTATATAAATGGACGATATTTCGTCACCAATGGATTAACTGAGTACATCTTTATTTGGGAAAGTTGAACAATGAAAACAATATTATGCCTAAAAAAATATATGACCGACGACAATTATAGATTTGGTATAAATTCCAAATTTAAATTTTACGACAGTGTTACCGATGAAAAATATCTTGAAAGGTCGTTTTACCATAAACTTGGTAAGCGATTGAATCTCGATATACCACAAACGTTTAATGAAAAACTTCAATGGTTAAAATTATATGATCGCAAGCCGGAATACACCGTGATGGTAGATAAGTATAAGGCACGCGATTATATTTCCGAAAAAATCGGTTCGCAATATCTCATCCCGTTACTCGGTGTATGGGATGATCCGAATGATATTGATTTCAGTACTCTTCCTGATAAATTTGTTCTGAAATGCAATCACAATTCCGGGCTTGGAATGTGTATATGCAAGGACAAGTCCGTTTTGAATATCAAAAACATTAAAAAGGGGCTGAAACGAGGCCTAAAACAAGATTATTATCTTACAGGTCGGGAATGGCCATATAAGGATGTGCCGCGTAAGATTATTGCCGAGCAGTTCATGAATAGCGATGCGGGCGGGCTTACCGACTATAAAGTACATTGTTTCAACGGCGAACCGAAATTGATTCTTGTCTGCAAAGACAGATTTACGTCAACCGGGCTCACTGAGGACTTCTTTACTTCGAGTTGGGAGCATCTCGACATACGTCGCCCGACGCACCCTAATTCGTCAGCCGAAATAGCGCAACCGGAAGAACTCCCTGAAATATTGATGCTGGCGAAGCAACTTTCCGAAGGTATACCGTTCTTGCGTGTGGATTTTTACATAATCGAGCATAAAGTGTATTTTTCGGAGTTGACATTCTATCCGGCAGCAGGATTTGAAAAGTTTGTCCCGGAGAAGTGGGACGATATCCTCGGCTCATGGCTCGAGCTTCCGCCTCTTCCGACGGATAAATAAAGCATATACTCGCCGACAGGCGATATATAAATTTTAAATAAGGAGAAAAAACATGAAAAAAGGCAAAATTTCAACCCGAGTTTTGGCGTTCGTGCTTTGCATAATGATGTTTGTGGGCATTGTGCCTATGACAGCGTTTGCGGCAGAAGTGCCTATGCCTACTGGAATGACCAAAGTGTCTGATGAAGAACAAACTTTGGCACCCGGTATCACACAAAATGAGGTGGTTTTTTATGACCACAACAATCGCAAGCAGCGTATGTTTCTTGTCACCGCTGATTTGAGCGTCGACACGGTGTCAGTAGAGACAAGCTACTATAACGATCAAGGCTCCATATGGGGTCTTCAGAGATTGACCGATCAGGTCGCTGCCGCTGAAGCAAATCATGCCGGCGAAAACTACAAGGTAGTTGCGGGTATAAACGCCGCATTTTTCAACACATCGACGGGACAACCCGGCGGTGCATTTGCAATCAACGGTGAGGTACACTGTTCTGATGCGGAAGGTAACAGATATCCTTTCTTTGCAATTCTTAAAGACGGTACAGCCGTGATTGACCAAAAGAATACTTGGACAACTTATAAGGATCGGGTTGCAGAGGCTGTTCAGGGCTATCAGTTGATAGTTTGGAACGGTGAAAACCAATTGACGTATGATCCCGGTTCCACAGACCAGACTCAGAAAGTTTATCCTCGTACATGCCTCGGAATAACCGCTGACGGAAAGGTCGTTGCCATTCAGGTCGATTCTTCATATTCAAACTATGGTCTCAGCCTTTATCATGCCGCAGAATTGATGATTCAGGCAGGATGCGTTTCTGCTGTTCGTCTTGATGAGGGCGGTTCCTCTACATACGCGGCGCGCGAGGAGGGGTCAACGGAATTCCGTGTTCTTAATAATCCTGTTGACGGTCAGGAAAGAACCATCTCCAACGGTGTCATCTTTGTTACGACTGCGGCTCCGACAGGAGAATTTGATCATGCCACGATTACAAGTGATTATACACATTATGCGCCGAACACAAGTGCAACGTTTGCTGCAATAGGCGTTGATGCTACGAACGGCAAAGCCAACATCCCCGCAGAAGCTGCTTGGGCATTATCCGATGACAGTTTCGGAACGATTGATCAAAACGGCGTGTTTACATCAAACGGAAAACTCGGAGATGTTACTGTAAATTTGATTTACAATGGCAAATCTGTGGGCAGTAAAACGATTGCTGTCGTAAATCCCGCTCACATTGCATTTTCGAGCAGTTCCACCGTGTTGCCGTATGGCGCTTCGTTAGATCTTGAGGTTGATGCAACTTATGGTTATTACAGCGTATATGTGGATGAGAATTGTTTTGAACTTACATCTTCCGTGGCTGCAGCCGGAACGCTTACTGGCTTGAAGTTCACAGCAGCAGAAGAAAGTTCGATTCTTTCAACTGTCATCTATGCTGAATATAAGTATGCTGCCATAGAAAAAGCCCAGATAGAGATATCTTTTGGTAAAGGCTCTGATATTCTCTACGACTTTGAGAACGGTGATGTTTCCAATTGGCTCGGTAATGATGCTTGGGATAGTATTTCCGCACAGTATCCCGGAACAAAACCGTCAAGCGCATGGGTAGACCCCTGTGAGGCCGGTCTCCACTCCAATACATTCCTTGCAACAAAAGAAAACGGATATGTGAAAAACGGTGATTATTCACTTGGATTCACATTGGATGCTACTCAAAATACTTCCAGCGGCGGTTGGGGGTATACACATCTTGTCAATCTTGATATTATAAATAATTATAAATTGCTCCGAGATGTAGCGAACGGCAATACCGGCTGTCGCCTCGGTATGTGGATGTATGTTCCTGAAAATGCCGTTTTCATTTGCCCCCGTATTCTTTGGTCTAAGAGTACGGATGGCGGAACCACGTGGCAACGAGTGCACAGTAAGATAATGATGGGGTACAAAGAAGTTGCATACGATGGTATGACGGAAGCTCGTATTCCCGAAAGCGGATGGACATATGTTTATGCAGACATAACGGCTGCCGATCTTGCCGGATATATGCATGACATTACTCAAAGCGGTAAGAATAACATGTATCCCGCATTCCTTGAGTTTATTGTTCACTCAAACTGCAAATCCAATGAAAAAATCACATTTTTTATTGACGATATCGCTCTTGATTACAGTTCTGTTGTGAGTGATCGCGATATGCCTGTCATCAGTGACATGAAAGTGAATTCGGGAACGATCGATGTAGCTGCTCTCGACGGTAACACGATAACGTCTAACAATGCAATGTTTATGGCAACGATTGCCGATGACACCAACAGCTCCGGTATAAATAATTCTACCGGATTGAATTATGCCACCGCACAGATATATGTTGATGGCAATCCTATCGGTACAACCGCATCTTCAAACAGAATGACTTCCGATGAAGTCGTTTTGACGAATGGCATTCATGACATTACATTTACTATTGCCGATAATGCCGGAAACCTTCAGAAAGTCACAAAACAGCTAACTGTTTCAGCTCCTGACAGTACTTATCCCACAATTACAGTTACCGGTCGTTCAAGTGACGGCGAAACGCCCAAGAATGGGTCTGTTTATTGGCTTGATTTTACTGCATCGGATGTTGAGAAAATCGGAAAGATAACAGCAACAGTTTATCTTAACGGTTCAAACAGTTTTGAATTTAACAATATTGCTACCTTGGCAGGATTTGAATACAATGCTTCTTTTAACGAAAATACTCGCTTGCTCACACTTTCTGTTGAAAAGACCGGTATCGTATCTGCTTCCGGTTCTGCTGTTGTAGCATCAATTCCTGTGAGGGTTTGGACAAATTCAACAACCATTCCCGCAAATAACAATCCTGTAATCAACATCGTTTATGACGTAAAAGCAGGAACTGTTGATTATACGGATGATGTAAAGGTCTCTGACAATTTCATCGGTTCATTCACTTCTGTTAAAACCACTGTCGCTACAACGATACAGGGCGCAGGTGATAAGTCAACATATCACAAACATAACATTGTTGCGCTTGCGGACAAAGCTGCGACCTGCACAGAAGCGGGCTACACGGGAAGAACGTTCTGCGAAGTCTGCAACTCCGTTGTTGACTGGGGCACGACTATACCCGCAACGGGACATGAATATGAACTGATCGACGGACAGTTTGTCTGCAAAAAGTGCAGCGATGTATACGATGCAGGCTCGGGTCTTTTCGAAATGAACGGCACATATTACTATGCGGTCGGCGGAGTTCTTCAGACCGGTTGGATAGAAATTGCCGGAGCATGGCATTATTTCGGCAAAGATTATGCGGCTGTTACGGGCGAGTATTACTACGCAAGCCGCGGCATAACCTATCAGTTTGATGAAACAGGAAAGACTGATGGTGTATGGCAGAAAACAAAAGACGGCGCAAGATTCTGGTACGGTCAATGGTACTATACTGCCAGAAACGAAAACCAGTGCAAATTCGTTGAGATAAACGGCAAGACGTATAACTTTAATACTGCTGGCTACGCAACCACAGGAATTCATCCTCTGTATGATGATTGGTCTGCGTTAATGAGACATGAGATGCGAGTTTGGGAGTTTGATGAGAACGGCGCGCTGGTAGGCTCTATTTCTACTACAGGTCCGATTGATACCGAACTTGGCAGATTCTTCGTTGAAGAGGATGGGCTTATTCATACAGGAAATGCGCATCTCGTTAAATTCGGCGATGACTATTACTTTGTATGCCACAGCGGAAAACTTAAGCGGAACGGTGTACAGCAAATTACGACGGCGAACAGCAGAGGTTTGCTTAAACCCGGCGTTTATGAGTTCGGTGTGGATGGAAAGATGGTCCCGCTGTTTACGGGTGTAAAAGCAGATGCTGACGGAACTTTGTATTATTACAAAGACAGCAATGTCGTTTCTGGTGTATACAACAGCAAACTTGTAGAAATTGATGGATCTATATATTTTGTCAAGTGGAGCGGCAAGGTTGCTGTAAACGAAACGAGAGCGATAACCGATGCAAACAGCAACGGCCTTCTTAAAGCGGGTCTCTATTACTTTGGAATAGATGGTAAACTGTTTACCGGAGTCAAGGAAGATTCTGATGGTATGCTGTATTACTACAAAGATGGAAAACTCGGAACGCGCCTGTATAACAATGAACTTGTAAAGATAGGTGAAGATATTTACTTCGTCAAGTGGAGTGGCAAGGTTGCTGTAAACGAAACGAGAGCGATAACCGATGCAAACAGCAACGGTCTTCTTAAAGCAGGTCTCTATTACTTTGGGATAGATGGTAAACTGTTTACCGGAGTCAAAGAAGATTCTGATGGTATACTGTATTACTACAAAGATGGAAAGCTCGGAACGCGCTTGTATAACAATGAGCTTGTAAAGATAGGCGAAGATATTTACTTCGTCAAGTGGAGTGGCAAGGTTGCTGTAAACGAAACAAGAATTGTTGCGGCAAACAGAACCAATGGTTTGCTTGATGCCGGAACTTATGAGTTCGGTGCGGACGGAAAGCTGGCTCCGTTATTTACAGGTGTAAAAGCAGATGCCGATGGTGTTTTGTACTATTATAAAAATGGAAATCTCGGAACGCGTCTGCACAACAATGAGCTTGTGAAGATAGGCGATGACATTTACTTTGTCAAGTGGAGCGGCAAGGTCGCTGTAAATGAAACGAGAGTTGTTCCTGCCAACCGAACCAATGGACTTCTTGATGCAGGCACTTATGAATTCGGAGCAGACGGCAAACTCGTCACAAAAACTAATTAAATTAATAAGCTCACCCCATTTTGGGGTGAGCAACCGCACAAGATCAAAGCCTCCACGTGGCGTGCGGTGGATAACGAACGGAAAATTTCGTTCGGCTAAGTTTGATTGAATGAAATGTGCATACGTGAAAGCAACTCAAAGCTTTGCGGGGCATACGCTTTTTCGGGAGAATAATGGTGACACGTAAAACAAAACTGATGCTGAATTCGGCATCATCAGTGATATATCAAGTTATTACAATTATATGTGGCTTTATACTTCCACGTTTTTTTCTGTCTTTTTACGGATCGGCAGTTAATGGTCTGGTGTCATCGATAACTCAGTTTTTGGGATTCATTTCGCTTGCTGAATGCGGTGTCGGAGCAGTAGTGCAATCGGCATTGTATAAGCCTTTGGCGAATAATGATATGCGGGAAGTAAGCAAGATCGTTGTATCCGCAGATCGGTTTTTCAAAAGAATTGCATATATTCTTTTGGGTTACACCGCAATTCTTATGATATTCTATCCGCTGATCACGCTGGATTCATTTGATTATCTGTTTACACTGATTCTTATATTCGTCATATCCATCAGTAGCTTTGCTCAGTACTATTTGGGCATGACATATCGTCTCCTTCTTAATGCGGATCAGCTTGGGTTTATTCAGTACAGTATTCATTCTGTAGCATTGATTCTGAATACTGCAAGTTGCATTTTGCTCATGAATGCCGGCGCGTCAATTCAGGTAGTCAAACTGGTCACTTCACTCATTTTCCTTGCACAACCGGTACTTCTTTCGGTTATCGCAAAAAGAAAATATAAAATTGATCATAAAATTGAGCTTACGGGCGAACCGATAAAGCAAAAATGGAACGGGCTTGCTCAACACATTGCAACTGTTGTACTTGGCAATACTGATACAGTCGTTCTGACGTTTTTGTCCACACTTGAAAATGTATCGGTTTATGCGGTATATCACCTTGTTGTTAACGGTGTGAAGCAAATTGTTGTATCCATGACAAACGGGATGCAGGCGATGCTGGGTAACATGCTTGCGAAGAACGAAACTGACGAATTGAACCGCTCTTTCTCGCATATCGAATGGTTCTTACATACATTAGTTACATTAGTCTTTTCGGTTACTGCGGTTTTGATCGTGCCGTTTGTGCGTGTTTATACAGCCGATATTTCGGATGCAAACTACATCGTTCCATCTTTTGCGTACCTGATAACGATTGCGCAAGCCGCATATTGTCTGCGTCTTCCGTATAATATCATGGTCCTTGCTGCCGGTCACTATAAGCAGACGCAGTGGAGTGCAATAATTGAAGCGGTTATCAATATAGTTGTTTCCGTGGTACTCGTTTTCAATTTCGGATTGATAGGCGTCGCAATCGGTACGCTTGCGGCAATGGCGTACCGTACTGTTTATCTTGCATGGTATTTGTCTCGCAATATCATCTATCGCGATCTGAAACATTTCCTGAAACATATTTTAACTGATATCGTTTGCGTGGTCCTGCTGTTCGGTATCGTCAATTTGTTTCCAGCGTTTTTTACATTGAGGCAGATCAGCTATGCTTCATGGCTACTTTTGGCTGTGAAGGTAGGCTGTACGGCACTGTTTTCAGGTATTGCGGTTAATGCAGTCCTGTATAAACGGGAAGTCTCCGATGCTATCAAAAAAATACGCAACAAAATATAAATACAGAAAATTTCAAAGGTACAACCACATTTATGAACAACGATCACAATGCATCACGCCACTTTGAAACGATATATCATAAATTCCCGGAGCACACAGCGTTCACGCCCTATCGCGTATGTCCGCTTGGTGCGCACAGCGACCATCAGTTAGGGAAGATCACGGGCTTTGCGATCGACAAAGGCATCCATATCGTCTACGGACCGAAGATGAACGGCGTGGTTGAAATCTCGTCGCTTCAATTTTCCAAGCGTGCGCAGTGGCATGTTTCGGAAACTCCCTCCGAAAAGCAGGGCGACTGGGCGGATCATCTTCGCGGTGCTACTATCGCGCTGAACAGCCGTTATCCGCTTCGGACGGGGCTTTGCGCTGTGCTTGACGGAAAACTTCCCATAGGCGGACTTTCTTCATCTGCTGCTGTCATTATTACGTTCCTTTCGGCGCTCTGCCACCTGAACGGAATTACACTTTCGGCAAAGGAACTTATCGAAATATCCAAGGAAGCCGAAAATAAATATGTCGGCGTATCCTGCGGCAAGTTGGATCAGAGCTGCGAGGTGTATTGCAGAAAAGATCACCTGCTGTATATGGATATGCGGGACGACAGCTATGAGCTGATTCCCACGGCTCCGTCGATGAAGCCGTTTGAGATCGCAATCTTTTTCAGCGGACTTGAACGCTCGCTGGCAAGCTCCAAATTCAATATGCGTGTGGACGAATGCCGCAGCGCCGCCTATGCGCTCAAAGCATTTTCAGGGATGGAGTATGGCAAGTTTGAAGAAACCAATCTTCGTGATGTGCCGTATGAAACATATCTCAGATACAAGGACAAGCTACCCGAAAACTGGGCAAAGCGTGCCGAGCATTGGTATACCGAATTCCATCGCGTGGAAGCGGGTGCCGAAGCATGGCGAAAGGGCGATATCGAAGAATTCGGCAAGCTTTCCTTTGAAAGCGGATACTCTTCTGTACATAACTGGGAGACAGGCTCTCCCGAACTCATAAAGCTTTATGAGATCATGACCCATACCGACGGTATTTACGGCGGTCGCTTTTCCGGCGCAGGCTTCAAAGGGTGCTGTATGGCGCTGATCGATCCGGCATACGAAAGCGAGATTCTTGAAAAGGTCGGGCGCGAATATCTTGCCGCTTTTCCCGACCTCAAAGGCAAATACAGCGCGCATATCTGCCATACAGCGGACGGGGTGAGATTATGAAATGTCTGATTCTCGCCGCAGGGTATGCAACGCGGCTTTATCCGCTGACCGAGAATTTTCCGAAACCGCTGCTGACGGTCGGGGAGAAAACAATTCTTGACTGGCTTATTGATGATATCGACACATCCGGCAAAATCGATGAATATATCGTCATCTCCAATCACAAATTCGCTCATCATTTTGAAGAATGGGCGAAAACAAAGCCGTATAAAGTCATGGTCGTAGACGACGGAACAAGCACAAATGACACGCGCCTCGGCGCAGTCTGCGACATTGAATTCACAATTGAAAAACTGCATCTTGACGACGATATGCTGGTCATTGCGGGCGACAACGTGCTGGATTTCAGCCTGACGAAGTTCATTTCCTACTGCAAAGAGGAAAACACCTCCTGCGTCATGCGCTACTACGAGCCGTCAGAGAAAAAGCTGCTCAAATGCGGCGTGTTGACTGTCGACGAAAACGACCTCGTCACGAATATGACCGAAAAATCGCCGACACCTGCAACGCACTGGTGCTGTCCGCCGTTTTATTACTATACGAAAAAGGACGCAAAGCGTGTCAAAGACGCTATCGCCGAAGGTTGCGGAACAGATGCACCCGGAAGCTTTATCGCGTGGCTTTGCAAACGATCACCGGTTCACGCAATGGAAATGCCGGGCAGTCGCTATGACATCGGAAACTTTGAAAGCTATGAGGCGGTAAAGAAAGAGTATAAGGGGATAAAGAAATGCTGACGCCGAATATAAAACTTGAAAACAAAACAATTCTTGTCACAGGGGCAGCCGGATTTATTGGCGCGAACCTTGTGACGGAGCTTCTGAATACCGTAAGCGGTGTAAATCTCATTGGACTTGACGATATGAATGACTACTACGATGTTTCCATCAAGGAATACCGTCTTGCCGAGATTGAAAAGCTTGCCGAGACCAAGCAGGGAAGCAAATGGACATTCATAAAAGGGAATCTCGCGGATAAGCCGCTCATTGAGAAAATCTTTACGGAATCCAACCCCGAAATCGTCGTGAATCTTGCGGCGCAGGCGGGCGTGCGTTATTCGATAACAAATCCGGATGTGTATATTGAGAGCAATCTCATCGGTTTTTACAACATTCTCGAAGCCTGCCGTAATTACCCGGTGGAGCATCTCGTTTACGCTTCCTCTTCTTCGGTTTACGGTTCAAATAAAAAGGTTCCATACTCTACAGACGATAAAGTGGACAACCCCGTTTCGCTCTACGCGGCAACCAAAAAGTCGAACGAACTTCTTGCGCACGCTTATTCCAAGCTGTATAACATTCCGTCCACGGGCCTTCGCTTCTTTACGGTCTACGGACCTGCCGGCCGGCCCGATATGGCATATTTCGGCTTTACAAACAAACTTCTTAAAGGTGAGACAATTCAGATATTCAACTATGGTAACTGCAAGCGTGATTTTACCTATGTGGATGATATTGTCGAAGGCATTAAGCGCGTTATGGAGCGCGCGCCTGAGAAAAAGAACGGCGATGACGGACTTCCGCTTCCGCCGTATCGCATATATAACATCGGCAACAGCAATCCCGAAAATCTGCTTGACTTCGTGACGATTTTACAGGAAGAGCTGATCCGCGCGGAGGTGCTTCCTGCTGATTATGACTTTGAAGCGCATAAAAAGCTCGTGCCCATGCAAGCGGGCGATGTGCCGGTGACCTTTGCCGACACCTCGGCGCTTGAAGCCGACACAGGCTTTAAACCGAATACCCCGCTCCGCATGGGACTTCGCCGCTTTGCCGAGTGGTATAAGAAATTCTATCAGGTTTGATTACTTTTCGCTTTTATGCAAGTTGCCATGGAGAAACACTCGTAGGGACTGCAAGAAAGCATATTCCATTTTCAAAATTAAGACAGGAGAAAAACGAATATGAAAATAGCAGTAGCAGGAACTGGTTATGTCGGGCTTTCCATGGCGATCCTTTTGGCACAGCACAATACGGTAAAGGCAGTCGATATCATCCCCGAGAAAGTGGAGATGATCAACAACAGAAAATCTCCCATTGTGGATAGGGAAATTGAAGAATATCTCGCGACTAAGGAACTTGACCTTGAAGCGACCACCGACGGTGACAGCGCTTACCGTGACGCGGAGCTTGTCATCATCTCAACGCCGACCAACTATGACCCGTCGAAGAACTATTTTGACACAAGCTCGGTCGAAAGCGTAATAAAGCAGGTCATTGCGGTCAATCCGGATGCGGTAATGATAGTCAAGTCTACCGTTCCCGTAGGATTTACCGAGGGCGTAAGGGAAGAATATTGCTGCGACAACATTCTGTTCAGCCCGGAATTCCTTCGCGAAGGACGCGCACTGTACGATAACCTTTACCCGAGCCGCATCATTGTCGGTGTCCCGGTCAAAAATGCAAGACTCCATAAGGCTGCCGAAACCTTTGCCAACCTTCTCAAAGAGGGGGCGATCAAGGAAAATATCGAGGTCCGCTTCATGAACCCGACCGAAGCGGAGGCAGTGAAGCTGTTTGCGAATACATACCTTGCGCTCCGCGTATCGTATTTCAACGAACTTGATACATACGCACAGGTCAGAGGACTTGATACAAAGTCGATCATCGAGGGCGTCTGCCTTGATCCGCGTATCGGCAACCACTATAACAACCCGTCCTTTGGTTACGGCGGATACTGCCTCCCCAAGGATACCAAGCAGCTGCTTGCAAACTATAATGATGTGCCGCAGAATATCATTTCGGCAATTGTTGCGGCAAACGGTACACGAAAGGATTTCATCGCGGATCAGATTATTGCAAAGAATCCGAAAATTGTCGGTGTATATCGCCTTACCATGAAAGCGGGAAGCGATAACTTCCGCCAATCCTCAATCCAGGGCGTTATGAAGCGTATCAAGGCGAAGGGGATTGAGGTCGTAATTTACGAGCCGACCATGAAAGAGGATAGCTTTTTCAACAGTCGCGTCATTCGGAATCTTGACGAATTTAAAGCCATGAGTGATGTTATTCTTGCAAACAGGTATAACGATGATATTGCCGATGTGCTTGATAAGGTCTATACAAGGGATTTGTATTTTAGAGATTAGCATTATGGCTCTATCATGATTTGCTTTCTCATAAACTAAACGAGGTATGATTATGTCACTATTCACAAATAAAACCCTATTAATCACAGGCGGAACAGGATCGTTCGGCAATGCGGTACTCAACCGTTTTCTGCGCACGGACATCGGAGAGATACGCATATTCTCGCGTGATGAAAAGAAGCAGGATGATATGCGTCACGAATTTCAGGCGAAGATGCCCGAGATGGCAGATAAAATCAAATTTTACATAGGAGATGTCCGCAGTCTCGAATCGTGCCGGGGCGCGATGCACGGTGTAGACTACATATTCCATGCAGCGGCGCTCAAACAGGTTCCGTCCTGCGAATTTTTCCCGATGGAAGCCGTGCGCACCAACGTCATCGGCACGGATAATGTGCTGACTGCCGCTATCGAGGCGGGAGTGGAGTGCGTTATCTGCCTTTCGACAGACAAGGCGGCTTATCCGATCAATGCAATGGGTATCACCAAAGCAATCGAAGAGAAAGTCGCAGTTGCAAAATCGCGCAATTCAGGCAAGACAAAAATTTGTTGTACCCGCTACGGAAATGTAATGTGTTCGCGCGGTTCGGTCATTCCGCTTTGGATTGACCAGATAAAGAATGGCAATCCCATTACCATTACCGAACCGAGCATGACCCGTTTCATCATGTCGCTTGAAGAAGCAGTCGATCTTGTTTTGTTTGCTTTCGAACACGGCGAGAACGGCGACTTGCTTATCCAGAAAGCTCCTGCCTGCACGATAGGAACACAGGCGCAGGCTGTCTGTGAGCTGTTCGGCGGCAAGAAAGAGGACATCAAGGTCATCGGTATCCGCCATGGCGAGAAGATGTACGAAACTCTGCTCACCAACGAAGAATGCGCGAAAGCCATCGATATGGGCAATTTCTATCGCGTTCCTGCCGACAACCGCGGACTGAATTATGATAAATATTTCAAAGAGGGTGACGAAAAGAGAAACACCCTTACCGAATTCAATTCCAACAATACACGCATCCTGAATGTTGAAGAAACGAAGGCGAAGATAGCTTCGCTTGCGTATATACAGGACGAGCTTGCAAAGGTGGGAAAATAAATGTTTGAACAAGTGAAGTGGCAGGAAAACGGAAAACTGAAGCTGCTTATCATCGTCGGCACGCGGCCGGAGATCATCCGCCTTGCCGCCGTGATTACCAAATGCCGCAGATATTTTGATGTGATTCTCGCCCATACGGGACAGAACTACGACTATAATCTCAACGGCGTGTTCTTCAAAGACCTGAAGCTCGCCGATCCTGAGGTGTATTTGGATGCCGTTGGCTCAAATCTCGGCGAGACCTGCGGAAATATTATCGCAAAATCCTATACGCTCATGGCGGAAATCAAGCCGGATGCCGCGCTTGTTCTCGGTGATACGAACAGCTGTCTCTCCGTTATCGGCGCCAAACGTCTGCATATCCCGATATTCCACATGGAAGCGGGCAACCGCTGCAAGGATGAGTGCCTGCCGGAGGAGACAAACCGTCGGATCGTTGACATCATTTCGGATGTCAACATGGCATACTCCGAGCACGCACGCCGCTATCTTGCCGATTGCGGACTGCCCAAAGAGCGCACTTATGTTACAGGTTCCCCTATGGCGGAAGTGCTTCATAACAATCTCGCTGAAATCGAGGCAAGCGACATTCACACTCGTCTCGGACTGGAAAAGGGAAAGTATATCCTCCTTTCCGCTCACCGCGAGGAAAATATCGACACGGAAAAGAATTTCACAAGCCTTTTCACGGCGATAAACAAAATGGCGGAGAAATACGATATGCCCATCCTCTATTCCTGCCATCCGAGAAGCCGCAAGAGACTTGAAACAAGCGGATTTAAACTTGACAAACGAGTTATTCAGCACGAACCGCTCGGTTTCCATGATTACAACTGCCTGCAGATGAACGCTTTCTGCGTCGTTTCGGACAGCGGGACACTTCCCGAGGAAAGCAGTTTCTTCACTTCCATCGGTCATCCGTTTCCGGCAGTCTGCATCCGCACTTCCACCGAACGTCCCGAAGCTCTGGACAAGGCTTGCTTTATCCTCTCCGGTATCGACGAAAAAGGACTGCTTCAGTCGGTCGACACGGCAGTAGAGATGAATAAAAACGGCGACTACGGCATTCCCGTGCCGGACTATATCGAGGAGAATGTTTCCTCCAAGGTAGTCAAGATTATTCAGTCGTATACCGGCGTGGTCAACAAAATGGTGTGGAGAAAAGACACATGAACATACTGATTACAGGCGCTAAGGGCTTTGTCGGACGGAATCTCACGGAGAATCTGAAGAACATACGCGACGGCAAGAACCGCACGCGTCCGAATATACAGATTGACGAAATCTACGAATACGATATCGACAGCACCGCAGAAGAGCTGGACGAATACTGCGCAAAAGCGGATTTCGTCTTCAACCTTGCCGGAGTAAACCGTCCGAAAGACCCTGCCGAATTCAAGGCGGGGAATTTTGGCTTTGCCTCAACTCTGCTGGATACACTGAAAAAACATCATAATACATGCCCCGTCATGCTTTCGTCCTCGATTCAGGCGACACTTGCGGGACGCTTCGGCACATCGGAATACGGTCTCTCCAAGAGAGCCGGCGAGGATTTGTTCTTCTCCTATGCCGAGGAAACCGGAGCGAAGGTGCTGGTTTACCGCTTCCCGAATCTTGTCGGCAAGTGGGTGAAACCGAACTATAACAGTGCCGTCGGCACGTTCTGCAATAATATCGCAAATGACCTGCCGATCACGGTCAACGACCCGTCGGTCGAGCTGGAAATGCTCTTTATCGACGACCTCGTGGAAGAGATGTTCGATGCGCTGGAAGGCAAAGAACATCACTGCGAATTTGACGGCGTAAGCACGGTTCTCACCGAAAACGGCAGATACTGCGCCGCACCTGTGACGCACAAGGCGACACTCGGATATATCGTCGAATGCCTGCACAGATTCCACGACCAGCCGAAAACACTCGTGATACCTGAGATACCGAACGGCAGCTTCGAAAAGAAGCTGTATTCGATGTACCTTTCCTATCTTCCGAAAGAGAAAGTGGCATTCCCGCTGAAAATGAATGTGGACGCCCGCGGGAGCTTCACGGAACTGCTCAAAACAGAAAAATGCGGTCAGGTCAGCGTGAATATCTCGAAACCGGGTATTACCAAGGGTCAGCATTGGCATAACAGCAAGTGGGAATTTTTCATCGTCGTGTCAGGGCATGGACTCATTGAAGAACGCAAGATTGGCACGGACGAAGTCCTACGCTTTGAGGTAAGCGGAGAGAAGATCGAGGCGGTGCATATGCTTCCGGGCTATACGCACAATATCATCAATCTTTCCGACACAGATGATCTCGTCACCGTGATGTGGGCAAACGAGCAGTTTGACCCGGAGCATCCCGATACCTTCGGAGAAAAAGTATAACCAAAAAGGAGGGCAGGTATGGAGAAGATAATCCACGCGATGATGGATTTGATTGCAAGTGAAGTCTGCGGCAAAAGCATTGATAAATCGCAGTATACACTCACAGACGAAGAACTTGTCAAGCTGTACAAACTCTTAAAATCCCATGACCTTGCCCATCTTGTCGGCGACGCGCTGATAAAAAACAACCTTATCGGAGATAGTGAAGTCAAGGCAAAATTTCAAAAACAGAGGATGCTCGCAGTTTACAGATATGAGAAGATAAACCATGAGCTTGGGCGACTGCGCAAAGTCCTGAATGAAGCGAAAATCCCGTTTATACCGCTTAAAGGATCTGTCTTGCGCCGATATTATCCCGAGCCTTGGATGAGGACAAGCTGTGATATTGATATTCTTATTCACGAAAGCGATCTTGAGCGTGCTGTTGCGATGCTTGTCGATAAATTGGCATATAAGCGGGAATTCAAGGGATCGCACGATATCAGCTTGTTTTCAGACTATGGTGTTCATCTGGAGTTACATTATAGCTTGATTGAAGAAAACTGTGTGGGAAACATAGAATCGGTTTTGCAGGATGTCTGGAAGAAAGCAGATCCTGTTGCTGAGACTTTTGAGTATGTTCTTAGCGATGAAATGTTTTACTATTACCACATTGCCCACATGGCAAAGCATTTTGTATATGGCGGTTGCGGCGTTCGTCCTTTTCTTGACCTTTGGGTGCTTAATCACCGCGCTCCTTTTGATCAAGATAACCGTAGCGCTATCCTTGCGGAAGGCGGATTGCTCACATTTACCTCCGAAGCAAAAGCTCTGTCCGAAGTATGGTTTGGGAATACCGAACATACGGATATAACCCGCCAAATGCAGAACTATCTTCTGAAGGGCGGAGTGTACGGCACGACAAAAAATCGCGTTTCCGTACAGCAGGTGAAGCACGGCGGAAAATTCAGGTATGCGATTTCCCGTATCTGGCTCCCCTATGACACCTTGAAGTTTCACTACCCGTCGCTTGTTGGAAAGCGCGCTTTGCTCCCGTTATATGAAGTGCGTAGATGGTGCAAGTTGATTTTTTGTGGTGGTGCCAAGCGTGGTATGAATGAGTTGAAACTCAATTCTGCTGTCTCTGCAACAGAGCAGGATCAGATAAACGAAATGTTGTCTGCTCTTGGAATCCGCCATTAGCTACACAAAGTAGTTTGCTGAACAAATCACATGTCAAGAGGAAGAATACATGGCAGTGTCATTATCATCCATAGTTGACTATTTATCGAATCTTGGTCTTGACGCAGCGAAATCCTTTTTCAAGGAAAAAATCGATGAAGTCAAGCTGCGATCCGCACTGACAGAATATATGGAACAGCAACGTCAATGTAATGATTTCTGTACGTTGGCAGAAGAGTTTGATTACCAAGGACTTGTTGACTATATCAGGCGAGAACTATTGTCTGATGTGGAAAAGAGATTTTTCGATACAAACTCGCACAATCGTGCTTCTGCGCAACAAAGCATAATAGACAAGGCAATCATTTATGCCAATGCGGGGACGCCGGAAGCCAAGAGAGAGGTTGCAAAGTTAGTTGCAGTCAGTCTGGAACTCATCCGTGGCTTCTATAAAAAAGACTTTTCCAAAAAAGACTATTTGCTTGCTGCGGAGATCGTAGATGCTGTACGTGATGATACTACTCGTATTGTTCAAAATGCTATTACGGGCATAAAAGGAAAGCTTTCCGGTATCGAAACTGTTGTGCTCGCCAATAAAAAGGTTATATCTATGGACAATGCGGTGGAGAGCGTTGAGAATAACGGCTTTGCGCAAATAGAGGCAGAACATCGAAAGCTATTTGATTACTTTTCACTACAGCATATCTTATACCCTTATTATGGGTATGACACGATAAACGGTAAGGTGTGCAGTATTCCTTTACGTGCAGACTCCTTAGAATTTGCCCCGCCCAAAATTTCCATTACCGGTGCTGTCAGAGCACCGGATAATGTAAGTGCGCTTTTCGGGAAGGATCCGTGTAGCTATGCGTATCGTCATCAACAAACATTAATGATCGATGTGAGCGGAGCGAAAAAATATCTTGGAGATGTCATGGATCCGGTACAGAGTGAAGCGGAGGCTTGGATTGGCAAAAGGATTGTGGCAACGCCTCCGAAGCTGTCGCCGGTTGTACCGTGTGCCATTTATGTTGGTGAACAAGTATTTTTTGATTATATCCTTTTCCGTATTGAAGAGATATTGGACGATGATACGTTTATCATAAGCAATAAGGAGCAACAGAATAATCCGATTTCTTTTGCAGTGTATATGAAATTGAATGCGGATAAGGCGGACTTTCAATTCAATATACGGGAGAATGCAACAAATCGTGATGTGCTGAATTTTGCACTCTTTATCAAAGCTTTAGATAAAAGAGAAGCCATGATCATTCGTAGACTGGATACAAGGGAAACTTTTATGTCAGGGGTCATGAGCGGCGGAGATTATAAAATACGGTTTGATTCCATTGATGATGAAATCGACTATTTGAAAAGAATATGTGCGATTGAAGAGTATTTTGCGGTTTCAATCAGTCCTTGGGGGGACATAAGTATCGATGAATATCGTGCTGTTGTTCGCCTCTCGGATATGATTATCCATGGACATGTGGAATACAGGTGGAACAAATCAACGCTAACGGGAAGTTTTACTGAGAAATTCCGGGAAGCGATTAACGAGCAAGATGACAAGCAGTTTTTATTACAAATGCATGCCACGGAAGATTTCTCATTTCATGGGACAACGGTGGAGGTTCGTTTTTTACGGACATACCAAAGTGCGGTGCTTGAAGATATGGAAAGAATCAAAAAGCTCGTTGAATTATTAAGACCGGGAGAAAGCATTAATCTGACTTTTGTACCGGGGGAAAATGATATTGTTGTGGAGGAACTGGAAACAGTAAGTGCCATGGCATAATCATTATTGCATCCATAATGCAGAAAGGAAATAACATTTGAATATGCGACAGAATAAAAAAGAAACAGCTCCTGCGACGCAAAAAAAGCGCTTCGGCAACAGGTGGTTGTTGGCACTCTACGATCTGCTTCTTCTCTTTATGGTAGATGTTGTCCTGCTTGTCCTGTACAGGGGCATGGAAGGACTGGAGCCTATGGATATCGTTGTGCAGGGCATAACAGCGGCAGCGTGTATTTTCTTTATGCGTTGGTTTTGGAAGGTGTACAGTCAGGTGTGGCGATACGGCGGAATACAGAGCTACATAAGACTGCTCGTTTCTGACGGCTGTGCATTCCTGCTGTATTATCTCGTTGAACAGTTCCTGCCGGTCAGACACATCTCGTTTGCAAGAGTGTTGTGCATCAGCTGCCTGTCGTTGCTGGGTTCGCTGACAATCCGTATGGTATATCGCTATGCGTACAAGTGCTGCGACAGAAATACCGTGCTGGGACGGATTCTGAATGTCATTGTCAGGATGTTTGCGAGAAACCGTATTGAGCTTGACAATAACGAACAAACAAATCAGATTCGTGTCGCAATCGTCGGAGCCGGAAAGGTCGGAGTCAGTCTGGCGGAAGAACTGCTCAGCAATCGCACATCTGCCTACGTTCCGAAATGTTTTATTGATACCGACCCGGAAAAAACGGGCAGACAGATTCAGGGGATTCCGGTTATTACCGACGATGAAGTGATGCATGAGGCACTGGAGCATTACGGCATCCAGGAGATTATCATTGCATTGCCGCAGCTGTCATCCGAAGAAAAGAAAGAACTGTACGAAAAGTACAAACCTTTCCGTTGCAAAATCAAGATATATGATTACCCGACCATGCAGCAGGCAGGTGAAACCAAGCGCCACCTTCGAGAATTCGACGTGGAAGAACTGCTGTTCCGTAAGCCGATTGTGGTGACGGACGAAAAGACGGGAGCTTATTACCGTAACAAGGTAGTCCTGATCACGGGCGGAGGCGGAAGTATCGGCAGTGAGCTCTGCCGGCAGGTGGCTAAGATGTCTCCGAAACAGCTCATACTTCTTGACATCTATGAAAACGGCGTGTACGATGTTCAGCAGGAACTGAAGATTGCATACAAAAATAATCTCGATGTTTGTGTTGAAATCCTTTCTGTATGTAACCGTCCGGCACTGGAAAGAGTTTTTGATCGGTATCGTCCTCAGATCGTCATTCATGCGGCGGCGCACAAGCACGTTCCGCTGATGGAGCATAATTGCTGTGAGGCGATTGAGAACAATGTGTTCGGCACACTCAATACAGTAGAACTTGCAGAGAAATACCGTGTCCAGCGCTTTATGATGGTGTCCACGGATAAAGCGGTTAATCCGACCAACGTCATGGGCGCAACCAAACGGATGTGCGAGATGATCGTGCAGAGCCACAGCAAGACTTCGGATTACACGACGTTCAGCGCTACGCGCTTCGGCAATGTGCTCGGAAGTGCCGGCTCGGTGATTCCGCTTTTCAAGCGTCAGATCCTGAACGGCGGACCGATTACGGTGACGGACAAGCGTATCATCCGCTACTTTATGACCATTCCGGAGGCAAGCCAATTGGTGCTTCAGTCAGGTGCCATGGCAAAGAACGGGGAGCTGTTTGTGCTGGACATGGGAAATCCTGTCAAGATCCTTGATCTGGCTGAGAATATGGTGCGCCTTAGCGGATATGAGCCGTATCGGGATATTGATATCGTCGAAACCGGTCTGCGTCCGGGTGAGAAGCTGTATGAGGAACTGCTGGTCAACACGGAAGAGCTGGACAAGACCGAAAACAGTCTGATTTTCATTGAACGGGACGAGCCTATCGACAGGCATGAACTTGCTGTAAAGCTGTCGATCCTGAAGAAAGCCTGTCTCGGCGGAGATGATGAAGAAGCAAAGGAAGCCCTGCATCAGGCGGTTCCGACCTTCCATCGCCCCGAAGAAGTGAACGCCGAGGCGCAAAAGGCAAAAGAAATGAAAGTTGCCGCCACGGTGTGAATGGCGGCTCAGTGATCTGCCGCAGTCAAACAGGCAGAATAATCGCGGGGGTGACGCAAAAGCTTCGCACCTGCGTGTAGTTGCGACCTCATGCCTTGCTACGGTTCCGTACCGCTATGGAGAATGCCCTGCAGAATTTCAGCGTTCTGCAGGGCGTTTTGCTATCAAATATTTTTGGAGTGATATAGTTTCAGGGAATCAATTTCTAATCCGATAACCCTGCGGACATAATCCTGGACAGGGAGAAAGGAAGGGATTATGTCCGCAGGCCCGTACCGTATAAAGGTGAATAAGCTATATACCAGCGGAAAAAGCATCAGAGAAATACAAGTGGCTACGCAAAGTCCTTAATGAGGCAGAGATTCCGTTTATACCTCTCAAAGGCTCCGTGATACGGCAGTATTATCCCGAGCCGTGGATGAGGACGAGCTGTGATATTGATGTGCTTGTGCATGAAGAAGCGGTCGATCAGACCGCGCAGATTATTGTGGACAAGCTTGGATATACCTACGAAAAAAAGCAATACCACGATATTTCGCTCATGTCGGATGGCGGAGTGCATCTCGAGCTTCATCACAGCATAAAGGAGAACAAAGCAAACATAGACGCGCTTCTCTCGGAATGTTGGGATTATGTTACTGTGCTTGACGGATATGAGTGTGAATTTACAAACGAGTTTTTCTTTTTTCATCAGATTGCACATGCGTCATATCATTTCCTTCACGGCGGATGCGGAGTGCGCCCGATTCTGGATTTGTATCTGCTCCAAAGAAAGATGCCTTTTGACAGCACAGTGCTTGATGAAATGCTCGAAAGGAGCGGAATAAAGAAATTCTTTGATGCCGCCAAAGCCCTTTCCGAGGTGTGGTTCGGAGGTAGTGAACATAGTGATGTCACGCGCCGCATGGAAGATTATCTTCTGCGCGGAGGGGTTTACGGAAGCACGGCAAACTCGATGGCAGTCGGTCAGCAGAAGGAAAAAGGAAGGCTCGGGTACATCATCAATCGTATCTGGCTTCCGTATGAGCTTCTCTGCATCACATATCCGAGGCTTAATGGACGGAAATATCTTCAGCTTTTCTATGAGATAAAGCGTTGGCTTCGCATATTCAATCCCGAGGCGAGAAAGCACAAAAAGCGCGATCTTGACGCGATAAAAAATTTGAGTGCAAAACATAAAAGCGATGTGAACTGTATGCTGAATGAGCTTGGGCTTATGTGATTAACGGCGGCGCAGGTTGCCTATATGCCCGCAACTGCTCGAAATAATAAAAAATGTGAAAAATATGCGAAAACATATTGACAAAACTATTATCGGAATATAAAATATTACCTGTAGAAATTCGACAGGAGGCGACAATTTTGGATAAAGCCATCACAGAAAAAGTAACCGAAAAGGAGCAGTATTTTCCGCCGAAACTGGAGATATCGGTATTCGCTTCCGATGATATTATTACCGTAAGCTCTGTTCATGAAAATGACTCTACTGATCTGGTAGCAAATAAATGCTTCAGCGGCAAAATTTATTGGGACAATTGACTTAGAAAAACGGAAAGGATATATAATATATGATCTGAGCCTGCGTTCAGAGCAGGTTCGGACGTAAAAATGCGGGGCTGTCAAAAAGCTCCGAAAAACGGACAGAGACGAAAGCCAATGTGGCAATCGTCTCTGTTTTTTCGTATTTTGAAAAGCACCTTATCTGATATGCACCCCAAAAGTTGCATGGAAAATACTGCCTCTCTCGCTTCATTTCGGGCTTCAATTGACTTTTTGAACCAAATATGCTATAATGAATACAGTAATCTAAGCTCGGAGGTTCAGTATGGAAGAAAACAGAAAGGAACAAACCCCTCAGATTGAAAGCAGGTTGCGCCGGCATATATTGAGAATTCCGAATGCTGTATTTCAAGCCAGCGGAATTATCATTAACGGGCGACGGATCAAAAGCTTTGTTTTTACTACGGATCTTGCAATCATTCGCAATTGTGATGCGGATGCGGTATTTGCCGTATATCCCTTCACACCGCAGCAAGCCATCAGCGATGCTATTATCAGAGCCTCCTATATCCCTGTATTTTGCGGTGTGGGCGGCGGCACAACAAAAGGATTGAGAACAGTATCTCTGGCAAAGGATGTGGAATCACAGGGCGCCATGGGTGTTGTTATGAACGCGCCGATTTCAAATCTGAATCTTCTGGCTGTAAGCAATGCCGTGGATATTCCCGTTATTATTACGGTGACCAATGAGAATACGGATATTGAAAGCCGTTTGCGGTATGGAGCTACCATTCTGAATGTTGCATGCGGAAAAGACACACCGAGTGTTGTTAAGAAAATCCGCTCGGAATTTCCGAAAGTCCCGATGATTGCTTCCGGCGGAAAGACCAACGAGAGTATTCGGGAGACCATTGCCGCAGGAGCAAACGCAATAACCTATACTCCGCCATCGACGCAAGAGCTGTTTAAGGAGCTGATGGCAGAGTACAGGTCGTGACATTGTATTTTTTCAATAGCTGTAAATATCGCAAAGTCCCATCCCGGAACGTTCTCCAACCTTGATAAGAGAAAATATATTGAAAAAAGCACTATTTCTCGCATCACTTATGCCGCCTGAAATGGCATCATCATTCGCGACATTCGCTGTTGAAGGTATTATTTCAGAGAACGATCCAATATTACTGCTTGCTATTTAAGTATTCCACCAGCTCCGCAACCGTTGTTGCCGGATTGCTTTGTCTGGAAATGATTTCTGTGTGTTCTTCTTTCAATACCGATACTCGGTTTTTAGCTCTTTCTATCGCAAGAGCTTGCAGCGGTTTGAGCTGATCATACACATTTTTGTTTTTCTCATACTGCTCCAAGCGCCCTTTCTGCTTCAAAAGCTTGATTGCTGCATCGCAATTTTCAACCGGTGTAATCTGATTATTGAAGTGTAACAAGAACCAAACCTCAAAAGACGGATTGGAAAAGGCTAATTTATATCCCTCTTTTATAGCAACCTGTTTTGCCTTCGCAAGCATTTGATTTGTGTTATCGTCGCAGTCAAACACGCACCAAATAATGTCGCCTTCATCGGGATAATACGGATTCATTGCAATGGTTGATCTTGCTTTCTGAACAAGCTTGTCAGCCGATTTATACTGTGACGGAATAGGAACAATATCTATGTGACACTCTCTGCTGCGAAATTTCTTGAAATAGCGAATTTCGGTTTCTGAGCCTTCGCAAATCAGATACACAACGGGATTTCTTTTTCGACTGCCGAAACTCCTGCGTTCTACCTCTTTGATTCTTCCCATATCAGATACCTCCTCCGACAAACGGAATTGCCCCGTATCGTCCTTGCAGGTATCCTCGTGCGATATTTTCTTCCTTTCTCGGAGAAAATTCAGTAAGGGCATAAATATCGGTTTCCATTGTTTTTTCGTTTTTCTCTGCAAACCAAATCTGATCGCGACGCAAAAGCTTCAAATCAAGCAAGCCTGTATCGTGCGTGGTAAATATCAGCTGTGCGTGCTTATCATTGATTGTCTGATCCTGAAACATTTCAATCAGATGTCTGGTTAAAAGCGGATGCATACTTGACTCTATTTCATCTACTACAAGCACAGCTCCGGCTTCAAGTGATTCAATCCAAGAACCGATTCGTGAAAAGAATCGCTGTGTTCCCATTGATTCCTGTCCCAACAGCAAAGAATACTGTTTTTTGCTCCCGTCCGCTTTTTCCAATTGGTGGACCGTTGCTATCGTCGGCTTTTCTTTTGTTCCCGACAATACCACATCACAGATGCCCAAATCAGCAAACATCATTTCTTCCAAAACACGGTTCTTGTTATCTCCACCCTTACGAATAGCATCAAGTGTAGTGTTGTTAGATACCCCTGTTGCAATAAGTCCGCGCAAATATCTTTGAAACCAAAGATATGCCTTTTCCGTCTGCGGACAATTCCACTCGTTTGAGCTTGTAAGATATAGGCGATTTTCAGAGGTACGTCCGGCAAGCGTTAATTGCTCTTGAATACTCTCACGAAACTCGTATTTATCATTATTCCTCGAAAAGGCAAGCGCCTCTCTGCCATTGGGCCAATGATAAAGATACTCGCTTATGATCCTGTCTCTATTGAAGGAATAACCGTAAGCATATTTTGTTCCCTCATAATAATAGATAATTTCAAAATCTGTCGGTCTTTCATCTTTATCATCTGTAAAGGCAAACGGTTCCCACGGAAGTTCCGCACCTTTCAACGGTTTTGCATATTCACCGCATACCATATCACGCATTAAAAGCAAAGCTTGAATCATATTACTTTTGCCCGCGGCATTTGCACCGTAAATCGCCATAACAGGGACAAGTTCTTTTTTTCCATCCGGGCTGATCAAGCACTCTTTTAACGATTTATCAGCAGTTGCTTTCATGCTGATAACTGTTTTTTCCTTTATGGAACGATGGTTCGTTACTGAAAATTGCAACAGCATTATCGTGTCCTCCCACAATAAAAATCCTACTATATATTATACAGTGCAAAGTCGGCTTTGTCAAGATTTATTCCTATTATTTGCAGAACATTTGCAAATAATACGTGTAAATTCATTTTTCTAAGTTTCAAAATAAAAAATAGGGTATGGGACAATGCTCATCACATCGTCCCATACACCAAACTGTTTACGGCAAATCGCGCTCGCTTTTCTTTTCCTTATCCTCTTTTCTTGCATCCGAAATCAAAAGCTGTTGTTTTTATTTCAGTCTTTCAAGAAGCGAGGTTTTGTCCCTACCCGGCTTTGCCTCTTTCGGTGTCTCAATGTTATTGCGCTTGCCGTCGATCATGTTATAATTTTGTTTCGCAGAAATCTCCACTGCACACAAGTACTCGCCGTTCTCCAAGTATTTCATCCAATCTTCTTCGATATCGAACAGCCATGCTCTTGACCTCGATTCAGGCGACGCTTGCGGGGCGATTCGGCACATCGGAATACGGACTCTCCAAGAGAGCGGGGACTTTTTTACAGCCCTTTTCCCTATGTAGTTTTCTTCAATTCAGTCCAATTCTCTTGGATAAATCCATCAGAGCATACAAGAATCGGGCAACGGGTGTCAATGTTGTCAGCGTCGGGTCGCCCTCGCGTATTCTCATGGTGCGACGAATTTCCTTTGGAATGACAACTCTGCCGAGATCATCTATGCGTCGCACAATTCCTGTTGCTTTCATTTATATAAATCCTCCAAATTTTCATTTTACAAGAATATTTTGTGGTGATAACAACTATATTGTTTGCGCTTTTGGGGGATTTATGCAATAGTTTCGGTTTTCGCTTGTGTTTATTTATAATGTTTCATAATATAATAGGCGGTGCTTTGAGAAATCGGCTGATTTTTGCAACTATTATATACTTAATATCTCACTTCTCAATGTATCATTTTTATGAGCAGAAGCGGAATAAATATAAAAAATAAAGCATCAATCCGGCTTCTGTTGTGGTGCTCGCCTGCCGACGATATGCCGGCTCATGCACCTTTTTATAAAACTTATTTTACGGTTTTTTCGGATATGTTCATCATTTTTCATTATTTCAAACTATCTTCCGCTTGTCGCATATTTATACGGAACCCGAGAAAACCGACAGGGAAGTGCCTGCCGGTTTTTTCATGAAACGGTGCCGCCGCGGATTTTCTTATTTATCTCGAAAATTTCCATTTTGCCATCGATATACGGCATATACATTTCAAGCCCGTCCGGGCATGAAACGCCGTCGCATCCCGCGCATCCCGCACAGTCTCCGCTGCCGAGCGACTTGCGGACTATCGCCTCACGCTCTTCACGCGTAGTATTTTTGATGAGATATCTTTCTCTTGAATCCATAAAAATCGCCTCCCGTAAAAGTATGCTTTGCGGGAGACTATTTTATGCGTTTTTTCAGAAAAGCTCGGGGCGGTTTGCTATACGGTCGGCTTCCGTCAGCTTTCTTGCGACACGGCAGGGATTGCCGTATGCGAGAGAGCCTGCGGGGATTGATTTTGTAACAACAGAGCCTGCGCCGATAACGGAGCCCGCACCGATTGTCACTCCGGGAAGTACCGTGACGCTTCCGCCGAGCCAACAATTATCTTCTATAGTTACAGGCGCGCTGTATTCAAAACCGGTGTTTCTGTCCTCATGGCAGAGAGGATGAATGGGCGTGAGTATAGAACAGTTCGGACCGATAAAAACATTGTCACCTATAGTAACGCGATTTTCATCGAGGACGCAGAAGTTGAAATTTGCATATGAATTTTTTCCCATGGAGATGTGTGTGCCGAAATCAAAATAAACAGGTCCCTGCAAATAGACGCCCTCAGCATGGTCAGGCATCAGCAGGCTGAGGATTTCTTCACGCTTTTCCGCTTCGCTCTCCGGTATCGCATTGTACTTCTGACATAATTCATGTGCATGCCTGCGTGCCTCCGGCATTCCTTCGGCGAAAGGATTGTACATTTTGCCGAAAAACATCTTCTCTGTTTCTGTCATGATTTTTCTCCTGTTTTTTTATTTTCAATATACCATATTTCGCGGCGTTTTTCAATATTATATGATATTTATCGGCAAAAAATGACGGTAAAGACGTATTGACTAAACGCGCGACTTGTGATATACTGTTTATGGTCAGTTTCATGATACGGGAGGTGATTTCATGCCGGAAAAGAATATCAAGGTGATAGCACAGAACAGAAAGGCGCGCCATGATTTTTTTGTGGACGATACTTATGAAGCGGGCATAGCTCTTTTCGGCACCGAGGTGAAATCGCTTCGCGCGGGTGCTGTCAATTTAAAGGATTCATATTGCTATATCAAGGATGGCGAGATATTTTCCACAGGCGTGCATATCAGCCCATATGAAAAAGGCAATATTTTCAATCGTGATCCTCTTCGCGAAAGAAAACTGCTTATGCACAAGCGCGAGATTCTCAAACTAAACATGCTGGTGGGCAAGCAGGGCTATACTCTTGTTCCGCTTTCGCTTTATTTCTCGGGAAAGAATGTGAAAATGGAACTCGGCTTATGCCGAGGCAAGAAATTATACGACAAGCGTGAAACGGAGGCGAAGAAGCAGGCGGCAAGAGAAATTGACCGCTATGAAAGAGAGAGCAGAAAATAAAAGAACTCTCCTATATGGGGCCGTAAAGGTTTCGACGGGGATTTTGCAGTACGGTAAGCGAGCGGAGATGCGATACCTCCTTAAACAATCGCAAACTTAAATATAAACGCTAACAATAATAAAATAGCAATGGCTGCCTAACGGCAGTGCTGCGGCTTTTCAGCCGCCCGTCACTCCCTTGAGTATCACGGCTTGGGACTTGGCGTCATGCAGTGATGAACGCGAACGGAGATTTTTCCTGTTGTATCCGTCGTGAATAAAACAGATACTTTTCATGCAGCCTGACTGACGGCGGCATGAGAGGGAATTTCAAAAGACAGTCTGCGCTCGGAGAAAGCTGTATGAATAGGTTTTCGGACAGGGGTTCGACTCCCCTCGGCTCCACCAAACGAAACAAATCCGAACTATTTCGTAAATCGAAATTGGTTCGGATTTGTTTTTTACTATTAACGTTAAAGATGGGAACACAAAATTATGTGTTCCCATTTTTGTCATTTAGAGTTTCATTTGATGATTGATTCTTTGACAAATATTCTATTTGTTTCTCAATCAGTTTTATTCGTCCTTCTATCTCAGAAAGATCATCGCTGGTTGCCTTTCCCAATTGTAGTTTGAGAATCTGTAATTCTTGAGATAAATACTCCTTAGTTACTAAATCATTATTGATTTCTGTTAATCTTGTTTCTGCATATTCTATACGATACTCAAAAACCGCAACTTGCTCTCTTAACTGAATAACATTTACCAACGTCCACGAAGCAACTCCAACCACTATGGTCGCGATTATCGCAATGATTTCCTCAAATATGTGTTCCCTGATAAATTTTTTGAGTTTAAGGCGTTTTACACCAACTGCCTTATCCTCGACAAAAGGCATATCATAATCGTAAATATCTTCATTACTACCATGTAATCCTCTGAAAGGATCCATTGTATTAGTATTTTGGTATCCTCGTTTGGAGCGAACCCCTTGTTTATATGCAGAAGCTTCTCTACGAGATTTTATCCCTGCTTTTTTTGAACCCATGACTACTCTCCAATCTTATCAAAGATGTCGTTATTTAAAGATTCTAGAGCCAAATCAAAAAGTGTGTCTGATTTTTTATAGGCTTCAGCATTCGGCGGCAAATAAAAATATTGATAATCGTATGAAATACCATGCTTTTTCTCGTCTAAATTTCCGACGGTAATTATTTTGTTGATGTAGCTATTATTATCCTTTTGTATAGATCCTTGAGGAGTGGGCTCTTTTTTGGAAAATCTAAAATCAGTAATACTTTCACAAAGATCGTTTTTTATTACTGTTTTTTTGTATTTGGTTATATCCCCATTGTTTAGTTCGCAAGTAAATACAATTCCTATGCGGCGTACAATTAAATAATTATCCGTAATTATTTCCGGGAATATATATTTCAAAATCATGTTTTGAACAAAGGTATACGCTTCATCAAATCCTGTATCAGAAACATTGTGTGTAATAATTAAATTATTTTGAGTTAATCTTAAACTGTTATGTGTTGACGCATTTATCAACGCACGTTGATACCCAACATCATTGCTTATTTGATTATAATATCCTTCCCCCAACAACTTTTTAGAGTTAGATGACGAAAGAATGCTATCTACGATTTCGCCCCATTTGTCAAACATTTTAAAAGAATCGACAAACTGAATACCACAAATTATCTGAGCAATACATCCATTATCAGGCATAATTACACCTCCAACCAAAATTGTCATCAGTAATTATACCCTATTTTTGTCGAATTGTCAATGTATCATATCAAATCAAGACGTGCAAGGATGATTAATACTTTATAAATTACTTCGTCAATATTTATTTCTCCGTCTTTTGAGTCAATAACACCTCTTTCAAGTAATTGGATAATCAACCTCCGACCTTCTTGAGGAACATCGTTAATTGTTTTATATACCATTTTGGTCCTCCTATAAACATTAATATATTTATAGTTATATTTGACTTTTTTTATTTTTATTATTAATAAACTGTTTTTGTGCTTTCCACTCCTCAAACTCTTTTTGTCCTTTCTCGGATTCGAAAAATGCGATAATATCCGGCAGCAGACAGCGGGCGATCTCCATTCGAATTTTATCGGGAATCTGCGGGATATGCCCCTCGCCGCGCTTATCCCGGATCAAGAATTCAATTGTCAGTAGCAGTCGCTTAAACCAACCGGCGTTCAGATATTCTTCCCGAAAAAACCATGCTGCTAGGATTTCTTCCTCTCTTCGTTGCCTTTCGGTTTTTGCTATTTCTCTTTCTTCAAGCTCCTGCTTGTGACTTTCCACCCATTGATCGTAATCTTCTGCGCTGAGAAAACCGCTTCTGTTGTCACTCAGTATAGCTTGTAACCGCTTCCAAAATTTTTTCATACTCAAATCAGTGTCCTCCTTCACATTGAAATATCAAAACCTTCCTGCGCATCTACGCCTGTTTGGCAATGCCTTTATGTACGCAAAGCCGCATTTTTAAGAGCTACATCACCCTTTTCATAATCAGCTGAGGATAATATCAGTGACATTCCTCTGTCGCACAAAAAGTGCCTAAAAGACTGCCTTTTCCGTGAATTGTGGTATAGAAAGCGAATTTCAGCGCCATGACTCCGAAAAAGTGACACAAACGACTTTTTTCGGAATCTCTCAAAATCTCGCATTTTCTCGTGAAATCTCGCAAATCCGGTCGGCTCTGCCGTCTGATGTTAAGCGCCGAGCCGAAATTGTGGCGCGGCTTTAACCTGCTTGAAAATCGGATGTCGTGGATCCTGCTCTTTTTGTGCCAGAGGTTGGTTTTAACGAACTTTTATGATATAATCAAAGTCCATAATCTCTGCAAGGACAACTGTATTACACGTATGCTAAAATGCAAGTACAGAAAGGAGATGACTTTATGGAAAACAAAAATTTAATTGACAAAGCCATCGGTTTTATACAAAAGAATCCCCAAAACAATCTGTCACTGCAAAGCATTGCGGACAATGCAGGATTTTCACTCACCTACTTTGATGCAATATTCAGACAGCATACGGGGTATAGTCCTGTGGAATACTCTCGCATTTACAAGTTAACGAGAAGCGCACTTGAGCTTCGCAGAACGCCCAAGACCGTACTGGAAATTGCTCTTGACTTTGGTTATGCAAGCCCTGAGAGCTTCACTCGCGCTTTCAAAAGTTTTTACAGTATTACGCCGAGCGAATACCGTGAGAAATATTCCGAAGAGGCGGTTACCTGGCATGACCTTTCCGGTAAAATTGCAATCAGTCATTTCAGACGAAGCTTTCCTGAATTAAACGTATCGGATATTGATCTTGCCCTTGATTTTTGCTTCACTCACAATCCGCTCAAATATGCTGAGGATATTGTAGGAATGACTGTTACAGAATCCGAAATCCTCACACTTGGCAATTCCGAACCGCTTGAACATTTTATTTATGTATCTGATTACAACTCCGCAGAGCCTGCTGTAGCGCTCGTCTGCGAAACCGAGGCTGATGCTTTGCCTTACCTGAAACTCTTAGGAAAACTCACAAATCCGAGATTCTCCGTCCGCAGATCGGTTGGTACGGAATGGGAGGGTTTTGATGCCGAAGTAGCAAAGCTTGGGCTGACCTGCCGTTACGGATACGACATGATCTATCCCAAAGATACGGTTGCTGTTCCCGAATATGTAGGAATGGAAATTCGTTTGCTCACCATAGAAGATATGCCTTTCATAAAAGTGTTCAAGCAAAGCGGCGGATGCGCAGAATGCCACATCAGAGCAATCCAAATCCACTTTGACGGAAAAGGCAACATCGGTATGAGACCGATGGGGATATTTGAAAACGGAAAACTTGTTTGCCTTGCGATGCCTACACTTGACCGGATTCGTGAATTCAGAAAATACGATATCGGCGCTATTTTTACACTTGATTCGTCAAACGAAAGGCAAGCCATTGATTTGATGTGGAAGTATGCGATTGCAAGTTGTTTGCAAGATAATGCTGCCATTGGTAACGCTAATGCAGATGATGATGACTCGCCTCTTGGATTAGCTGCTTGCGAGCGCATCGGTCTTGTGAAAGTCGCTAAAAATTGTTGGTACAGTACCTGAGTTCAACGTTCATTTCGCGTCTATCTATAAACCTGCGGTGAAATTTTTCAATCAGGTCTTTTTCGAGAAGAGATTTAATTGCCTTAGGACAGAAAATATCATCATAGAAAAAGTCACTTCATGGCTGAGTGATGACAAAACGATTGACCGCATGGCAGACGATGTAATGGCTCTTTTAAGCGAAGAAAATGAGATGATTCCGGCACTTGAAGCTCAACTAAAACAGGTACGCTCTTCTATT
>ERZ860322.241-NODE-241-length-44031-cov-3.623636_pt1 | contig 44031 bp, 45 predicted proteins | sample MGYA00509979_ERZ860322 | MGnify/ENA primary metagenome ERZ860322 (study PRJEB30046, sample SAMN00715217) | human gut metagenome | study: EMG produced TPA metagenomics assembly of the A metagenome-wide association study of gut microbiota in type 2...
AGCCACACTCTGAGACATTCAGGTTGTGTCCGCATATAGAACATAGCCCCTTGCAATCAGGGGTACATAATGTCTTACCCGGCATGGATATAAGTATTTCGCCGAAAACTAATCTGTCCACGTCGAGTTCGTATCCACCAATATAGTCTTTTTCTTCCTTTGCTTCTTCTCCGGTAGCATTGTCTGAGAAATCAACGATTTCATCAACGCTGTACTCTACTTTCGTAGGAACAGACTCTAAACATCTGTCACATGGAATATCAAGAACAACAAAGCTCTCTGCTTTAATCTCAAGCTTGTTCTTACCAATTCTGGTAATGCTTAATTCAAACTCTGGCTTCTCAAGTATACTATACTTAGCGATTCCAGTGTCAAAGCTTTCTGATTCAATTGAAACCTTTTCTATTCTTTCATCCTGTGAACCGGATAAAAGCTCTCTTAAATCAATTAGCATAATTGTCTCCAATTCATACTATTGTGCATAGGAAAAGCATGCGCTAATCCACACCTTGTCAATTATACGCATGCTCCCTGCCTTTGTCAACAACAAATTCATTTAAATTCAATATTTTTCATGAATATGTCAATTATTTTACTAATGCTAATGTCTCTCTTGCAATTGCAAGCTCTTCATTAGTAGGAATTACGCAAAGCTTAACCTTAGACTCTGGTGTAGAGATAATTCCTTCTACTCCACAAGCCTTCTCGCTTGCAGCTTCATCAAGTTCAACACCAAGGTATCCAAGATATTTAGCTACCATTGGACGAAGCCATGCAGCATTCTCACCAACACCAGCTGTAAATGTAATGGCATCAACACCGTTCATAGCTGCTGTGTAAGCACCAATATACTTAGCTACTCTGTAAGCATAAGCTTCAAGTGTAACCTTAGCAATTTCGTTACCGTCGTTAGCTGCAGCATTAAGATCTCTGAAATCGCTTGAGATTCCGCCTGACATACCAAGTACACCAGACTTCTTGTTAAGAATATTGAGCATCTCGCTTATTGTAAGGTTCTCATGGTTGCATAAGAACTCTAAGATAGCTGGATCAAGGTCACCAGAACGTGTTCCCATGATAAGTCCTTCAAGTGGAGTAAGACCCATAGAAGTATCTACACACTTTCCACCGATAGAAGCTGAGATTGAAGCACCGTTACCAAGGTGGCATACGATAACCTTAGCTGTCTTAGGATCAAGGTTAGCAAACTTGATTGTTTCCTTAGATACGAAGCTGTGGCTTGTTCCGTGGAAACCGTATCTTCTTACGCCGTACTTCTCATAGTATTCACGAGGAATAGCATAGAGATAAGCCTTTGGCTCCATTGTTCCACCAAATGCTGTATCCCATACAGCTACATTTGGCTTGCCTGGCATAGCTGCCTCAACGGCTTCAATACCGATAAGGTTAGCTGGGTTATGTAAAGGACCAAGGTCGAAGCACTCTCTTACAACCTTCTTAACATCTTCTGTTACAAGACAAGACTCGATATACTTCTCACCTGCGTGAAGTACTCTGTGTCCTACTGCTGCAATTTCATCTGTAGACTTGATTACGCCGTGCTCAGCATCCTGAAGAGCATCAAGAACAAGCTTAACTGCAATGTTGTGATCCTTCATAGGTGTCTCAACAACATACTTATCCTTTCCTGTTGGCTTGTGTGTAAGAATAGAACCTTCAATACCGATTCTCTCTACAAGACCTTTTGCGATTACGCTCTCATCATCCATGTTAATAAGCTGATACTTAAGAGATGAGCTTCCACAGTTTAATACTAAAATATTCATTACAAAAATTCTCCTTAAAAATGTTAATTATGCATTCTGAGCCTGAACAGCTGTCATAGCTACTACACCAACGATATCATCAGCGAAGCATCCTCTTGAAAGATCGTTAACTGGCATAGAAAGTCCCTGAAGAACAGGACCATAAGCTCCAGCCTTAGCAAGTCTCTGAACAAGCTTATAACCGATGTTACCAGCTTCAAGGTTAGGGAATACAAGTGTATTAGCCTTACCAGCTACTGGGCTCTCAGGTGCCTTAAGTGCAGCAACTTCTGGAACTAAAGCAGCATCTAACTGAAGTTCACCATCAACAGTGATATCTGGGTACTTCTCTTTTGCAATCTTAACAGCATCAGCAACCATAGTTACTCTGTCATGCTTAGCACTTCCGTATGAAGAGAAGCTAAGCATAGCAACCTTAGCGTCTTTTCCTACAAAGCTCTTGAATGAATCTGAAGAAAGCTTAGCAACCTCAGCAAGCTTCTCTGAATCATAATCTGGGCTTACAGCACAGTCAGCGAATACAAAAAGACCGTTCTCACCGAATTCGCAGTCTGGAACTTCCATAAGGAAGAAACCTGAAACTGAGCTGATACCTGGCTTAGTCTTTAATAACTGAAGAGCTGGACGGATTGTGTTACCTGTTGAGTGGCATGCACCAGATACTGCTCCATCAGCATCTCCACATTTACACATAAGGCATGCATAGTACATATAATCCTTTTCCATCTGTTCCTTAGCCATCTCAGGTGTAACACCCTTCTTGCTTCTTAACTCAACGAATTTATCAATATACTTCTGCTTATTAGGATCGTTAAATGGATCTACGATTGTGGCGCCAGAAATGTCATAGCCCTTACCATACTTCTCGATCTCTTCAGGAGTACCAATAATAACTAAATTAGCAATGCCTTCCTTTAAAATCTTCTCAGCAGCTTCATAAGTTCTCTTATCCATAGACTCTGGTAAAACGATAGTCTTCTTGTCTGCCTTTGCTCTTTCTTTAATTGTGTCAATAAATGCCATGATTAATGACTCCTCCTTATAAAAAAGTAAATTTTCAGTAAACATACTGAACTCTGACAAAAATTATATACCAATTTTTAGTCGAAAACAAGGTCGTCTGGCACTTAAAAATGTTTTAAAAACGATACATTGACTAAATTCAGCAATATTTTTGACATAAATGTATGATTTAAGTAAAATATAATAAAAACATAAAGGAGACATTACATGAAAGCATGCGGAATTGTTGCAGAATATAACCCATTACACACAGGACATGTATATCAGATGAATAAAGCAAGACAGATTTCGCAGGCTGACTGTATTATCGTTGTGATGAGCGGTAATTTTGTGCAGCGCGGTGAACCGGCAGTAATTGATAAGTATGCAAGAACAAGGGCTGCATTAAAAGCTGGTGCTGATATCGTTGTTGAACTTCCTGTATACTATGCATTATCAAGTGCAGAGAATTTTGCAAAAGGTGCAGTTCTTACACTTAATGAAATGAAAACCGCTTCAATCTGTTTTGGTGCTGAGACTGATAATGCAGATTGTCTGGCAAAGATAAGCCATACTATAATATCAGAATCGCCTGAATATAAGGCAATTCTTAACAAAGCTCTTGCAGAGGGGCTCTCATACCCTGCGGCAAGACAGACTGCACTTCTGGAATATCTTCCAGAATGTAAGAACATAATATCAGGTTCTAATAACATTCTTGCAATAGAATATATAAAAGCAATTCTTGGTAACAATCTTAACATGAAATATTATCCGGTGCTTCGTGAAGGCGCTGGATACAATGACGACACAGATAATGCTGAGTTTGCAAGTGCATTTGGAATAAGAAAAATGCTTATGTCAGATGAACATGACAGATTAAAAACATATCTCACTCCCGTTATGTATGAAGAAATCAGCAATTCTAAGAACTGTCCTTTATTTTCTGATGATTTCAGCAATATATTTAATTACAAAATGCTTTTCCTTAAACAGCAATGCAATATTAATCATACAGACTTTGCTGAAAAACTTGCTGAATATGAAGATATCAGTCCGGACATTGCAAACAGATTTGTAGCTGCATTTACAGGAAGAGACACTATCACAGAATTCGCAATGAAAGTTAAATCAAAAAATATAGTATATTCAAGAATATGCCGCTGCATTATGCATATAATTCTTGAAATAAGAAAATCCATGTCCGATTCATACAATAATATACCATATATAAGATTATTAGGTTTTAATAAAACCGGACAGCAGTATCTTGGAAGCATCAAGAAAGAACTTGATGTACCTTTCATTACCAAGGCTGCTGATTATAAAAATGAACTTATATTTGACCTTGCATGTTCTGATATATATGCACAGGCTGTATATGAAAAGTATGGGTATGTAATGAAGAATGAATTACAACAGAATATAATAAGAATATAAAAAAACACCGGCTGAACCAATCATATGATTCATCCGGTGTTTTTTATCTTAATTCTTAATTAGTTCTTAAAGCTGTGGATTGGTGCAGGAATTCTTCCTACTCTGTTCACGAATGCAGAACAGTCAAATTTATTAACAGGCATAATAGGTGCATAACCTAAGAGTCCGCCAAATTCTACTGTCTCTCCAACGCCCTTTCCTACAACAGGAATAACTCTTACAGCTGTTGTCTTCTGGTTTACCATGCCAATAGCTGCTTCATCAGCAATAATTCCTGAAATTGTTGTTGCAGGTGTGTCACCTGGAATAGCTATCATATCAAGACCAACTGAGCATACACATGTCATAGCTTCAAGCTTTTCGATTGTAAGTGAACCTTCATTAACCGCGTCAATCATTCCCTGATCTTCTGATACAGGGATGAATGCTCCACTAAGTCCGCCTACATAAGAAGATGCCATAACACCGCCCTTCTTAACCTGATCATTAAGCATTGCAAGTGCAGCTGTAGTACCAGGTGCTCCGGCTCTTTCAAGTCCGATTTCTTCAAGAATCTCTGCTACTGAATCTCCAACAGCAGGAGTTGGTGCAAGTGAAAGGTCAATAATACCGAAAGGTACACCGAGTCTCTTAGAAGCCTCTTGTGCAACAAGCTGTCCAACTCGTGTAATCTTAAATGCTGTCTTCTTGATAGTTTCGCAAAGAACCTCAAAGCTCTTTCCTCTTACACTCTCAAGTGCGTATTTAACAACACCAGGACCGCTGACACCAACATTTATAATTGCATCATCTTCTGTTACACCGTGGAATGCACCAGCCATGAAAGGATTATCATCAGGAGCATTACATAACACAACAAGCTTGGCACATCCTAAAGAATCTTTATCCTTAGTAAGCTCAGCTGTCTCTTTAACTATCTCTCCCATAAGTCTTACTGCATCCATGTTAATACCAGTCTTTGTTGAACCAACATTAACAGAACTGCATATAAGCTCTGTCTGTGCAAGTGCCTGTGGAATTGATCTTATTAAAAGTTCATCACTCTTAGTCATACCCTTAGATACAACTGCTGAATAACCACCAATGAAATTAACACCAACAGTATGAGCCGCTTTATCAAGAGTTTTCGCAATAGTAACATAATCCTCAGGTGTCTTACATGCAGAAGAACCAACAAGAGAAATAGGTGTAATTGATATTCTCTTATTAACAATAGGAACACCGAATTCTTTGGCAATTTCTTCTCCAGTTGAAACTAAATCCTTAGCAAGAGTTGTGATTTTGTTATATATTTTCTCATTAACCTCAGCTAAATCAGGACCAGCACAGTCAAGAAGATTAATACCCATAGTAATAGTTCTTACATCAAGGTTCTCTTTCTCGACCATTTTGTTAGTCTCTGTAACTTCCATAATATTAATCATAGTATTTAAGTCTCCTCACTTTCTTAGATACGGTGCATCATGTCAAATATTTCTTCACGCTGGCATTTAATTACAACACCAATATCTTCGCCAAGCTTATTAAGATCTTCATTGACATTGTCAAAATTCTTTGTAGAACCAGACATATCAACAATCATCATCATATTAAAATATCCTGAAACAATAGTCTGTGAGATATCAAGGATATTAACCTTTGTATCAGCAAGATAAGTACATACTCTGGCAATAATACCAACAGTATCTTTTCCTACAACAGTAATTACACATTTTTTCATAGCTTTCCTCTTTCTGCACCTTGTAAGCGCCTGTTATATTTCGCAAATACCTGATAAAACATCACGCTTTGCAACCTCTATATCAAAATCCGAAGATTTGAATGAGTTATCTGACATATCAATCTCTAACTTCACAGTCTCATAAGCCAGTTTATCATAATTATTTTCTTTGCTTAAATGACCAAGATATATTTTCTTGAGTTTATCATGAAGTAGGGAATTGACAAGCTGTCCAGATGTCTCATTAGAGAGATGTCCTTTATTACCTAATATTCTTTTTTTAAGATAAAAAGGATAAGGACCAACCTGTAACATATTGATATCATGATTAGCCTCAACAAGCATAATATCAGATTCTGTCAGATTATCAACAACATAATCATCAAAATACCCTAAATCAGTTACAACCGATGCTTTTTTTATACCATTTGCACATTTTTGAGTAAATGTGTACGCAACAGGTTCGTTAGCATCATGTGATATACGGAAGGGGTGAACTGTTACATCTCCAATTGAAATGTCTTCATCAGCATTTATCTTATTAAATATGCCCTCTGGAATATTACCGAGTGATGAAGTCTGTTCTATTCCCTCTATTGTACCAGGAGTTGAATAGATTGGAATCCCATCTTTTCTTGATATAACACCAAGTCCTTTTGTATGGTCAATATGTTCATGTGTTACAAATATTGCATCAATATCTTTAAGACTTAAACCTGCCGTATTAAGCCCTTCTTCAATCCTTTTGCGGCTGACTCCAGCATCAAAAAGAACATGTGTGTCCTCTGTACCAAGGTAGATACAATTTCCACTGCTTCCGCTGGCAATTGGCATCATTCTCATCTACAAGTCTCCTTCTGATGAAACTCATTACTTCACCATATATAAATCTATCTGTAAAATATACAAATCGTTTATAAATGTATCATATTCCAAGCATAATCTCAAGCTGGGCGCGTGTTTTTTCTATATCTGACCCATTATCTATGACTTTATCAGCATATTTTCTAAACTCTGCTTCAGATAACTGACTTTTAAATATATTAGATATCTTTTCATCAGAATATCCTCTTGAAGCTGACAGTCGTATTCTTCTTACATCCTCAGAAACATATATGTACCATATCTCATCCATGAAAATATCATAGTGATCTTCAATAAGCAGTGCTGCCTCAACAAAACAGTAATCAACATCACCTGCTATCTTATGATTATTAATCCTGTTGATAATCTCCTGCTTTACAAGTGGATGGATTATACTGTTAAGAACTATTCTCTTATTAGGATTCTTAAATATAATATCTGCAAGAAGAGGTCTGTTTATCTCTCCATCCTCTCCTACAATCTGCTCCCCGAATATATCAACGACCTTCTCAAATCCAATATTGCCAGATTGGTATATATTTCTTGCAACCAGGTCTGCTTGTATAATATCGCAGGAACACATTTCTTTCAGGAGTGCAAGAACAGAGGATTTTCCTGCTCCTACACCACCTGTAATTCCAATAACTTTCATTAGTGCGCCTCCAGCCAGTCTTTTCCTTCCTTTAAATCCACCTCAAGAGGTACCTTAAGGCTTACTGCATTCTTCATCCCGTCGAGCATTATCTGCTTTACAGTTTCAATCTCGTTCTCTGCCGTCTCAACAAGAAGCTCATCATGAACCTGCAATATAAGTCTTGATTTCAGATTATTCTCTCTAAGTGCGTTGTATACATTAATCATTGCCAGCTTGATAATATCAGCTGCAGTTCCCTGAATAGGTGCGTTCATGGCTACTCTTTCACCAAATGAACGCTGCATGAAATTAGAAGATTTAATCTCTGGAATCTCTCTGCGTCTGTTATACATTGTAAGCGAATATCCTTTTTCTTTTGCATCACTTACAAGACCGTCTATAAATGTCTTGATAGTCGGATAGCTTGCAAAATATCTTTCAATATATTCTTTAGCTTCTTTTCTTGAGATACTGAGATCCTGGCTTAATCCAAAAGAACTCATTCCATAGATAATACCGAAATTAACTGCCTTAGCATTTCTTCTCTGTTCATCGGTAACTTCATCCAATGGTACGCCAAAGACCTGTGCTGCCGTTGCTCTATGGATATCTGCTGACGAATTATAAGCTTCAATAAGCTTCTCATCTCCTGACATATGTGCAAGAATTCTTAATTCAATCTGTGAATAATCAGCATCTAAGAATACGAATCCGTCCTTTGGAACAAATACCTTTCTTATAGCCTTTCCCATTTCCATTCTAATAGGAATATTCTGAAGATTAGGCTCTGTACTGCTTATTCTTCCAGTAGCAGTTATCGTCTGGTTAAATGTACCATGAATCCTTCCATCTTCTGTTATATACTGTGTAAGTCCATCAGCATAAGTTGATTTTAGCTTTGCTAACTGTCTGTATTCAAGTATCTTACTTACAACCGGATAATCAGGTGCAAGCTTTTCAAGTACATCTGCAGCTGTTGAATAGCCACTCTTAGTCTTCTTTCCGTTAGGCATTCCAAGTTTTTCAAAGAGTATTACACCAAGCTGCTTTGGTGAATTGATATTGAACTCTTCGCCTGCTGATTCATATATTTCTTTTTCAAGTACAGAAATCTTAGAACCCAGTACCTTTGAATAATCAACAAGTGCCTGTTTATCAACACTTATGCCCTGTTGCTGCATTTCGAAAAGAACGAATATAAGAGGCATCTCTATAGTTTCAAAAAGCTCATACATATTCTCACTCTTTAACTGTTCTGTAATTTTATCAGCACATTTGTAATAAGCATATGATGAAAGACATGCATACTTAATAAGATTATCTTCTGATTCATTTACTGCCTTCTTAAATGACAATTTACCCAGAAGTTCTGTTTTCGAAGGAAATGTTAATGATAAAAACTCTCTTCCAAGACTTTCATAATCATAACTTTCATTACTTGGATGAAGCAGATATGCCGCAATTGCAGTATCAATAAATGCTTTTTCTGAAACAAGCGGATAGCCATTTATCTTGTCTTTTTCAAATATATCAAGATAATCTTTAATATTGGCAGATGCTATATTTCTGTGAGAAGCCTTGCTCACAACATCTAACAGACGTTCTATAAGGTAATTTTCAGTTACAAAACCAGATACCGGAATATAATAGATTTCTGTATCAGAGAGTGTTATTCCTACCGCAGTCAGTTCGTTTTCTCTTATAATTGAAAGTCCGATTTTTTCAATTCCATCAGCAATCTGAGCCGCTTTATTAAATACATTTTCAACTTCTGCAAAGTCAGATATCTTCTTGAAATATTCATAGCAGTCAGGATCTTTAGCTGTTATATCTGTATTTTCAAACTTCTTGAGCATATTCTTAAAGTTATATTTCTTAAAAAGCTCATATGAATTCTCATTAAAGAAATCTCCAGCCTTGGCATCTTCTATATTATATTCGATTGGAACATCTGTCTTAATCTCAGATAAGAATCTGCTCATCTTAATCTGCTCGATATTCTCAGTTATTGATGTTTTAGCTTTAGGCGGCTTCAACTCCTCAAGATGTTCAAATACGTTATCAAGGCTATGATATTTCTGAATAATAGCTGATGCTGTCTTAGGTCCCACTCCAGGTGCTCCCGGTATATTATCAGATGTATCACCCATAAGGGCTTTAACATCTATAAATTCATGTGGTGTAACACCGTATAAATCAAATACATCAGCAGGATAATAGTCTTCTACCTCAGTTACACCTTTCTTAGTCTTAGGTATTCTTATCTTGATATGCTCATCAGCTAACTGAAGCAAATCCCTGTCTCCTGAAATAATAGATACATCAATTCCTTTATTCGCATTCTGCTTGGCAAGTGTTCCAAGAATATCATCAGCTTCGTAACCTTCCTGTTCAACAACAGTGATATTCATAGCTTTAAGCAGTTCTTTCATAAGAGGAACCTGCTGCTTTAATTCTGGCTGCATAGGCTTTCTTGTACCTTTGTAGCCATCAAATGCCTTATGTCTGAATGTTGGTGCAGATAAATCAAATGCTACCGTAATATAATCAGGCTTTTCTTCATCAAGGAATTTAAAAAGAATATTAAGAAAACCATATAAAGCATTGGTGTGTATTCCTTCTGCATTAGTAAGGTCAGGAACACCATAAAATGCACGGTTTAATATACTGTGTCCATCTATTAATATAAGTTTTTCACTCATGACAACTCTCCAATCCTCATTCTTAAAAGAATTTAATAATAATTAAAAGCAGTGCTGTAAGAATCATAACAGCTGTAACAAACAGATATCTTACTCTTGTAAAATGACTCCATTGTCTTAGAAACAGGCACCTTGCTTCACTATCCTTTAGCTTCTGCTCTACAAGTCCGGTAAAATCAAATGCATCAAGATATTCGCTATAGCTGCTGTTTTCTATACTTTTCTCATTATCATCATCTAATCCATATAAAATTATATAATATATCTCCATCTCTTCACGGCAGTCGTTACAGTTAAGAATGTGATGCGTAAATGCTTCTTCATTCTTAAGAGACAGATTACCATATTCAAAGCTATCTATCATATTCTGGATTTCTTTACAGTTATCCATAAACGCCTCCATAAAAGGATTATAATTCAATACTAAAATAATATTCGAAATTTATTCTGTGTGCAAGTATTCTTCACTTGATTTTTAAGTTTTATTATGATAAACTATCAAAGTCGCGCAGGTGTGGCGGAATGGCAGACGCAGCAGACTCAAAATCTGCCGGTGGTAACATCGTGCGGGTTCAAGTCCCGCCACCTGCATTAAAAAAGGAAGTTGCTTTTCGCAACTTCCTTTTTCCTTTTCCGAAATTCACGTTTGAACGCAATATTTTAATTAAAGTGAGTTGTAAAGATCTTCATACTTTCTTGCTGAACTGTTCCATGAGAAGTCTGTCTTCATACCTCTGTCAACAATCTTATTCCACTCTCTCTTATGATTGTAATATACATCTTTAGCATAATTAACAATACTAAGCATCTCATGTGCATTGTAATTAGCAAATGAGAATCCTGTTCCCTTGCCTTCGTATTCGTTATATGGTTCTACAGTATCCTTCAGACCACCGGTCTCTCTTACAATAGGAACTGTTCCATATCTAAGACTCATAAGCTGTGAAAGTCCGCATGGTTCGAATAATGATGGCATAAGGAATGCATCACATGAAGCATATACTTTGTGTGACATATCTTCTGAGTAATATATGTTGGCAGATACTCTGTCATTATATTTCCAGTCATAATGTCTGAACATATTCTCGTATCTTTCTTCTCCAGTACCAAGAATAACAAACTGTACATCTTCAGCACAGAGCTGATCCATGACATATGCTACAAGGTCAAGTCCTTTCTGGTCTGTAAGTCTGGAAACGAGACCAATCATAAACTTTCCCTTATCCTCTGTAAGTCCAAGTTCCTTCTGAAGTGCAACTTTATTCTTCCACTTTTCTTTTCTGAAGGTTATCTGGTTATAATTGTTGGTAATTCTCTTATCTGTCTCTGGATTATATTCATCATAATCAATACCATTAACGATGCCAGACAGAACGTTGGCTCTTGCTCTCATAAGACCATCAAGATTCTCCCCATAGAATGGCGTCTTAATCTCTTCTGCATATGTTTCACTAACTGTTGTAACACGGTCTGCATATACAATACCACCTTTAAGATAGTTTGCATCATCGTATGCTTCAAGTTTATCAGATGTAAAGTATTCATCAGGAAGACCTGTAATATCTTTAACCTTCTTAAGATCCCATATTCCCTGAAATTTAAGATTATGAATTGTCATTATAGACTTAATTCCCTGATAAAATTCACCCTGTGAGAATCTTTCCTTAAGATATACGGGAATGAGACCGGTCTGCCAGTCGTTGCAATGAATTATATCTGGTCTGAATCCAAGAACAGGAAGTGCTGAAAGTGCTGCTTTGCTAAAGAAAGCAAACTTCTCAATATCTTCGTGAATCCAACTATATGGCTTATTGCCTCCAAAATAGAATTCATTATCAATAAAATAGAATATAACACCATTCCACTCTAACTCAAATACACCTACATACTGTGTTCTCCATGCAAGATCTATGTAAAAATGTGTCTTATAAACCATTTTTTCACGATACTCCCAAGGTATACATGTATACTTAGGTATCATTACCCTTACATCAAACTTGGTTTTGTCAAAATACTTAGGGAGTGAACCTGCAACGTCTGCAAGTCCGCCTGTCTTAATAAATGGTACAGCCTCTGATGCAATCAACAATACATTTTTCATACATTAGTCCTCATTTCTTCTTAAATATAATCCCATACTCTTCATGCATTTATAAAAAATAAGTGCAGTCCCTGTAAAACTGCACTTATTATATCACATATATTAGAATATTACCAGTAACGTCTTATTGCAATTACGCTCATACCTATTGAATTAACACCAACAAGCCTTACTGAACCACCTGGAACATTAGCATGAATCATCTGTCCACCACCTACATATAATCCAACATGTCCCGGAAAACATATAACATCACCAGGCTGTGCATTAGCAAGTCCGTTAACTGCTGTTCCACCATATGCCTGGGCACTTGATGATCTTGAAATATTAATTCCATACTGTCTGAACAGATAAGAAGTAAATCCTGAACAGTCAAAACCTGATGGTGAACTTCCACCGCTTACATATGGAACTCCAAGAAGCGAATATGCAAGTGAAACAACACCACTTGCTACAGATGAATCACCCTTTGCCGGTGTAACTGTTGTATTAATATGCTGGTTCTGATTCGCCGCTGCTGCCTGACGTTCCTGTTCTCTCTTAGCTGCAACTTCTGCTGCTTTCTTAACTGCTGATTCAAGCTGACTGTTTACATCATCAGCCTTAGCCTGTGTTTCCTGAATAGTACTGTAAAGCAATGCCTGCTTCTCAGTAAGCTGTGTCTGTGCTTCATCAAGTTCCTGCTTATCACTTTCAAGTTTTTCCTTGAGTTCCTTGATTTCACTGGCTGTCTGAGCCATTTCATCAAGTTTGTTTCTGTCATAATTATAAACTTCCTGCATATACACTGCTTTGTTAAGCATTGTACTCATGTCTGATGAAGTAAGAAAAACTTCAGCTAATGATACAGACTGGTCTTCATACATATACTTGATACGAAGCTTCATATCCTCATATTGTGCTGACTGAATCTTCTCTGCCTCTTCAAGTTTTACATTAGCTGCATCTATTTCGTCAGATTTATTAGCCATCTTAAGTTCCAGTTCATCCATCTGTTGTAACAGATAAGCCCACTGATCCTGAAGATTATCCAGCTCCTGTTGTGTCTGCTGCTTTTGCTGCTTTAACTTATCAACATCATCTGCAAATACTGCAAACACTGTGGATACAGTTAATGTAGATGATAATAACACGGCTGCAAAGCCTTTAAATATTCTCTTACGCATATATAACCTCAACCAAATTAATTATTACAAAATTGTTAAAAATCGTTTACGATTTTGTAATTATAATATAAAAGCAGCTATTTATCAAGGCTTTATAATTAAATATACATGAAAAATATGTGAACATTTTTATATTAAATATTATCTAATATTGTACTGCAGACGGATTTTATCCGAAATCAATGCAATAAATTCTGAATTGGTCGGCTTTCCTTTTCCACAATTAATAGTATACCCAAACAGATCATTCAGTGTATCTGTATTACCACGATTCCATGCAACTTCAATTGCATGTCTTATAGCTCTTTCTACCCTGCTAGGTGTAGTTTCGTATTTTTTTGCAATAGAAGGGTAAAGTACTTTTGTTACACTGTTTATAACTTCTGCATCTTTTACTGATAAAGTAATTGAATCCCTAAGATATTGATAACCTTTAATATGTGCCGGAATCCCAATATCATGAATTATATTTGTTATATCTGTCTCAAGATTTCTGTCTGTAATCGAAACTGGTTCTCTAGGTACTGCTTTTACATTCACTTTGTTGTGTTGATTCCTTATATATCGTATTCTGTTAACCAGAACTTCATTGTCAAATGGTTTCATTATGTAATATGCTGCTCCAACATTAAATGCATCCTCAGTAACACTGTCTCTGCCAACAGCGCTTATTACAATAAAGTCCGGTTTGGAATCTAATGTCTTGTCTGCCTTTATCTTTTCCATAACAGTAATTCCATCTATTCCAGGCATTATAAGATCAAGCAAAACAACATCTGGCTGGCTCTCATGAATCATTTTTACGGTATCTGCACCATTGTCAGCAGTTCCAACAATTCTCATGTCGTCTTCTTCATCAATTACATTCTTTAATGCCTCCAGAATACTCTGATTATCATCTGCGATAGCTATTTTAGTCCTCTCCATACATTCAAGCCCTTTCATAATGTGAAAATTAAATAATCCGACATTTCAACTTCACAATAGTTAGTATAGTTTTAACAGCAGCAGTCTGCAAGCACTTTTTATCGCAAGAAATCACAGCATTCGACAAAATTCGACATGGCTCTTATGATTATTAAATCAAGCCATCAATAATAATGAATAAAATAACCAGAGGCAGGATATATTTAAGATAAAACTTTAAAATTTTAGGCATGCCGATACCCTTTCCTGTATTAACTTCATTCATATAATTATCATATCCCCAGCCAAGCTTAGTTGTGCAGAAAAGAAGTATAACAAGGCTTCCTATAGGGAGAATAAGACTGCTTACAAGAAAATCTTCAAGATCAAGCACGTTAGTTCCAGCGCCAAGCGGTGTAAATCCGCTTAATACATTGAAACCAAGAATGCATGGAATACTCATGATAATTATAATAAACAGGTTAATTACACCTGCTTTCTTACGGTTCCATCCAAATGCCTCCATATTGCACGCAATAATATTCTCCAGAACAGCAATAACTGTGGATAATGCCGCAAATGTCATAAAAAGGAAAAACATTGCGCCCCAGAATCTTCCACCTGACATATGTTCGAACACCTTTGGAAGTGTGACAAATATAAGGCTTGGACCACTGTCTGTTGGTATATTATATGACATACATGCTGGAAATATGATAACTCCTGACATAATTGCAACAAATGTGTCAAGTAATGTAATCTGTATCCCCTCTCCTACAAGCGCGCGTTCTTTACCAATATAGCTTCCAAATATCATCATCGAGCCCATTCCGACACTTAAAGTGAAAAATGCCTGCTTCATTGCCTCAATAATAATATTTCCAATACCAACCGCTTCTATCTTATTCATATCGGGAACAAGAAAATATTGCATTCCTTTTCCGGCACCATCAAGCGTAAGACTGTGGATTGCAAGAACAACAATAAGTCCAAGAAGAATAAGCATCATATATTTTGTAATCTTTTCTACGCCATTCTGAAGTCCCATACTGCAAACAATAACCGCAATAAGAACTATTACTGCCATCCATACAAACATTATCCATGGATTAGCAGTTACATCTGCAAACATCTGCGAACTGTCAGTATTTTTAGTGATATCACCAGTTACATACTTGATAAAATATCCTAACATCCATCCTGAAACAGTAGTATAGAAGAATAAAAGTATATAATTGCCTATCATTCCAAGATATCCATGAATATGCCACTTCTGTCCAGGTCGCTCCAGTTCATGATACGCCCTTATTATACTGCTTTTAGAAGCTCTTCCCATTGCAAGTTCCATTGATAGTACAGGGATTCCAAACATAAGAAGGAATAACATATATAATAAAACGAATATTCCACCTCCATTATTGCCTGCAACATATGGAAAACGCCATACATTTCCAATTCCGATTGCGCAGCCTGCACTTATAAGTATGAATCCAAGTCTGCTGCCAAATTTCTCTCTTTCCATCGTATTATAATCCTTTTCTTTTAGTCTTTATCAAGCATTCTATCAATAAATATACCATATCCGCAAGTAGAATCATCAACAAATACATGTGTGACAGCCCCAATTATCTTTCCATTCTGAATAATCGGGCTTCCACTCATCCCCTGAACAATTCCATTAGTCAGCTTGAGAAGCTCTCCTGATGTCACTTTAAATGTTATATTCTTAGTATCGCCATACTTTAAATCTGTTATATCAATTTCATAATCATGAAAACTGCCATTGTTATAAAACCTTACATATGCTGTTCCTTTTGAAGCTTCATATGACCCGGCTGCTTTCATCAGTTCAGGTGAATACTCCTTATATAAAGAGTACGCATTTTCACCATATATGCCTTTATCAGTATTACGTCTTATACTTCCTATGTTGTCCTCTCTATAATCAATAGTACCAAGAAGTTCTCCCGGCTCTCCATTTTTTCCAGGTACAATAGACAGAATCCTTGTTCTGTATATCATGCCATCTTTTATATCAAGTACCTTTCCTGTTTCGTTATCTGATATTCCATGTCCTAATGCGGCAAATGTGCCATCTTCACACACATAAGTAACAGTTCCAACACCTTGTGTATCATCTTTAACCCAGATTCCAAGTTTATATTCTCCTGCAACATTTTTTACAGGCTCAACCTGTACATCAATGTCCTGACCGTCCCGCCTGACAGTTATGTTCATACTATTTCCAGCCGATTCTGACACCGCCTTTAAAAGTTCTTCTTTCGTATCTGTCTGAGAGCCATTAACTTTAATTATATAATCACCTTTATTAATCTTTCCTTTGGCAGGAACAACATTCTGCCCATCATATGTGCATATTGTTTCTGTATTAACAACATATACGCCATTACATTTAAGATATATGCCGACCTGAAAACCACCAGAATAAATGTATTTTTCATCGACTACCTCCATATGTGTCCTTGCGACAGGAAGCAGTCCGAAAAGTTTATAATCTACATAATACTGCCCTGTATATCCTGACTGGAAAGTAACATCTCGACTGAAATCAATATTATCTGCACACATATTATTACTGCTGTCATATACTGTTCCAACAACCGGAATATCCATTGAGAAAACAGCCTTGTCTTGTGTGTATATATATAATTTATCAGGAATCTTTTTCTTGATTGAATTGCAGTATATATATGCTGTAAAGCCCATACACAAAACCAGAAAACTGGCATAAAATAACCCTTTTTTAAATCTACTCATCTTACTCCACCATCCTTCTAAGATTAGTATTAACAGATGAAATACTTTTAAAAAAGGGTATTAATGTAAATTAACGTTGATATTGTATTCAGTTCTTTTTGGCAAGTTGTGCCATATTTTTCAATTCTTTTGCGTTAGATATAACCGCATCTGTAATAACTGAACCGCCAAGCATTCTGGAGATTTCATTAACACTTTCATCATATGATAACTGTGTAATATTACTTATTGTCCGGTTGTCTTTAGTAGACTTCTCAATAACATAGTGATTATCAGCCATTGCAGCAATCTGAGGAAGATGCGTAATGCATATTATCTGATGAGTTTTCGCCAGTGTATTAAGCTTCTCAGCGACAAGCTGTGCCGTCTTTCCGCTGATTCCTGCATCAATCTCATCAAATATCAGTGTTTTGGATATATCTGTCTCTGCCATTACGCTTTTAATTGCAAGCATAATTCTTGATAATTCACCTCCTGATGCAATCTTTGATAAAGGCTTCATATCTTCACCTGGATTAGTTGATATCATGAATCTGATATTATCAATTCCGGCAGAATCAGGATTTTTCTCCTCAAATTCAGCTTCGAATCTTACATCAAGAAAATTAAGCTGTTTTAAGGCGTTTGTTATATCCTGCGAAAAACCGAGAGCTGTTTTCTTTCTCTGGCTGCTTAAAAGAGAAGCCGCATTCATAAGCTTTTTATAAGCTTTGTCATATTCAGCTTTTCTTGCAACAACAACTTCATCATAATTTTCATATTCAGATAACTTCTGTTTCTTATCATCAAGAACAGATAAAATATCTTCAATCGAATTGCCATATTTCATCTTAAGAGAATTAATTAAATCAAGTCTTTCTTCAAGTGCATTGAATTCAGACTGGTCAAATGTAAAATCATCCATATAAGATGAAAGGTTATGAGCCACATCTGATATAAGATTCTCAATATCAGATAGAATATCACAGTTATCTTTCAAAGACTCATCATATTCGCTTGCAGCCATCATATTCTTTAATGCTGCACCTGCCATATCACTAAGATTATTGTCACTTTCTGAAAGAAGCATCGATATCTCAGAAAGATTTCCTGCAATTTTCTGGAAGTTACTCATTCTTCGGTAATCACTTTCAACCCGTTCATCTTCGCCCGGTTTTAAAGCTGCTGATTCAAGCTCATTGATTTCATATTGAAGAAAAGCCATCTCTTTAATTCTTGATTCATCGTCACCAGAAAGACTTTCATATGCTTTTCTACATATAGCATATTCTTTATAGCAGTCTTTATACGAATCAAGAAGTGGAATAATGCTGTTATCATAAGCATCAATAACAGATAAATGATTACTCTCATCCATAAGCAGCTGGTTATCATGTTGTCCGTAAATATCAATTAGTTCATGTGCAAGAACTCTGGTCTGGGCAGATGTAAAAGACTGTCCATTAACCTTAATCTGTGAACGATTTGACATGATTTTCCTTGAAATAACAAGTTCACCGTCATCACATGATATAACACCAAGTTCTTTAATTCGTTCAATCTTATCTTCTGGTATTGCAAATGTTATCTCTGAAAGACCATATTCACATCCTGACCTTATAAAATCAGGTGATGTCTTGCTTCCCAATGCTGCATTAATAGAACCAAGAATAATTGATTTACCTGCACCGGTTTCACCTGAAAGTATATTAAGTCCTTCATCAAAATCAATATTCTCTTCTTCTATAAGTGCAAGATTCTTAACATGTAAATTAACTAACATACCCTGCCTTTCAATTCTGTCTATTAATTATTCTTAATAAGTTTCTTAATCTTGTTCATAACAAGCAAAGTATCATTAACTGTTCTTACTGCACACATGATAGTATCATCTCCTGCAATAGAACCTACAATCTCATTCCATTCCAGCGCATCAATAGCAGCACATACAGCCATTGCCATACCTGGTGCTGTCTTAATCACAAGAATATTCTGTGCCATATCCATTGATACAAAGCCTTCTTTAAGAACTGTTAGAAACTTATCACCTGCTACAGGTTTGTCCTTTGTAAGCGTTGCATACCTTGTTCTCTTGCCATCCACAGAAACCTTTGACAGATTAAGTTCTCTTATATCTCTTGAAACAGTAGCCTGTGTGACATTATAGCCTTCATCATTAAGAATCTTTGCCAGTTCCTCCTGTGTACCAATTTCATATCTGTCAATTAATTCTAATATCTTTTTATGTCTGTCTGTTTTCATAATTATCCCCAACTACATTTTGTTCCTTATTCTCTCTAAGAATGAAATTCTGCTTGTCTTGACAAACCTTGATATACGTTCTGACTGCGTAATAACAATTCTGTCTCCCGTTACAACTTCACAGAAACTTTCTCCATCAAATGTGGCAACTCTTGCACTGTCATTCTTAAGAGAACCCATCATTCTTCCTGATGAGCTCTTATTATCCTTCATCTCAATCATAATCTCATCATCAGCAGCAAATATAATACTTCTCTGATTAAGCGAATGCGGACATATAGGTGTTACCATTATAAGTCTTGCTGTCGGCTGTATTATAGGTCCTCCTGCTGACAGACTGTACGCTGTCGATCCTGTTGCGGTCGAAACAATTACCCCGTCAGCCGAATATGTATTAAGATACTCGCCATTAACATATATATCAAAATCAATAATTCTCAAAGCACCATTTCTGTTAATAACAACATCATTAAGTGCCATATCAGAGAAAATGCGTTCTTCACCGCGATATATACATCCATCAAGCATCATGCGTCTGTCAATCTCATAATCGTCTCTAAGAAGACTATCTAATGTCTCCTCAAAGCTTGACATATCTGTGTCTGTAAGATAACCAAGAGTCCCGATGTTAACGCCTATAAAAGGAATATCCTTCTCAGACAACTCCCTTGATGCCTGAATAAGTGTACCATCACCTCCAAGAACAATAACGCAATCAGTATTATCAGGAACCAGTCTTACATCACTGTATGAACCTGTTTTATTAAATGCCTCTTCCTGTTCTATCTGGCATACACATTCAGCACCTTTTGAGCGTAAAAAATGTGCAATCTTTCTTGTATTAACACCATCAGGATCTTTAAACCTGTTAGTAACAATATAAAAATATTTCATGCTGAACCTCATTTGGTATACGAAAAGAATTAAATATATATTACAATACTTCGTGAGCTTTTTCAACTACGTTTTCTACAATAAATGGAATTTCCTTTATCTGTGGTTCTGCAATTTTCTGCAAATGCAGCAGATACTCAATATTCCCTTCAGGTCCCTTAACAGGACTGAACTCAAGATTAAGGATTTCAAATCCTATTGACATTGCATAATCAATAACTTTATTGATTACTTCTATATGAACATCTTTATCTCTTACAACGCCATGCTTTCCTACCTTCTCACGTCCTGCTTCAAACTGTGGCTTGATAAGACATACTATCTGTCCATCATCTGTAAGAAGATTTCTTACAGGAGTAAGTACCTTGGTAAGTGAGATAAATGATACATCTATACTTGAAAACTGTATTCTGTCTGCGACATCATCAGGTGTTACATAACGGATATTAGTCTTCTCCATGCATACAACTCTCTCATCATTTCGTAACTTCCAGTCAAGCTGTCCATGTCCTACATCGACAGCATAGACTTTAATTGCGCCATTCTGAAGCATGCAGTCAGTAAATCCACCCGTTGATGAACCTACATCCATACATATCTTTCCTTCAAGCGTCACATCAAAATTCTGCATAGCTTTCTCAAGCTTAAGACCACCACGGCTGACATACTTAAGGGTTGTTCCACGAACCTCTATCACTGCAGTATCTGGAAATGACTGCCCCGCCTTGTCTTCCTTCTGTCCGTCAACATATACATTACCAGACATAATAATAGCTTTTGCCTTCTCTCTTGAAGTCGCAAGCCCTTTATTAACTAATAAAACATCTAATCTTTCTTTACTCATTACTTTTATCCTTATTCAATACATTTGCCCATCTGTTAAGTATCTTCGCAACAACACTGTCTTTATCAACACCTGATTCCCGTCGAAGAATATCAACATTGCCATGTTCAACATAATCATCTGGCAGTGCAATATTAAGCACATCTATGTCATTGCAGGTATCATCATAATATTGACAGACCGCTTCGCCAAAGCCACCTGATAAAACATTCTCTTCCATTGTAACTATAAGTCTGTGTGACTCTGATAATCTGTCAAGCATATCAGTATCAACTGGCTTGATAAAACGTGCATTGACAATTGTTATATTATAACCCTTTTCTTTAAGCTTATCTCTTACTGCCTGTGCCGTAATAAGCATATTGCCTGCTGCAACAAGTGCAATGTCAGACTCTTCAATAATCATCTCGGCTTTTCCGTACCTGATTGGTGCATTGTACTCTTCAAGACCATCATACGCCTGACCTCTTGGATATCTTATTGCAATCGGTGAATTAAAGTTAAGCAGTGCAAATTCAAGCATTGCTGAAAGTTCTCTGCCATTCTTGGGTGCAATAACAGTCATGTTCGGGATTGAAGTCAGAAATGAAAGGTCGAATATACCCTGATGCGTTTCACCATCACTTCCAACAAGCCCTGCCCTGTCAATTGCAAATACTACATGAAGATGCTGGATACACACATCGTGAAGTATCTGGTCATATGCTCTCTGTAAAAATGAGGAATAAACCGCAAATACAGGTTTAAGGCCGCCTGCCGCCATTCCTGCAGAGAACGTGACTGCATGCTCCTCAGCAATTCCAACATCAAAGAATCTTTCTGGAAACCATTTGGAAAATTTGGCAAGTCCTGTGCCATCAGGCATGGCTGCCGTTACAGCTACTATCTGCTTGTCTTTCTTAGCAAGCTGGCATATTGTTTCTGAAAATACATCAGAATAAGTTGGCTTATCAGAAACTTTTAACTCTTTGCCTGTAGCAATATCAAAAGGTCCTATTCCGTGAAATTTAGCCGGATTACGCTCTGCTGGTTTATAACCGTGTCCTTTGTGTGTTACAACATGGATGATAACTGCTCCATTAATTCGTTTGGCAACATGGAACACTTTAATCAGTTTTTCAATATCATGTCCATTAACTGGACCAAGATAAGATATTCCCATACTTTCAAACATCTGACCTGGAAGTATCATCTGCTTAAGATTGCTTTTAGTTTTCTTGATTTTGTCTACAATATGGTCTCCACCCGGAAGCTTATACAGAGTATTAGTCACATTTTCCTTAAGGTCATAATACGAATCAGATGACCTTATATTACTAAGCATATGTGGTACACCGCCAACATTTTTTGCTATAGACATTGTATTATCATTCAATACAATAATAAAATTAGTCTTAAGAGAAGAAGCATTATTAAGTGCCTCATAGGCCATTCCACCTGTAAGTGCACCATCTCCTATAACAGACACAACACTGTAATGCTCATTCTTTAAATCTCTTGCTTTAACAAGTCCTAATCCCGCAGATATCGATGTTGAGCTGTGTCCTGTATCAAATGCATCAAAATGGCTTTCATTTCTTTTAGGGAAACCGCTCATTCCACCAAATTTTCTTAACTGGTCAAACTGATTCTTTCTTCCGGTAAGAATCTTATGTGTATAAGACTGATGACCTACATCCCATATAAGCTTATCCTGCGGAAGATTAAAAGCCAGATGAAGTGCCATCGTAAGCTCTACAACACCAAGATTAGATGCGAGATGTCCTCCTGTTTTACTAATTTTTTCTATAAGAAATACCCGGATTTCATCTGCAAGCTGATTATATTCAATTGGAGATAATTGTTTTATATCATTTGGTTTATTTATCTTTTCAAGAATCATAATACACCTGCTTTATTTATTTCTGTGTATAAGGTTAAGAACGAATTCCTCTAAAAATTCATTCTTTCCCACGCTCTTAATTATATCTAAAGCTTCATCAGACATAGATTGTACATCCGCTTCAGCTTTTTCCATTCCATATAAAGTAACATAAGTTGTTTTATTATTCTTTTCATCAGAAAATACTGGCTTTCCAAGTTCCTCAAGTGAACTCGTCACATCAAGTATATCATCTCTAATCTGGAACGAAAATCCTATAAGTGATGCTGCCCTGCATAATCTGTCAGCCGTTTTCTCATCACAGCCTGCAAGATATGCTCCTGCAAGAAATGCAGCTTCAATCAATGCACCTGTCTTTAATCTGAATATAAAATCAAGCTGTTCATCTGATAATGCTTTTCCTGTAAGTTCAACATCAACAGCCTGTCCGCCAACCATGCCTTTTATTCCTGCTTTTCTTGCAATAACTTCCATTGCCTTAGCTTTCGCCGCCATATCTCCTTCACCTGATATAAGTGCATCAGCCATAATCTCATAAGCAAGATTAAGAAGTCCGTCTCCTGCAAGTATTCCAAAATCCTCTCCGAACATCTTATGTGTTGTAAGTCTTCCTCTTCTGTAATCGTCATTATCCATTGCCGGAAGATCATCATGTACAAGAGAATATGAATGAATACATTCTAAAGCCGCCATAAATGGATAGACAACCTGACAGTCATCACCTCCACACAGCTTATACACCTCAAGCATAAGCATAGGTCTTACTCTTTTGCCACCTGCATTGACGCTGTAATTCATAGCTTCTCTTATTTTTTTATCAAGTCCTGTCTCATCAGGAAGATATCTTGATATCAAATCATTAATAAATTCTACTTCCTGTTCCAATTCATTCTTAAAATCATTCATCGTCATTTTCTCCATCATCATTCAAAACTATGATTTGTTTCTCAATCTTGTCAAGCTGGTTATTACAGCTTTCAACAAGCTTCATCCCCTCCTGATACATTTTAAATGATGCATCAAGTGTTGTGTCTGATTTTTCCATCTGTGCAATTATTTCTTCAAGTCTTTCGAATGACTGCTCTAATGTTTTTGCCATACTTTCCCTACCTCGATAACCTTAGATCTGATGCTTCCATCTTTAAGATAAACTGTGATTTCATCATCTGACGACACCTGACCGGCTGATACAATTCTGTTACCTTCAGAATTCTCAATATAGCCATAGCCCATATCAAGCTTTTTTATAGGACTTAAGCCCTCAAGTCTTGAAGCATACAGACGTAGTCTGTTTCTATTATCTGCCGCACATCTTTTTATTAACATGTTCAGCTTATCTTCAATATTCATGAGCCGCTGTCTTTTATCATATATCTGATTGACAGGGTTAAGATATTCCATCTGGAGCTTTAATCTTTCAAGATAGTCTCTTTTTGCAGACAATGAATACATTATCTGTTGCTTTAACCGTCTTTCATATTCATATATTCTGTTCTCAACAGCCGCTGTTTCTGTAACTGCAAGCTCTGCCGCTGCAGAAGGTGTAGGTGCTCTCATATCAGCCACAAAATCTGTAAGTGTAAAATCTGTCTCATGACCTACAGCCGATATTATCGGTGTTGATGCGTTAAACACTGCTTCTACAACCTCTGGTTCATTAAAAGCCCATAAATCTTCTATTGAACCACCGCCTCGTCCTACTATAATACAGTCAAGCCCCATCTTATCAAGTCTTGTAATTCCGCTTACAATTGACTGCTTTGCATGCTCTCCCTGAACATATGCAGGATAAAGTACAATCTGGATATAAGGGTTACGCCTTTTAGAAATGTTCATAATATCCTGAACTGCTGCGCCTGTCTTAGATGTAACAACACCTAATTTTTTAGTAAATGCAGGAAGTGGTCTTTTATATTCCCTGGCAAAGTATCCCATATCCTCATAATATTGTTTTAACTGTTCAAACTTCTGGTACAGTTCTCCAATACCTTCCTGTTGCACAGTATTGGCATATAACTGATATTTACCCGCTGCATCAAACACATCAACTCTTCCTGATACAACAACTGACATTCCATCCTTTAACTTAAATACAAGCTTTGCAGCCTGACTTGCAAACATAATGACAGAAAGTGCCGCATCAGCATCTTTTAATGTAAAATAAATATGACCGGAGGTATGATACTTGCAATTAGATATCTCCCCCTTAACAGAAACTGAGTTAAGCAGAAAATCCTGCTTAAACATATTCTTAATATAGGAATTCACCTGCTTTACAGTATATACTCCAGCCATATATCCTCACTTTACATGCAAAAGAACTGCATTATTCTTTGATTAACTTACCTAATACACCATTAACAAAGGCTGCTGTGCTGTCTGCTGAACCATACTTCTTGGCAAGTTCAACAGCTTCATTGAGTGCTACATTAGTAGGAATATCCTCATCATAAAGCATCTCATACACAGCAAGTCTCATAATGGAGAGCTCTGTCTTTCCAAGACGGCTTGTTGGCCATCCTTCTGATACAGAATCAATTTTCTCATCAAGTTCGGGTATAAGTTCTGCTATTGCTAATGTCTTATTCTTGATGTATTGGTATTCTTCTTCCTTAAGATGTGACGCATCTACCATATCTGCATCTGAAAAATACAGATCAATCTGCTCATCATACTCATCTTTGTTATCGATATAAGGAGCTCTGAATAATAACTTAAAAATATGCTCCCTCATTGTAGATCTTGTCATCTTTTAACTCCTGAATTTAATTTTCTACATTAACACTGGCAACCTTAATGTTGACCTCTGTAACTGAAAGCCCTGTCATTGTCTCTATTGCAGACTTAACCTTTTCCTGAACCTTAGCTGAAACAGCTGGTATCTGTGTTCCATACTTAAGATTAAGTGTTATATCTACAAGGACACTTGACTCTTCAACTGTTACCTTAACACCCTTAGAAAGATTCTTCATTCCAAGTTTGCTCACTATTTCATTAGTAATATTACCGCCAAGGCTGTCAACACCTTCAACCTCTGTAGCGGCAAGACCAGCTATAATAGCTACAACTTCATCAGCTACCTTAACTTCACCAATATTAACATTCTCATGTATAGAATAAGTTGTACCTCTATCTTCAAACTCTTTTGTCATAACCGTCCTCCATATATTCATATTTAACTCAAAGTTAAAAAGATTATAACATAAACACTAATTATTGCAAATATTTATTGTTATCTTATCCGCAGCAAAGCCAGTTTTTCTTTTAATAATATCTTCAATCTGAGCTTTATCTGTATCTGAAAGCTCTGATACATTAATAACAGCATCCACATTGGTATCAGATACAGTAACTACTGAAGAATCAAAACCCTTAGCTGACAGTAATAATTCTATAGCTGTCTCTTTATCTGCACTGTCTTCAAGCTTCGCAAGCTCGTCAACAGCTGATTTCTTTGCATCCTCTGTCATATTGGTGTCATTGACGATACTCTGAAGATTCTCAAGGCTTGAAGCCCTGATTTGTTCCCTGTTTAATCTGGCAGCGGCTACTGCCTCCGACTTTATTCCTGCTGATGTAAGTATAACAGTTCCTGGCTCATCTGTAAAATCTGTATCCTCATCAACCAGATTATTATCAGTTGTTACGTTATCAGAAGAAACAGCGGAACTTTCTTTATCTTTGATTTTAATTATATTATTAAGATCACCCGCATAATTAATATACCCGGCAGCAGCTATCATTATAGCAAGTGCCGTAATTATAATATGATTCTTTTTAATTCTTTTCAAAACTGCCTCCAAAATAATTATTCCGACATTTTCATCACTTTAATTTTATGTACAGGAACACCTAAAAGGCCATTTATCGCATCCGTAATGCTACAAGATTCTTGTCATCACCTCCCTCACATACAACTAATACTCCTATAACTTCTTTATCATCCGTGGTCTTAAGAAGAACTTTAACTTTTCCAACACCATCAGTATTTTCAAGCATCTGCTGCAATTCTTCCCCAAGATTTTTTTCATAATCATCTGAGTTGGAGGATATAACCGGACCTGATGTATAACTTTTTGCAGATGAACTTTTTGTTGGCATTGCAATCACCATCATAAGTATCCCTGCCAGTATTACTATAAATATTTTATCTTTCCTTGTTTTATTCAGTAATCCTGTAAAAAATGCTTCATTTTTACCATCATTATCCACTTTCGCCTGCCTCCCTGATATCTACCTGTTCTACAGATACTCCATACCTGTCAGCTATATCTGTTCTTAATCTGCCAATATTATCATTGCCTGCAATGCTGTTATCTTTAACATATACATTTATCATACTGACCGCTGTCATGTCTGATGTGAAGCTGCATTTTACATAAACAGCTTCCAGACCATAAGAAGCTGCTGTGCTATTAATATCTGAGCTTATAATTTTTTCAGCCGTTTTCTTGTCTGCAGTATTATATAAAGCCTGTGAGACATTATCGTTCTCCTTAGAATATGTTTTAAGTCCATTACTTATGCCATCTGTAATCTCACTTATATCCGCATTCTTAATATTAAGCAGCGGAATTATTATCGCCGTTACAAGTATCAGTTTCATTACAAATGCTATGAATTCCTTATACTTTAGTGGCACAAGCTTTAGTGCAATCTCTCCTGTGATTTCAAGAATAAATATTGTTTTAAACCAATTAATAATACCTGTCATTGCACGTTACCACATTTAAACATATAGATTAATATTAGTTGCAAAGCATATAATTGCCATTGTAAGGCACATAAGAACAACTGTGACAGCAATCATATATATCATATTCTCAAGGCTTTCTGACAGAACAAGAACTGATTTGACTATACGGCTGTCTGCCACAGGTTCTAATACTGCTCCAAGAATCTGATATAAGAACGCCATGACAACAAGTTTGAGAATCGGAATTCCTATTGTTACAGCCATAACAATAACCGCAGCCACACCAATAGAATTCTTAACAAGCACAGCAGACCCTACAATTGTCTTAGATACAGTCTGTGCACTGTTTCCAATGCCAGGAATCATAGAAACAGCTTTGAATAAAACGGACATTTTAAGCGAGTCGCTTAATGGAAGAATAAGACTTTTTATCCCATTAAGTCCCAGAAAAAACATAAGCATTCCTTTTACTGACAGTTTTATAATCTTTGTTATAAGCTGGCACATTTTGTTAAACTTATCTTTTTCACTAAATGTATCAAACATGCCTAATATCATATATACATAATCAGCTCTCATAAGAACATTTTTCACAAGAACATTGACTATATACATAAGAAAAAGAATTATCTCATAATACGCTGCAGCACTTGATGCCCCACACGAATATGCAACTGCTGGAAAAAATACCGGACAGAGGGCCTTGTATATATCAATTGACATCTGAACACATTCATATCCTGTCCTTGCAGCATTAATAAATACTGCAACTATCAGCGTCATAAGAATGAATGATATAAAAAGCATCGCTGAATCAGATGCATTTTTATCAAGAACAGTAAGAAACATTGCACATATAGATAAAAGTAATATCTGTACCAGAACTGTTCTGTTGGCAATTATTGCTTCTGTCACTGTGCCGGTAAAGTTAAAGCCTATGTTAGTGTCCGAACTGGCAACAGACCTGACAAGTTCTTTAAAAGATGTACCCTGCCAGCCATAATCATCAAGCGTACTGTCTATGCCACTGTAATCTGCTTCATCTATCAGCGAATCATAATTAAATGTATTCTCATCCTGTGCATATATATATGTCTTCTGTATGATGAGCACCGCCAGAAACGCTATCATAAAGGCAATTATTTTCTTAGTCAGACAATTCCCTCTGAAACAATTTCAAAAAGTGTTACTATAACCGGTATGCATAAGCCTGCAACAGAAATTCTGGCGTATATTTCCATAGCTGACGCAAGTGCGGCAAATCCATTTTCTTTACATATATTTGATGATATTTCTGTTACATACGATATACCTATAACTTTGACTATCAGCTTTATATATTCCTGATTGATACCGGCAGTAAACATATTGATTCTTGTGTACACGGATATAAGCCCGTTAAATACAAGCATTGCGATTCCTACACACAGAACAATTGATACAAAGTTTCCCATTGAAGAGCCTGTACTTTTCAAAACCAGAGCAAGAATCACACCTGTAACTGCACACACTGAAAGCGACAACACATTAATATGTACCACCCCCCTATCACAATTCAAAAAGCTTCTTCATGGTAGTAAACAATTCAAGTATATAAGGTAATATCCAGTAGATGACAATAAGAAGTCCTGCCAGTGCGGTAAGCGCTGCCTGGTCATCTCTTCCATTATGCTTTAGTATCTGGTTAAGTATTGAAACAACTATGCCTACCGCCGCAATCTTGAATATTATGCTTACCTCCATACTTCACCTCCGATTCATATAAGTACAATCACAAGTATAAGTCCTGCTGATATTCCTGTAACGATATAAGCCTTCATCTTTCCTGCCGCATTGGTCTTAACCACATCAAGTTCCTCATTAAGTTCACACACAACAGACTGTATAAGTTTTATCTGACTGTCCTTGTCAATAAATGTGCTTATAGAACCTGCCTCTTTTATAATCTCCAGCTGTCTTTTGCCAAGTATTTCTGCAAATGCTTTATCAGCAGCCTCATTCCATATCAATGCAAATGTATCAATGTCCGATTTATTCAATGCTTCGCATATGTATCCGGTAAAATCCCTGACATATGAACACATGTCAAAATCTCCAAGGCGTTCAAATATCTGTGTCATATCTATAAGTGAATATCCTATATGATTGTTCATTACAGAAAGCATTCTTATCATGTCTTTTAATATTGTTATTCTGTTTTTTAATCTCTGGCTGTATGAAAGCCCATACATAAAACAGCCTGAAAGTATTAATATCCCGCCTATATATCCAGACATTTTCCTGCCTCCCCATATTTTTCCAATATTACAGCTCTCTTAAATCCATTTTTTCCGAAAAGACATGCAAGTCTTTCATCTGTATCATATATACCGCTTCCATGTGCAGTTCCTATTACAGCGCAGCCACTTTTAATGCAGTATTTTACAGCTTTAATATCATCTTCCCCACCAATCTCATCCATTGCTACAACCTGAGGACTCAGCGAGCGAACAGCCATATATACTCCTGTAAGTTTATTACAGCCATCTAAAACATCTGTCCTGCAGCCAATATCATTACATGGAACTCCATTGACGCACGCCGCTATTTCACATCGTTCGTCAATTAAAGCTACATTTTTCCTATATTTATCAGCCAACTGTCTTATTATGTCTCTAAGCAGTGTTGTTTTCCCAAAGCCTGGTGGTGATATTATAATAGTGTGCTTTAACCCGTCTTTTAAAAGCTCATCCATTATATTATCAGCACAGCCCTTTATCTGTTTAGCAATTCTTATACACAGGAATGTGACATGTGAGAAATTCTTTACCTTGCCATTCTCCCATATAACCTGTCCACCAAGTCCTATTCTGTGTCCGCCTTTGATTGTCAAAAATCCATTTGCCATGCAGGATTCATATGCATAAGATGAATACTTAGTTGCTATTGACAGTATTCTTGTTATCATATGTTCATCTACAGGTCTGGTTCCCATATATTCACCATTATCACATATGGCAGCAGGCAGTCTTCCTATACGCAGACGTATTTCCCTGACATGCTGTAATCCTGCATATATTCCAATGTCTTTAATTAATTCATCCGGGAGGATTTTATAGAGTGATTCGTCATACAAAAACAAGCCCCTTCACTATTGTTTTTCACAATATATGAAAGGGCTGTCCGTTTTATTCTACTGACTTTAAAGATTCGACCATAGGAAGTTTCTTTAACTTTCCATACATGGCCAGATTAACTACAACTGAGAAAATCAGTGTTATAAGATATGAATATATATATGATACTGGCTTAATGGCATATCCAAACATTATTGCATCCATCTCTACAGTAAGCATTATGTATATATGAAGAAGTCTTCCGAAGAATATTCCGAACGCACCACCGATTAGTGTCAGGAATATATTCTCACGATACACATACATGCCCACCTCCGGGTCAAAGAAACCAAGAACCTTAATTGTTGCAATTTCTCTTCTTCTCTCCGATATGTTAACATTTGTTAGATTATATAACACAACAAATGCAAGCAGACCTGCTGATATGATAAGTACCCATGTTACCAGGTCAAGTGACTGTATCATATTTTCAAATCGTGTGACATTAGCATTAAGGAAGCTCACACCCTTAATATAATCTCTTGTAAGGTATTCATCTCCCATATAACTTTCAGTTTTGCTTACATCTCCGTTAATCTTTATAAGCACCCTGTTGTTATCAGGAACATTTCCAAAAAGTTCATTGTAATACTCTGTACTTATATATATATAATGATTAACATACATTTCTGTAATACCTGATACAACAGCCTCTGTCTGCTTTCCAGTGGATGATGTTACTGTAATCTTATCACCTTTCTTTACCCCTAAATCTTTAGAGAGCTTTTCAGTGATAACAACACCTGAATCTCCAAGAACCACATCATTATGTTTTCTTCTTGTTCTTAATGTCACATAATCTTTAAATGCATTCTTATCATCAACTATGACATATTCTGCAGTTTCTGTATCTTCACTGCTCTTAACATCATCAGAATAACCACAGTTTAATAGAAAATTATCAATGTGTCCGTCTGCTGACATGTCATCTTTTAGATTATCTATTTCCTCCTTTGTAACCCCATCTGTAAATGTGGCAACGCTGTCATAATGTATAAGCTCACCGTACTGGTTATGGATAAGACATTCAATACTGTTCTTAATACCAAAGCCTGCTGTCATAAGTGCTGTACATCCTGCAATTCCTACAACAGTCATAAGAAATCTTTTCTTATACAGAAACAGATTACGCATAGTAACCTTCATTGTGAATGACATGTGTTTCCATATAAATGTAATATGCTCAAGAAGGATTTTCTTACCACTCTTAGGTGCTTTCGGCCGCATAAGCTCTGATGGAACTTCTTCTAACTCACTGTAGCATGAAAAAAGAGCTGCTATAACCGTTACTAAAACCATGCTTGTAATGGCTATAATTGAAAGAAGAATGTGGCTGTCGTACACTATTGGCGGAAGCTGGTATATTATATTCCAAGAATCATATATTACAAGCGGAAAAAGTTTAAGACCTATGATGCAGCCTGCTATTCCTCCAGTAACTGAAGCAATTAATGCATATGCAATATATTTGAATGCAATCACCTTTTTACTGTATCCTAGTGCTTTATATGTTCCTATAAGTCCCCTTTCCTCTTCTACCATTCTTGTCATTGTTGTAAGACAGACAAGAGCAGATACAACTATAAAGAATATTGGAAAAACTGTTGCAATAGCTTTCATCCTGTCTGCACTGGATTCATAATCTTTAAAAGAATACTGTTCCTGTCTTGTAAGCTCATACCATTTCCAGTCGTCGCTGTCACCATATTTAGATTCAAAATCTTCCTTAGCCTGAGCTTCAATGCTGCTGAAATCATAAGATTCAAGTGCTTTCTCATATGCTGGCTGAATATATGGCTCAATAATATCAGAAACATCCATTCCAATAAAATAATTACTGTATTGTTCTGTAAGTGATTCTACAACATGCTGGTATATTGCAGCTTGAGCAGTTTCTTTAGCTTCCACAACAGCCTCATCATACATAGAAAGAATTGCATCTTTTCTTTCGTCAATCCTGTTCTGCGAAATATCATCTATTCTGTCTGCTGTTTCTTTAACGAGGTCTTTATACTCAGTTCCATATGTATCAAGTTCTTTTGCACCATCTACAGTAGCAAATATCTCATTGTAATAATCGGACATAAATTCATCTTCTGTAATATACATAAGATAATTAATCCTGCCGCTGCCCACATTAGTAGTTCCAAGGTCATACGATACATAGTAAGGTGTGTATACAGTTCCTACAACTGTATACTCTGAATCTTTAAGACTGTCATTAATATCATCCTGTGTTCCAGATGAAAGCTTAATTGTATCTCCAATAGAAAAGTTGTCCTTGGTGTCTTCATACCTTACAACACATTCACCGCTCTTTTCAGGAAGCCGTCCTTCCTTGATTCGTAACTGGTTAATATAATCTTTATTATCTCTGTCTGTATTAACGGGTACTGACATTATATGTACAGCTGTCTCTATGCTGTCTTTCCTGATAACTGCATCCTGTGAATACGCAGGACATATTCCTTTAACACCTTGAACTTCTCTTATTGCATTAATATCATCTTCATTAAAACCTATTGATGATAAAAGTCTTAAATCACTCATATTATAATCATCATAATAGTGATCTGTTGAATTCTTCATATCATTAGAAGATGCTGTTACTCCTGCAAAAAACGCTACTCCGATAGCAACAATTGCAAATATAGCTATAAATCTTCCAAATGTTCTCTTAATCTCACGAAAGAGATCTTTCCATACTGATTTTCCCATATTGTGCAAGCCTCCATAGTATTACCAGTCTATCTCGTCTACTGAAACAGGATTGTCATTAATAACAACACTGTCCACGATACCATTCTTTACCTTAATAACTTTATCTCCCATTGCTGAAATTGCCTGGTTATGTGTTATAACGACAACAGTAATTCCATTCTTCCTACACATATCACTTAAAAGCTTAAGAATGTTTTTTCCTGTATTAATATCAAGTGCACCTGTTGGTTCATCGCATAAAAGCATCTTAGGATTCTTTGCAAGTGCTCTTGCAATGGCAACTCTCTGCTGTTCACCACCTGATAACTGCGAAGGGAAATTCTTTATTCTGTCAGATAATCCCACAGCTTCTATTGTTTTAACAATATCAAGAGGGTCTTTACATATCTGCGTTGCCAGTTCAACATTTTCTCTGACGGTAAGATTCTGTACAAGATTATAGAACTGGAATACGAATCCGATATCATATCTTCTGTATGCTGTAAGCTGTCTTGAATTGTACTTGTCAATTCTTTTTCCATCTACAGTTATTTCCCCTGTAGTACATGTATCCATTCCTCCAAGAATGTTAAGAATAGTACTCTTTCCTGCACCACTAGGTCCTAATACAACAGCAAATTCTCCTTCATTAATCTGAAAACTTGCACCATTAAGTGCCCTGATTTTAACATCACCCATTTTATATATTTTCTTTACATCATTAAATTCAATATATGCCATAATTCCTCCTTGCAAAGTTTAAGCGTCAATTATTCCACGTATAAATATCTATCTAAATAATACCTTAAATCACTCATAATATCAAAGCATTTTAATATAATCATACAAAGATATATTATTAAATTTCTATGAAGTCATCAAAATATTTTTCCATATTTATATCAATAATATTGTTTTTAATATGCAGTATATTAACCCCCGTAAATGCTAATGCAGCAGGTTTGTATGCAAAATATGCCGTCCTTATTGATGCTGATTCCGGACGGATTCTTTTTGGTAATAACGAAAATACTGCTGTCAGTATGGCAAGCACGACGAAAATCATGACTCTTATTATTGCTTTGGAAAACTGTGACATAAATTTTGTTGCAACAACTTCCGCCTACGCAGCTTCCATGCCTGATGTACAGCTTAATGCCGTAACTGGTGAGCAATTCATAATTAACGACCTATACTACTCACTTATGCTTGAATCACATAATGATTCAGCTGTAATAATTGCTGAAAATACTGCTTATTACTTACTATGTAAAAATCCTTCTTTAAGGTCTGAAACTCCATTTATCAATAATTATAATTACGATTCCTCATTTCTTTCTGAGATTAGCCATGAACAAAGTGAAATACTTGTACATATATTTACCGGCCTTATGAATGAAAAAGCGGATGATATTCTCTTATCTGACACATATTACATAACACCTAATGGTCTTGATGCCGAGGATAATTATAGTTTTCATCATACAACAGCATATGACCTTGCAAAAACCATGGCATATTGTATTAATAATCAGGATTTTTTATATATAACACAGACTGTTTCTAAAACATTTTCAGACACAACAGGCAGATACCATTATCAGCTAAACAACAAAAACAGACTTTTAAATCCTGATGAAGGAATTATCTCTGGTAAAACAGGTTTCACCAACAAAGCAGGATACTGTTATGTATGTGCATACAAAGACAAAAACCGGACACTGTGTATCGCCCTGCTTGCATGTGGCTGGCCACCTAATAAGAATTACAAATGGAGTGATGCTAATTATCTTATAGCACTCGGCAAAAAATATTACAAAGAACGGTATTTTAATTATCAATTCGTATTCTATGTACCTGTTACCAATGGAAAACGTAATTATTGCCGTCTTATTCCTGATAGGTATGTTGAATTTCTTACTTGCGGTGATGATTCTGTTACTTATGAAATTAATCTGCCTGAAACTCTTCCAGCTCCTGTTAATTCTGAGCAGGTATATGGAAGCATTAATTTGTACATTAATAATATATTTTATGATAGTATATATCTAAAAGCTGAACAAAGTATTATCAAGCAGTCATATTTTCAAATAAAATTCAAAAAATATATAAATAGTTCCATAATTTATCATATTTTTGTTTAAAAACACATGACATATCTATAATTGTGTTATATAATATCAAATTGAATTTTATTAACCAAGTAACTATGGAGACAATAATTATGAATAAAATATATAAAGTATTCCCAGGTGGAAAGTTCAAGGTTCTTACATTTAGCTATGATGATGGAAAGATTGAAGACAGACGTCTCGTAAAGCTTTTTAATAAATATAATCTTAAGGCAACTTTTAATCTTAATACTGGTATTATTGATCCAGCAATAAGAATCCCTCAGAAAGAATGGCCAGAGCTTTATGCTGGTCATGATATTGCTGTTCACACATTTACACATCCCACTATGATAAGGCTCAATGATTATGCTGTTATTAGAGAGATTCTTGAAGATAAGAATAATCTAGAAAAAATATTCCATCGCCCAATAACAGGTTTTGCTTATCCTAATGGTTCTTTTGACAGCCGCATCGTTGATATTGCAAAGTCAGTTGGAATCAAATATGCGCGCGTAACCAACGACAGATATGCTGCTACCAAGGCTGCCGAGAATTACGCTTCCAGTGCGGAGGGACCTATCCCTATCGGTGATGAGAACGGTTTCTTTATGCCTGATGATTATATGAGATGGGTTCCAACCTGTCATCACAATCATAACCTTATTGATTTTGGTAAAAAGTTCATGGCACTTACTAAGAAACAGTATCTTTATATGATGTATGTATGGGGTCATAGCTTTGAATTTGAACGCAATAACAACTGGGAAGTCATAGAAAATTTCTGCGAGATGATTGCTAACCGTGATGATATCTGGTATGCAACTAATTCAGAAATCGTTGAATACAATGAATTATTTGACAGACTTGAATTCTTTTCTGATAATGAATATGTACATAATCCATCTGTAAAATCAGTATGGCTTGCTGTTAATAACGACACTATTATTGAAGTAAAAGGCGGCGAAACAGTTAAATTATAAAGTTAAATTTTAATAACTAATTAATAAAGGCGGCTTACCATTACCGGTTTGCCGCCTTATTTTTACTCATGCTTAAGATTCTTAAATGCATTTCTTAATGTAATTGGATTACCATATCTTAATGTTCCCATTCTGTATATCTTAGAGCCTAATATTCCTACTGCTATTATACTTGCAATAAGAATAACATAAGATACAGCTATCTCCACAAAGCCTACACTGCCAAGCGCCACTCTTGCAAACATTGCACTATATGAGCTTATAGGCAGGAATGAAAGCACTTTCATAAGAACGCCATCTATATTATTGAGCTGGAATATTCCTATGAAATATACAATCATGATAACGAACTGCACGCTTCCGGCACTCTTATTGATATCCTCTGTTTTAGACACAAGTGCACCCATTGCTCCATATATGAATTCATAGAATAACAATCCACCAAGTCCAAAGAATGCAAATGTAATAAGAACATCTGATGGAATATTGAATATTTTATCAAATAACCCGCCCCATGAATCTCTGTTAATCTTATAACTTCCAAGCACTACAGCAAATACAATTCCAACCTGCACAATTGCTGCAAATGTACCTGCGAGTACTTTTCCGAAGAAAAGACTATTGGTATCTGCACTTGTTACAAGAAGTTCAATTGTTCTGTTAGATTTTTCCTGCGTAACAGATGTCGCAACCATTACTCCATACAGAATAATAACCATAAACACAATAATGATAAGTGCATAACAATACCAATAATTACTCATCATGTCTTTTCCAAGTACAGTTGTTTCAGAACTGATAACCGGATTAAATGCTTTCTCAATTTCTGTCATATCAAGGTTATTGTCTTTACAGTAATTATACTGGCTGAGCAGCTGCATTGCATGTGTGAATCTTGCAGTCATGCTGTCATACATATCACTATTATTAACAACATATTCAAACTCCATTTCATTCTTTATAACGAAGCCAGCAATAACATTTTCATCATCTTGAACTTTCTTTATAAGTGCATCCCTTGATGAAACATATGTAATATTAGCATCTGTGAATACACCTTCAATAATTCCAGTTTCTGCAAATATATCTTTCTCATCATAGATTGTAATAACATCTGTAATCTCTGTATTATCTGATGATATATTATCTGCATCATCTTTGTTAATTCCAAGAATTGATGACATATCAAATATGCTTGGAAGAAACAATATCACTGCAGCAAGAACAGCTATAACGATTGTAGAAATCATAAAACTTTTATTTTTAAGATAATTCATTATCTCGTACTGGAATATAACTCCGAATTTCTTCATTATCTGTCACCTCCTACAGCTTTAACAAATATATCATTAAGCGACGGTCTGTAGCTGTCAAAAGCTGATATTTCAACACCTATTCGCATAACAGATTGAAGAAGCTCATTTCTTGAAAGTTCATGTATGTTCTTTACGATTACGCAATCTTTATGTATTCCAGTTACAGCTAATATATCTGTACATTCGCCCAGAAGTTTCTCAGCCAGTTCATCTGCCTCCATTCCAACTGCCGATATTATAAGCTGGTTCTTACCATATTCAGCTTTGATATCTGCAAGATTACCTGACAGTGAAATCTCTCCATTATTAATTATTGCAATCTCTTCACAAAATTCTTCAACATAGCTCATCTGATGGCTTGAGAATATTACTATTCTGCCCTCTTCTATAAGTTCAGTTACAACATCCTGTAATATCTTGGAATTAACCGGGTCAAGTCCGCTGAACGGCTCATCTAATATAACAATCTCCGGTTCACATACAAGTGTTGATGCAAGCTGTACCTTTTGCTGGTTACCTTTGCTAAGAGTTTCCAGCTTTACATCTGCATACTGTGATACATGAAGCCTTGCAAGCCATTTGTCAGTATTCTTCTTAGCTTCTGCTTTAGACAGACCTCTTAATCTTCCAAGATATATAAGCTGCTCTGCTACCTTTTTCTTAGGATACAATCCTCTCTCTTCTGGCAGATATCCTATCAGATGTTCCTTAGGATTAAATTTCATACCATCAAGAATAACTTCTCCTGAGTTAGCATGAAATACATCCATAATAATTCTTATAGTTGTTGTCTTACCTGCACCATTACGACCAAGAAGTCCTAAAGCTTTACCACCCTCAACATTAAATGAAATTCCATGAAGGACTTCTTTCTCACCAAATGATTTAGTAAGATTTTTTACTTCAAGTCTCATTGTTCAATTATTCACCTTTCATAGTTTTATATAAATATTATAGCATATATATTTTGATATTAAAAGTTTATGATTAAAAATCGCAAAAAAATAAGAGCAGATTATCCTAAGATAAATCTGCCCTTACAAAAAGAAACTAATTAGCTCTTTTTCTCTTTCCAATACAAACTAATACAGCAAGTGCTGCGCCAGCTAATATAGCTGTGTAAACAGCAACATGACTTGCATCACCTGTCTGAACTGAGCCATTATTCTCTGTAGATCCGCTTCCTGCATTATTGTCATTAACATAAACAATAGCTACTGGAGAAAGATCTGAAAAGAATGCTGTAATGGTTCCTGCTGAAGAATCAACAGCATTTGGCTTAATAAGTTCCCACTGATTAGATACACAACTGAAGTGAAGGACTCTGACATTATCAACAGTCATACCAGATGTAAGAGGTGCTTTCCATGTAACAGATACATTCTTAGCATCCTTTACGATTTCACCAGAATTAGTCTTGTAAGATAAATCCCTGATATTAGCAAGAAGTGATAATGACTTAGTGTCTATCTTTGCATCAGCAGTTTTAGCAACAGCACTGTTAAGAACTGAAGTAAGCTTATCTAAATCTCCACCATTAATAGATAAGATATCATTAATAGTGCTACTCTGTACACCTACCTTATTAAGTTCTGCTTCTGTTGCACTAGAGAACACAAGCTTAATATCTCCTGATGTTACAGCATCGTTAACTGTAACAGTCTTACCATTAACAGTAACTTCTGATGTACTATCACTTGATATAACTTCCTGTGTATCACTAACACTAGGTGCTGCAAATACAGTAGCTGTCATTAATGTTATAGCAGCAACTGCAGTAATAGCAGCCGATAATAATTTCTTTGTCATTTTATATTTCCTCCTTTTCTCATTTATAGTTTATGCGTATGACAAATCCGCATAAAATTTATGATAATGAAGAGTCCATATAGAACATCTTCAGAATCAACTTCTGAAAAGCTTTCTCATCAATGTAAAATTCATCATGAGCCTGTCCTGTCTTATTTTCACCAGAAGGCTTATAATAATCTGAATTTATATCAAAACTTGATTCAGCATATAAAGAAATAAAATCATTCAATTCACCAACTGAAATGTTAGTAACAAGTGTACTAAGCATTTTGGTTGTCTTAACAATTGTTGCTTCATCTTTGGCAAGCCGCTTGAACTTATTCATATAAGCTTCAAGAAAAACTTTCTGTCGCTCCATTCTTCCTTCATTAGAAAAATCTGTTCCGATATCTCTGAATCGTACAAATCTTTCTATATTAGATTCATCAACAATAAGTGTCTGTCCTTTTTCATATTCAGGTCCAAATTGTTTCAAGTCATCATTAGGAACCTGAACTTCAACACTCCCTACTATATTAATAAGTGTTCCAAGCGAATTAATATTAGCTGCACAATAATATACTATAGGAATGTTATTAACAAGATTAGATACTGCATCAGACATAAGGCGGCAGCTTTTATCTTTACCATCACCATATGAATATGCGAACGCCAGATGGTCTTTTCCCCATCCGACTACCTGACCAGATGCATCAGTGACTTCTATATCAGTCATTGTATCCCTCGACAATGCAAGTATCTGCATTGTCTTGTTTCGCCTGTCTAATGAAAGAACATATATGCTGTCCGCTCTGCCGTTCTCTCCCGTATTACTGTTCTTTGCTTCCAGCGATTCTATGTCAGCAGATGAATCGAAACCAATAAATAAAATATTAATCAATCCTGTATTATAATTATAGTCCTTTCCATCAACTTCAATTGATGAATACTCTTTATTATCTGCAGAATCATAAACTGTATGATGTTTCTTATCCTTCATATCATTATATATAAAAAACATCATACATATAATAACTATGAAAGATACACATAACACTGCTATCTTAATGTATTTACTTGTCTTTTGGTTTCTCTTCTGACTGTTCTTCATTGTAGTATTCTCCATAATAAGAAGCATCATTCTTATAATAGTATGAACCCTTATGAGTTCCTACTCCGTTAAGTGCTACACCCAAAATTCTACCTTTGCTCTTCTCAAGCTGTTTCTTAGCCTGAATTGCATGACTTCTTCCAACTGCATCTGATCTGACTACCATAACAGTACCATCAACCTTAGGTGCGATTACACATGCATCAACAACACTTCCAACTGGTGGTGAATCAATTATTACATAATCAAATCTTTCTCTTAATACAGAAAGTAAGTCATCAAATTTCTTAGACTCCATAAGTTCAATTGGGTTAGGTACAACATGACCACTTAATATAACAGCTAAATTAGGAATGTTAGTTTCATATATAAGCTGCGACTTCTGACCTGTTATGTACTCTGTAAGACCAACACGTTTACCTCTGATCTTATATCTTGAAAGAGTTACTGACTTTCTTAAGTCACAATCAATGTATACTACTTTCTTATTAATATCAGCAAAACTTTTAGCAAGCTGCATTGCAACAAAACTTTTTCCTTCAGCAGGATTAGTACTTGTTACCATAACAGTCTTAATATTCTCTCCTGAAAACATTATATTAGTACGAAGTGTATTGAACGCTTCTGTTACTGAGAATCCAGGATCTTTAATATGTAATTCAACTATATTATCTTTAGTTTTCTTTTCAGTTACGTTATTATTCAACATTGCTATCTCCGTTTCTTCTTAGAGGTTCTTGTCTCAAGTTCATATACACAGTTCTTATTCTCTGGTATAGAGCATAATACAGGAAGTTCAAGATATTTCTCAATATCAGCTGTTGACTGTAATGAATCATTCAGCATATATCTTACAGCTATAAATATTGCACTTAAAAGTGCTCCAACTAATGCTCCGATAGCTACATTCTTAGTAAGATTAGGACTAACCGGATTATTCTGTACAATAGCTCTGTCAATCACATATGGCTCTTTAGAGTCAATCTCTTCTGCAGCCTGCATACCATTAGTAACAATGCTGTTAGTAAGTGAGCATGCAAGATCAGGATCATCACATGTAACTGTAACCTGTAAAATACGTGTGTCTGATGGATTGCTGATTGATATCATTGACTTCAACTGTCCATAACTCATATCAAGATTTAATTCTTTGATAGTCTTTGTAAGTAATGTTCTACTTGTGAAAATTATCTGATAATCATTGGTAAGCTCTGAACCAATCTGTAAATCCGCTAAAGATGCAATTGTATTACCACTTCCCCTCATGTATATCATGGATGTTGCTGAATACTTAGGTGTAATCAAAAAAACTGTTGTTGCAAGAGCAATAGCGAAGCCGGTAATTGCAGCGATAAGTACAATCCACCATCTGTAAAGAATGGCTTGCAGTAACCCCATTATATCAATTTCATCATCTACTGTGTTATCTTTTACCTTACTCATCTTCTCTCCATTCATATTGTTATAATTTAATTTTTATCTATGATATTATACACTAAACATTTATTAAATTCTACTGTTTTATTAAATTCGACAAAAAAAATTATCAAAAAGGTGGTATAATGCTATAGAATATCATAATTTAATCACATGGAGGACTATATATGAAACGTTTTTTTGCCGTTTTATGCGGATTAATCTTATGTCTGGGAGTATTATTAACTGGCTGTGGCAACAATAATACCAACAATTCCGCCACAGAAAATCAAGCTGATCTTATGTCAGGAAAGCATCACATATGTATCGATGTTAGTAACTATGGAACTATTGAGGTAGAACTTGATGCAGATACTGCCCCAATTACTGTTACTAATTTTATTAATCTTGCCAATTCAGGATTTTATAACGGTCTGACTTTTCATCGCGTAATTGATGGATTTATGATTCAGGGTGGAGACCCTAATGGTGACGGAACTGGTGGCTCTTCTGAGAAAATCAAGGGTGAATTCAAGTCAAATGGCGTCCAGAATAATATAAGCCATATAAGAGGCACTATATCTATGGCACGCTCTTCTGCTAATAATTCTGCAAGTTCTCAGTTTTTCATTATGCAAAAGGACACTCCAAGCCTTGACGGACAATACGCAGCTTTCGGAACTGTCACGAGCGGCATGGACATTGTCGATAAGATATGTAAAGACTGCACTGACACTAATCAGAATGGTGTGATTACAGATAAGAGTAAACAGCCTGTGATTAGTACTATAAGGGTTGTGGATTAACGAATAACCGCACCGTCAAACGCGGTGCGGTTATTATATTAAAACATATTCTATTTATCAAAATCATAACTATTCTCATATATATCTAAAACCCGAGTCACAAAAGCAACCTGATTCTTGCTTTCTTCTGTGCCAGTATTAACCTGCCAGCCATATGTCATATAATCATAAAAATTTCTTGGAGTGATTGGTCCAAGCTTGTACTCATCCCTAATCAGATTAATACCATCTGAATAATCCCTTACTAACGCCTCAAATGCTTTCTGAGGGTCTTTAAATACCGCTTTTCCATTTTCATCTGCCCCAATTGCAAATTCTTCTCCATGATCAAGAAAATCCTGTACTTTTACATTGCCATGCTCTCTGCCAGCCACATACTCCTGCACATATGGATGTGCAACCTTTGGCGGTTTTGCCTTACAACCTGCAATAGCGACAAAACACATCAATGTAAACCCAATTAAAAATACTTTTTAATATTTCACATTCAGTCTGTGACTGTAGCCTTCCATTCTCTTTGCAAATACAGCAAGCTGTCCTTTATATTTACCATACGCTTTCTCATCAATCAAAGACTCATTATGATACCGTTCAACTAGCTCTGATGATTCTTTGAACGCCTTAATTGCTAAATCCTTATAATTATTCTCAAGATTAATCTGGATTTCATTGAGTGATGTTTCTATCTCTTTCTTGGTTGTATTCTTTTTAAATATTGACATGTGCATATCCCCCTTTTACTTGATTTTATCATTAATTGTCATAATTACAAGTTTTGTTTTATAAGGGTTTCAGGTTGTTTATCAGGTGGATTATAACTCCACATATACAATGGAATTTCTCTGTGCTGGAACGGTCGCTGCAACTCGCTTCGCTCTTGCGGCTGGGAATTGGTGGACGGGACAGGTGCGTCCCACTACTGCGCAGTGCCGTGTCCTGACCGCAAGTCAGTCCACACGCGCTGTCGCGCTCTATGCTCATTCAT
>ERZ860322.254-NODE-254-length-42530-cov-5.575750_pt1 | contig 42530 bp, 37 predicted proteins | sample MGYA00509979_ERZ860322 | MGnify/ENA primary metagenome ERZ860322 (study PRJEB30046, sample SAMN00715217) | human gut metagenome | study: EMG produced TPA metagenomics assembly of the A metagenome-wide association study of gut microbiota in type 2...
TGCAAAAGTGCGGTTAAACACTCCTACAAGGCTCTGCTGTTTACTTACAGAAAGGATCTAACTCCCTTTATGCAAAGAAAAAAAGGTTCAATACTTTAGATGAACCCCGTAAGGGATAAAAGTAAATCAGGCCATAATAAAACCTCATCAAAGAGTTTCTAGCTCAAGGGTGAGGTTGTTTTATTATTTAAGTTTTGAAAGAAGAAAATTCAAATATAAGTAGGTCTCGACATCGTTTACAAAAATGTTCAATGACTTCCTTCCTCTAGTAAATAAGACATTTAACTCATTTAAAAACAAGTCAATTTTATTTGTTTCTTCTTTAAGACATGAAGATTCATAGTACATAACTTGCTTTTTACCTAAACTAATCATATGAATCTTATCCAAATATACAAAACAATGATCAATATCAAATGATAAAGCATGATATGTTGTTCCATAATAATTGTATGAATCTGCCCAAATTGAAAAAGAATCATCGTCAAAATTTGCCTTTTTAAATACTGTGCTATCGATTGACATCTCTTCTCTATAAGCTTGATTAACAGGAACATATATCTTCTTAATTCCACTTAAAGATTTATAATATTCCATAAACTTGTGTTCGTCGTAGAAAAGTTTAATTTGATAATCAGCAGGTAATCTAACATCTTTTAAATTAGAATCTTTGCTTGTTAAGAAACCTAGCGCTTTATCCACTGCGTCACTGTATCTTCTTGATTTATTAATATCCTTTGAACTGACAATAAAGCCGTATTTTGTTTTCAACTCTTTTTCTAATTCTTTTGATTTAAATAAAGTTGATCCTTTAAAACAAGCTTGTCTGTTATCTCCAAATAAGTAGGTGATTTTAGACTTTTTAATTATTTCAGCCATGGTATCAATTGATATTCTTTGACATTCATCAACGATACTGATTGTATTCTCATCAATCATATTCAAAAAATATTCGGTATTAAATGTTGCTCTATTCTCATAGTAGTATCTTTTATTGAAATTTAAAGCATAATATAATTTACTATTCACAATAAGAATTTTCGCATCTGCATTTTCAAAGAATATTTTTAAGGCTAGCACACTTTTTCCTGTTCCGGCATGGCCATAAACAATTGATGCGTTTTCTTTACCAATTTTATCTATCAGTTTGGCGCAATGACGATTTGTATCTTCATAAAATTTGTAAGAACCTTCTTTTATGTCATTGCATACTTTTGCGATAGAAGCTAAATTAGATGTTTGCGTTAAATAATCTTCAACACCAATATATTCATGAAATGAGTTTAATATTAACGCTATTCCTTCAAAGTTTGTTATTTCAAACGTTGAATTACCATCAAAGTAATATCCATATACAAAACCCTCATTAACAAAACCCATTGTTAAAAACGGATTGTTTTTTATTAACTGAGGCAAATGATCATCTTTTCTTTTTCTTATTTGTTCCTTGATTTTCTTTTCTAAATCTCTATCCGTTCCATTTTTCGATTCGATATCAATAAGAATGGGTCTGCCATCTTTTTCAGCAACCGTTGCAATATCTATTTCAGTTACATCAGTCGAATAATTAAAAATGAAAGTTTGCTCATCTGAAAAAATAGAAAAAACATTGGAAGCATCTAAATAAACAAATAGTTTCAGTAAGTTTTTGAACTCTTCCTTTGTAAATCCTTTCCAAGAAAACGAATTAAAGTAGTCTATTCCATGAAGATTGTTACCATTAATGGAATCTATTGAATTATTTATTAAATGAATCAATTTGCGATTTAATTTTAATCCTTTAATATTCATATTCCGCTAATTACCTCTACATAATGGAAGCAATTCTTCTATTTTGGCAACAATTCGTTTTTGTTCTTCTAATGGTGGGAGTGGAATTAATGCTTTTGATAATTTATCATCAGATATTGCAGGGTACATAACACCTTTTGCATTGCCATCTTTGTTTGCATAATTATCAAAATATGAAGATAACAAACATCTAAATAGATATTTATTTATTACACCATTAGTGCAACTTAGTATTGCGAATCCAGTACTTGCGATAGGTTCTTCAGAAAACTTTTTATCAATTATTGCAATATTATGAAGATACGGTCTTACAGTGGAATAAACTATATCCCCATTGAATACTACTTTTCTTGCTCTTGAAGGTGCATTTTCTGGTTTAATTATATTTTCTTCTTTGTTTAATCGATTATTGATATTATCAATGGAACCAATATCAATGTATGAAAAAACAGTATCAGGAGTCTTCTGGCCGTGATTATACACAATTTGATCTAATCTTACCCATTTCCAAGTAGGGGGGATTTCAAAAGGAATCTCACTATCTTCAATAGCTGGAAGTAGCTTCTCTTTCTTAATTTTACCTTCTTTGATTAATTGTTGTTTTTCTTGTTGAATTAACCTGAATAAATCTTCGCCTGTACCTTCTTCAGGTCTTTGGTCTACTAATTTTCCTTGAATGGCGAGTTTTAAAATCTTTGCTTCCATTTTTTCTTGAATAGTTTCGAGCTTTATTTGTTTTTCATCGATTTTATCAAGTTCAGCAAAAATTTCATCCAACTTTGCAACAATTCGTTTTTGTTCTTCAAGAGGTGGAATTGGCAAAGGCGTTTCAAAAAGCATCTTCTTATCTAAATGAGGAATAGCTGCACCAGTTTTGTTTTTTCTAAATCCTTCTTTACAAGAATAAATGAATAGAAAAATGTATTTATCTATAAAGGCATTGCTGATATTCAAAATTTTCAAAGTGCTTCCTTTATATCCTCTATCATTAGCTAAGAATACTTCACCAGAATTTTCTCCATCAACAAGAATTAACTTTTCACCCTTATCAACAATTACACCTGAATTAATTATTTTTGGTTCCTTACCATTTCTTAAATATTTTACTTCTAAGTATGGCAATAATTCCCCTTCTGATTCAGTGCCGTTATCAAGAGATACAGCTTGATATGTCATGCACCAATTCCAATTAGGAGGTATTTCAAAATTTACAAGTTCATGTGAAAATGAAGCATACTTTTTTTGTTTGTTTTTGAAAAGCTTGTCAATTAAATCATTGGATGATTCGTTTGAGTTATGTTCAGTCAATTTTCCACTAAATGCTAAACCTAATATTTGTTTTTTAAGCAAACCCACATTAATCATCATAAACACCCTCTAACAAATCCTTTAATTTTGCTACTGAAGATGCTAAGTCAGCAGAAATTGTTTCCATTTCAGTTAGGTATTCACCGATAGTTTTGTCGTCATCGTCCTCTTCAGCAATCCACTTGAAACTTAAGTTCAAGGATTCATCCTTGTTGATTTCATCAATGGAATACTTTCTCCATCTACCATTAGGGTTTTCTACTGAATAGGTTTCTTTTCTATCTGCAAATTTACCTTCTTTATAAAGTTCAACAAAGTCATCTAAATTACTACGTTTTAGAGGATTTTGAACTAATGTGTGTTTAATGCCTGTTCTATAGTCGTATGTCCATATTTCTTTTGTAGGAGCTCCTTTTTCAAAGAACAAGACATTCGTCTTTACTCCTTGAGCATAGAAAATGCCTGTAGGAAGCTTCAAGATTGTATGAAGATTATATTCATCTAAGAGTTTTCTTCTTACTCTTGCAGTTGCTCCAGTATCAGTTAATACACTATCAGGTAAAACAATGCCTACACGACCACCTGTTTTAACGATGGACATGATGTGTTGTAGGAAGTTAACTTGGTTATCCGATGTCTTTTCAAATTCGGGTCTATTTGAAGATACGTCTACGCTTCCTTGAGGTCTTGTGCCAAAAGGAGGATTTGCAAGAATAACATCAAACATTCTATCAGATTTATCAATTAATGAATCTTGACAAACAATAGGGCTATTATCTACGCCGATATCATGCAAATAAAGATTCATAGAAGCCATCGTAACAACTAACGACGTATTGTCAGCTCCAAAGAATGTATTATTCTTTAAAAATTTTTGTTTTGCGATTTCATGACTTTGACATTTCATATGTTCATAAGCACTTAAAAGGAAACCACCTGTACCACAAGCTGGGTCAGCTACAGTCTCTCCAATTTTAGGGTTAACACAATCTACGATTGCTTGAATTAAAGGTCTAGGTGTGAAGTATTGTCCTGCTCCACTCTTTTTATCTAATCCGTTCTTTTCAAGGATGGATTCATATAATGCACCTTTAAGGTCGCCTTCCATCATATACCAGTTTTCTTCTTTGACCATTTGAATTACTTTTTCCAAATGAACTGGTCTATCGATTTTATTAACAGCCTTAGTGAAAATTGTTCCAATAACACCTGTCTGTTTGGAAAGTTCCTTTAGGATATCCTCGTATTTTTCAACAAGGTCCTCTCCATTAAGGTTACAAAAATCGTTCCATTTGTATCCTTCTGGAATCTTGCTACCTAAACCCAATTCCTCTTTTTCAGCATCCATCTTTAAGAATAAGATGTATGTTAATTGAGTTAAGTAGTCAGTATATCCAATACCTGCTGCTGATAGGACATTTGCAATTCCATCAACTTTTTTTATTAATTGTTGTTCATTCGCCATATTATGCTGCTCCTATGATATATTTTGATAGCATTTGCATTTCAGAAACAAATATTTGTGGTCCAAATGACATAACACCACTACGCCACAAGTCTGTATCTATGCTATTAAGCTCTGCTGATGTGATCGAACCTTCTTCAACGATATAGTCTGCAATTTTTCTCATTATTTCAATTTGATCATTGCTTAATGTATGGTTTGTACTACCTACATAAAGACTAAATCTTTGAGAATAAATACCAAACAAGCTGAATAGTTCATCATTTCTCTTATATGCATATCTTGCTAACTGAATTAAATGAGTTAACGCATTTAAGTTTCTAGTTTGCTCTAATTCTTTTACTTTTCCTTCAGTATCAAGTCTTTTGTAATTTTTCCAAATAAAATAAGGAGTAAATTGTCTATCGGCTTGAATAAGGCTATCTCTTAATTCACAAAGCATAGAATATGTAATCAACCTGTTTTCTGAATTATAGATGATTCTTAACGCTTCTATAGAATCCTTATGGTCTTCTAGATATTTCTCAAAGTTCTCAATAAAGTTCTTGGCAGTCTCTATAGAGAATCCTTTGTATAATAGTTCATCAGGAGTATCTGGTGCAAATACAAAGTATCCTCTCTTTAATTCCATAAGCTTATCTTTTGCTTGATTGTTATAGATTAAATTTGCAATAAGAGTAAATCTTTCAGTATTTGGGTCAGATGGGCTTAAATATGGTGGTAGTGCATCTCTATCTAACGCATCTTTTATCTTTTCAGAAATTAGTATTGGAGAATAACCAAACTTATTTATAAACTCATCTAAATGTCTTCCAAATAACGGATTATCAATATATCTATTGGTGATTGTAGAGCAATAATCCTTTAAAAGAGCAAGATTATCATCAGATACTTCACCATGAGATAAATGTTCTAACAAATCCTTTAGATTTAGCTTTTTTTCTCCGTTTGGCTTTGTTCTTGGGATTATTTTTTCACTTTTAGTAACTCCAACAGCATCAACAACATAGAAACAATCTTTGTATTCAGCATTCGGAGTAACCTCTTTTAATTTGTCCGGACTAATAGTTCTACATCCACGTCCCTTCATTTGGGTATAAAGAACATCAGATTTTACATCCGCCATAAACATTACTATTTCAAGAGGTCTAACGTCCGTTCCAGTTGCAACAAGCGTAACTGTGACTGCGATACGGAATGCTTTATTGATTCTAAATTCTTTGATTAATTGATTTGAATCACCAGCAGAATAAGTAATCTTTTGAGCATAACCAGAAGGAAGCTTTCCATCTATAAATTTTTCTTTGAAAACTTCATTAATAGCATCGATAATCTCATCAGCATGACTATCACTTTTTGCAAAAATTAATGTTTTTGGAATGTAGTTCCAGTTCACTTCTCTATCTGGATATAAATCAGTATAGATAGAGTCTCTATATTCAGATAAAACTTTCTTAATCTGATTTTTATCAACAACTGATTTATCTAGGGCTTTGTTTGTATAAACCACTGTTTGATTAACAGTTAGCGTTGCTTCTTTTCCTGTCTTTTTTGTCACTTCTGTTATAGTAGTTCCATATTCTATTTCACCACCTTGAGCAGTTCTTTTTGTTTCAATATCATAGATTCTAAAAGGAACGTTTACACCATCGATAACAGAGTCTTCATAAGTATATTTCTCGACAATGTTATTATCAAAATATGCATATGCCTCTGGAGTAGGAGTTGCTGTTAAACCTAAAACAATTGCATCTTTAAAATAATCTAATACAGCTTTCCATTTACCATATATAGACCTATGGCACTCATCAATAACTATGAACTTAAAATGGTCAGGAGCTAGAGTCAAATTATCTCCTAATTCCACCGATGGTTCTTGTTTGAAAAAATCATCATAATAATCAATTATGATATCATCATTGTCTCCATCATCATTGTCAATCAATTTATTACCTGTAAGCACTGTGAATAATTTTTGAATAGTAGATATAACTACATCGCCATTGATATCTTCATTCTTTTTTAATCTATTTATTGAATAAAGGGAACTTAATGTCATTCCGTTTTCGGTTCTATCAAAAGTACTGAATTCATTTTCGGTTTGTTTTGCAAGATTATTTCTATCAACTAAAAATAATACTCTATCAGTTGGAGTGTAATTCAATAATCTATATGAAGCCAAGCAAGCTAAATAAGTTTTTCCTGAACCAGTAGCTAAAACAGCTAATGATTTTTTCTTGCCATTAATTAAAGAATTCTCAAAAGAAACTTCGGCATTGTATTGGCAGTCCCTTAATCCTTTCTTTTCAATTCTCGGTAAAGCTCCATAAATAGAACTCTCTTTGATAAGTTTAAGCATCTTTTTTGGCGTATGCATTTTATCAAGCTCAACATAATCTGAATCTGGCTCAAGTAGATTCTTAAAAAGTATTTTCTTGCCATTAGCCAAGTACACAAGAGGAATCATATCGTCAAACCACAAACCATACCAGCTTCTAGGATTATTGGCATAATCTTCTGCCTGAATTGCAACATCATCGCCAAGATTATTTTCTTCTCTTTTTGCTTCAACAACAGCAATGGCTTTATTGTCAACGAATAATAAATAGTCGCTTTCAGTTGTACCAGACATTAATGCTTCTTTTACTGCTTGAGCATGATTAGGAATATATTCTTCTCTTGATACAATATCCCATCCGGCTTCATTTAATTGTTTATCTATTTTAATTCTTGCTAATTGTTCTGGAAGTAGTTTCATACTAATGTTCCCCCGTTTCAATAGAATATTTAATAAATAAATCATTCAATCTTCTTTTAATTTTCATTGTTGGTTCATTTTCACCAGTTTCCCATCTTGCAACAGAAGCAATAGAAACTCCTAGTTCTTTTGCAAATTCTGATTGTGTTAAAAGCATTTTATTTCTCAACTTTTTTACCATCACTTTGTAATCCATAGTTGACCTCCTATAGGAATATCAAAAACTTATCTAAATTATATCACTTTTTTCTCAAATTGTCTATCGTTCGACATTAATAGTCCAAAATATTTCCATAATTTTCTCAAATCAGTCTCTGATTCATTTCAGGGACTTTTTAATTTTCTATTGCAAAAATATCTTGATTTCCCATTTGACTATCAGAAGAGGAAAAAAGTTTTATCAGTTTGTCATCTTCTGGGCCATTGACTATTGAGGAAGGATAAATATTTTAAAATCCCGAACTTTAAGTCAAAAAGTCAGTCCTTAGACTTGAGAAGGAATAAACAAAATTTTTTCGACCAAAATCGATGTTTATGTCCAAGTGATACTAAGGAAGATAAAAAGTTCCACAAATTTTTGGCAGATCGTAGATACGTTGCCATTATCTCCTGAAGGAACAAGAAATGACTTTTTGATAAATGCAGTCGTTAAAGAACATTTATAAGGATTAAATGCACTGGCCAGTCAATTATTCCGTACTACTCAAAGAATCGAGGTAAAGAAAATGTTATGAAATTTAAAATCACATTAACGCCGTCTAATTATTATCAAGACGCAAAAAAATCAAAATATTTAAATCCTGTCATCATTGAATCACTTGAAGATTTTAAGAAAGTAATATTAAAGGATTACGCATGTGCAGTATATAAAGGAAATCATCGTTCTACTGATGACTTTCTATATGCTGATGCAATAGTCTTTGATATTGATAATGATCATAGTGAGAATCCTGATGATTGGATGACTCCTGATAAAGTATCATACTTCTTCAGTGATGTTCCTATTTATATCCAATACAGCAGAAATCACATGAAGATTAAGAATGGAAAACCTGCTAGACCAAAGTTTCACATAATAATGCCAATCGATAAGATAACGGATACCAATGAGTATAAATCTATGAAGGAAAAGGTTCATTCAATATTTCCTTTCGTGGATAAGCAAGCTTTAGATTCCGCTAGATTATTATTTGGTACATCTGAACCTAGAGTTGATTACATTGATGGGACTAGAACTCTTACTGATTTCCTTAAGGAATATGATGATGAAGTTAAGTTTGCTCAATTTGGTGAATCAATACCTGAAGGTAGTCGCAATAAGACAATGCACTCCATTGCTTTAAAGCTTCTTACTAGATATGGATTATGTAATGAATCATTAGATAAGTATCGTGAAGCTTCAACTAGATGCTCTCCTCCTCTAGAAAATGATGAACTTAATACCATATGGAAATCTGCTCTTAAGTATTACAAAGTAATAAAAGCACAAAAGGATTATATACCACCAGATGAATATAACAATGATTCCTGGGACAAGCTCGAACCATTGGATGAAGTGATTCTACCTACATTTCCTATTGATGCATTACCTGATGTATTAAAGAATTATGTATCTGACGTTGCCGAATCCACGCAAACACCAATCGATATGGCGGGTGTTGCTTCCCTTGCTCTTATGTCAATTGCAATGCAACCAAGATACAAAGTTATTGGTAAATCTGACTGGGAGGAACAATTATCACTTTACTGCATGATTGTTGCTGAGCCAAGTGATAGAAAGTCAGCTGTATTCAACCAAATTATTAAAGCTATTCAGGCCTTTGAGGCTGAATACAATGAGCATCATTCAATCGATGTTTTAAAGAGCCAAGAGGAACATGCTTCCCTAGAGAAAAGGTACAAGAAAGCCACTAAAGACTATGAAAACGGAAAGATTACTAAAGATGAATATGATGAAGCATTTAGAAAATATTCCACCCATAAGGTCATCAAACCGATATCTCTCACTCTAGATGATGTAACTTCAGAAAGCCTAACTAATGAGATAGAAAGCCAAGATGGATGTATTGCTTTAGTTTCTAGTGAAGGCGGAATATTTGATATCATCTCAGGAAGTTATACCAACTTTCCAAATATCGACATCTTCCTAAAAGGATATTCAGGCGATTTCATCAAGGTTAGTCGTATTGGTAGACCATCGCTTTATGTGAAGAATCCAAGATTAACAATACTTCTTACAGTACAACCAAAGGTACTTGAAAGTGTGGTTAATAATGGAACATTTACAGGACGAGGCTTATCGGCTAGATTTTTATACTCAGTTCCTAAATCACTTGTTGGTTCTAGAAAATTTGAAACTAAGCCAATCAACTTTGATAACAAGAAAAGATTCAGTGATTTAATTCACGAAATACTAAAGGAACCTAAATCTTCCACAGTATACATAACACTAGCAAATGATGCCTATTCCCTATTAAAGGATTATTACGAGGAGTTTGAATCTAGGCTTATAACTGACCTAAAGGATATCGGTGGATGGGCAGGTAAACTTGTTGGAAATATCTTAAGAATATCTGCACTAATCACTAGGGCAAGAAACGTTAAATATGATGCATTTCTATACACTCCATCAACTGATGATTCAGCTGGATGGATGGTCCAAAAGGAAGATATGGAAAATGCTATAAAACTTGGTAATTACTTTCTTGAACACGCAAGATTCGCCTTTGACTTTATGGATGATAACACCACTAAAAAACAAGCACTTAATTTCCTTGAAAAGTTAAAAGCAACAAAAACATATGAAATCTCGTTCAGGGAAGCTTCAAGAATGTGCAAGTATATGAACAAGAAGGAGAACGCAACTGCGGTTATCTCTCTACTTGTCGATTATGGTTATCTTCGTGAAAAACAAGGCACTTCAAGAGCACACAACAAAGGATTAGTCTATGAGGTTAATCCTGCAATCTATGATAAGGAGCATCCACCTTAAGTCTAGTTGTCGTAGTTGTCGTGCTGTCGTATAGAAACTTATTTTATTATTAATTAATTATTAAATATAAATATTTAACCTAGAAATGTGATGACAACTACGACAACTGCAGTGACCCCTGGGGGCCTATCTATCTCTACAGCTATTCATCTTGCTACCGAGCCTGGGGTTTCACGCATAAAAATTCGATTTCAAACGGGGTATATGCCCTGATTCAAACAAAACAATTATTTATATTTCAATAGGAGGAATAAAACAGATGAAATTTAAAGTGTATTATGGTCCAATGCATAACTTAAAAGCTAGCGACAAAAACATATTCTCTAAGCCAAATTCAGAATGTGTCGCATTGTACCTAGATAAGTTGAAACGACCTGTCATCGTTTCAAAAGTTCAAAACACAAAGATGCCTTATAGAGTCTCTGTAGGTACTTCAGTTATTGTATTTGCAACACTTAAGGACGCAACTGACTACTGCTCATTAAGATTTAGGGAGGTCAAGTGATTATGAAGCTACCTGATTCATTTCAAAAGCATCTACGTGCTCACATCGATTTTTCTTCTTTTATCTTACTAGATATGGTGATAATCGATGATACAAAATCTGCAGTATTTTTAGTTCCTAGAAACGATGAGACTAAGTACTGCAACTTACAAATCAATAATGAAAGTAAATTCTGTGGCTCATTTGATGAGATGATGGAATATGCTATTCATTTCAAACTAATCTCTGAAGGATACAAGAAAGACCTTATTAAGAGATACGAAACAATTAAACAAAGCGGAGGAAATAAATAATGTTTAAAACAAACGTTTATAAAGAAGCATTTAGTCATATGCTTACAAGCAAAATGACTACTGAAGATTACTCAATTTTAAATCTTGCTAATGAAGCATACCCTGCTATGCCATCAGTTGATTCAAAACTTGATGATACCCTTGCAAAATATAATCCTTTTAGAAAGGTTGCTTCTATTTTCAATATTGAAGGTGAAGGTTCAATCGTTGTTACAACCGCAAATGGAATTGCAACAATCGTTGATGAAGCGGGTGCATTGCCTGAAGTTAGTGATGAATCAAAAGAAATTAGATTCTCTTCTTATAAAATTGGTTCTTTAGCTAAATTAAAATTAGCATTCATTAACGATAGGAACTTTAATGTTGAGAATTACCTTTCAACCAAGTTTGCTAAAAGATTCGGTATTGCTGAAGAAAACCTTATTGTCAATGGTACTGGAAACAAAGAACCTTTAGGTATTATGAACTCAGGCATTGCCAAATCAACTGCATCAGCTCTTACTTATGATGAGGTAGTTAAGTTGTTCTTCTCATTAGATAAAGATTTAAGAGTAAATGCCACTTGGATGATGTCAGATGAAATGGCTATGAAACTTAGAAGTGTTAAGGACTCTAATGGTTATCCATTATTTAATGGTGAAAGAATCTTCAATAAAGAAGTAATGATCATTAATTCACTTGATGAAAATACTATTCTATTTGGTGATTTTTCTTACCTTTACATTCTTATAAGAAAACCATTAAGCGTACGAGTGTTAACTGAAAAATACATCGCTACTGGTGACTATGGTTATGCGGGTATTGAACGAATTGATGCCAAAATTACCGATATTAATGCTATAAAGGCATTAGTTATCCATACGGAGGAATAAACGCAACACAAGCCATTTATAGGCCTATTCTGGGGAGCCTAATCGCTCCCTGGGATAGTGTTGCCACTACGATTATGGGGACTAATACATACACAAAGGAAATCAATAATATCACCTATGTCATCAGCTCCATACCTTGTAGTGCGGAGTCTGAAAAGGTACTAAAAGAAAAGCTAAAAAAACTCATTTTAAATGAGTCAAAAGATAAACAAAAAGGTTCATCTATATCGGGCAAATGAGTTGCTATTTTAGGGATTAAGAGTGATGTATATACACTGACATCAGGAGGTGTATTTATGTCAGATTACAAGCAAAAACTTATTGAGTTTTGCAAAGCAAAAGGTGCCAAGATAAAAGGTATCGCGCATCTAATCGAGTACTACAAGAAGTCACTCGGCTGGAGCGAGCAACAAGCAATCGAATACGCTTTAAAGTTATTCGAGGATGGAACAATTGATTCCATTATGGTCATTTCAAAGGAAGGAGGCAATGACGATGACACAAACTGATAAAATTAAGATAACAGCGCTTTATTGCCGTCTTTCCAGGGATGACGAGCTTCAAGGTGACTCAAACTCAATCATCCATCAAAAAGAAATTCTCAAAAAGTACGCTGATGATAACGGATTTAAAAATACTGAGTTTTTTGTTGATGATGGTTATTCAGGAACTAACTTCAATAGACCTGATTGGCTTAGGCTGATTGAAAGAATCAACAATGATGAGGTCGGAACCATTATCGTTAAGGACATGAGCCGTCTTGGAAGAGACTACCTTAAGGTCGGAATGTATACAGAGATGCTATTTCCTGAAAAGGACATAAGATTCATTGCTATTAATTCTGGCGTTGATTCAGCTAACCAACAAGACAGCGACTTCACTCCTTTCCTGAATATCATTAACGAATGGTATGCAAAGGATACTTCAAAGAAGATTAGAGCCGTTATCAAAGCAAAAAGCGATGCAGGAAAACCTACTGCTCCTATTCCAGTATATGGTTTTATAAAAGACCCTAACGACAAATATCACTGGTTAGTTGATGAGGATGCTGCAGAAGTAATTAAGGAGATATTTCGCTTAGCTGTCCAAGGACATGGTCCATCTAAAATTGCTACTATTCTCACTCAAAGAAAGATACTTAATCCTACAGGATATAAAAATTCAAAAGGTATCGCAAATACTCACAGCAAAGACAACATCGACCCTTACTGGTGGGATTGGTCAGTTGTATCCGATATCTTATCAAGACAGGAATACTTAGGTCATACGGTTAATTTCAAAACTGGTAGAAAGTCCTACAAAAACAAAAAGTCCTTTATTAACCCACCTTCAAAATGGGTAATTATCAAGGACACTCATGAAGCTATTATCGACCAAGAGACATTCGATATAGTCCAAAGATTGAAAGAAGGTCGTAAGAGAGCTAACACTCCAATGGGTGAAATGCCTGTTCTATCAGGTATGCTATATTGTGCAGATTGCGGTAAGAAGCTCTATGTATGCAGAACCAAATCTCTACAGCCAAGCGCCTATTATTATTGCTGTTCCACTTATCGCAAAAGACAAGGACTATGTTCTGCTCATCAAATAAGGATAAAAGTTATTGATTCGATTGTCCTGAATGATATCAAAAAACATATTGAATTCGCTAGAGCTCATGAAGATGAATTCATTAAGCTGGTGTCAAACGAAACAAGTGCTTACACCGCTAAGGCATTAGCCTCTCTAACTAAGGAGCTCGATGCATCGAAAGCAAGATTTAAAAAGTTAGACGCAATCATCCAAAACCTTTATGAAGATAAAATAGCTCGAATAGTAAGCGAAGAAAGATTTTAGAAGATGAATGAAAACTATGAGCAGGAACAAAATTCTCTAAAAGAAAAGATTGTTGAGCTAGAAGGCAAAATCAAAGCCATTAATGAGCAAACAGCATCTACTTCCCATTTCATGGAACTAGTCCAAAAATACACAAGAATTGATGAGCTTACTCATGAAATAGCACGAGAATTCATAGAGAAGGTTATCGTTCATAAGGCAGAAAAGGTCGATGGCCATAGACAAATGAGAATCGATATCTTCTATAACGGAATCGGCAAAGTCGACTTGCCAAATGAAAAAGCGTAGCACATTCAGGAATTAACCTGTTTGTAACTACGCTATTTTTATACGGGAATATAATCCCTAACGGGCTTGATACTTGTATCAAACCTATTGTTTTTTAATGTCAAAGTAGAAATGTTTTAATACAATTTTAGCACCCTACCTTGTAATCGTGTAAAAATTTTAGCACCCTTACTTCAAATCGTGTAAAAATTTAGCACCCCTAATAAATCATCTTTACTTCTTTTTTCATCTCTGCAAATATTTTTACTAGTTCATCATTTGCAGCATGCATCTTTGCTATTAATTCCTGTAAACGAGGTATATATTGTTTTGGATTATCTTGAAAGGCCTTAGTAAATAAATCATCTTTAAAGACGTTATGCACAAAGAAATTTCTTTCTGTTCTAATTTCAGTAAGGAAATCTATAAATTCCTTTTTAAAATCCGTTCTAGACTTTATGTTTTCTAAAAGCTTACCAAGCTCAAGTCTATCCATTTTTTTATACCAATCATCAGTTTTTCTTAATAATTCAACGTATTCAAACTCGTACATAGAATCTTCTTTATCAAAAGCTACTAAAATTTCATTTAATGCGAGTATATTAGCTAAGTTATATTCAATCATTTGAGAAAGGTTGACTATAAAGCCAACCATTCCCCATACTTTTTTATAATATCTTTTTTTCATCATTTATTATTCCCAGAATAATTTTGGATAATCATTATCACTAAAGATCCAGCTACCTTTGCCAGTACTTTCATTATATGCTTTCCAGAACATATTGTCAGTATAAGTTGTAGAACCATACTTACTTGATGTATAAGTACCTGTTACTTTACCAAAATTGCTTGTTGAACTAAATGTATGGTAACAATCTGTAAATGTAACATTAGTTAAACCATATCCTATAGTTGATTTGACAGCCGATCCAGAAACGGAACCTGATCCTAAGCATTGTTTTACTGAGCCAACAGAACTATATGCAAATATACTTCCTGAATATTTATTTCCTGAAACACTTCCTGCATTGTATACGTTTGTTAATTTTATCTCATATGTTACACCTAATAAACCGCCCGCGCATGGTGCTAAAATATTTCCACGATTATAGCTTTCGCTTATTTCGACAGAAGGCAAAGCCTCTCCACCTGTAGAATAACAACAGCCTATTAATCCGCCCGCACCTAAGAAAGTATTGTCTGTAGTACTAGTAATGTTACCTGTGTTATAGCAAAGTGTAATAACAGCATAATAATCAACTGAACCTACTAAACCGCCTGCAGCCTGAACTGAAGTGATATCAGCTTTATTTGAACTTTCAGAAGCATAGAAGGCTGTACCACATTTACCAAGTAAACCACCTGCATATAATGTCGAATTAATTTGACCTTCATTTGATGAATTTAATGCATACATCATTTTTGTAGCAGTACCTACTAAACCACCTGCATATGATGCGTTAGTGATGCTTATGAAATTCTTACAATTTGAGATTATTTCAAAGCTAACTTTACCGAATAATCCACCTGCATACACTGGATATGAAGAGCTTTGCTTAGCTACAACATATGAACCACTTGTTGTAATTCCCTTAATCAAAGATTCTTCACTAGTACTTGAAGATAAATCAGTCAAATCAATTCCTGCTAAAGCTCCAACATAATATGTTTTCTCTACATTTTCAGAAGTAAACTCAAAATCTTCAATAACTAAATCTTCAATAGTTGCAAATGAAATATAACCAAAAAGTCCAAACGAACTTCTATTTGTGTAATTACTTGTATCAATCGTTAAGTTTGATATTTTATGACCATTACCATCTAAATGTCCAGTAAATGGTGCGCTATTTGTTCCGATTGGATTCCAATTTACCCCAGATAAATCAATGTCATTCATTAAAATAAAATCACCATTTAGATATGTTCCCATCTTTAACAAATCTTCAGCTGTATAAATTTTTACTGTCCAATCAACTGCCAATGTAATATCACTAGTGAAATTCCATTTAGTTAACGAATGTCCAGTTGAATCTGTTATAGGTTCATCATTATATAACCAACCAGTGAAAACACCATAATCATTTGTAGGAACTGGTAATGTGAAATCTTCATCATAAGTGACATTTACTGTTGTTTTTGATACAGAGCCAGCACCTGGATCTAGTGTTATTGTATATTCATTTGCTGTCCACTTGGCTGTCAATGTTGCATTAGTTGCTATTGACCATTTACCATTATTAACAACTTGAGAATTATAATACCAACCAGCAAAAGTATAACCATCTACTTCATCAACTGTAGGTAATGTAACATTTGAATCAAAAGCAACATTAATTGAAACAGGGTTAGTTCCCATTTCATTAACAAAATCAACTGTATATTCATTTGCTGTCCATTTTGCATTCAATGTCATGTCATTTTTTACAACATCAGAATTAAAGTGCCATTCCTCATTATTACAATACCATCCATCAAGTGTATAACCAATTCTATCTAGTGTAGGTTTCTCAACTTTATAACCATCTTTAATTATTTGTGATACAACAGTTGCAGAATATCCTGTGTTAAAAGACACAGTATAAACATCTATTGCAACAATATCAGTTTTTATTCCATTAATTATATAAAATCCATCTTCTGATATTTCAACGCTTGAAACACCGTTTACTAAAGAATCACCTATCAACCCTAAATCAGCTGTCGAGCCATCTAAATATGTAACAATTAAATGCCCATTATTATTAATTGTATAGAAATCAGGAATCTTAGTTGTAATATCAGTTTTAACACCATTTATTACATAAAATCCTAAACCATCTACTTCTACGGTACTTAGTGATTCAATTAAATTCTTACCAAATTGTCCTAAATTTTTAGTTGATTCATCTGCATATTTTGCAATTAAATTATTATTTGAATCCAAATAGTATGATACAGGCTTTTCTTGAGATATTTTTGTTTTAACACCATTTATAACATAATAGCCATCTGAGCTAACAGTTATCTCACCCAAAGAAAGAATTATATCCTCTCCCCATTCACCTAAATCATTCTCTTTTCCATCATCTAAAACAACAATTAAGTTTCCTTCATTATTTATATAATAAGATGTTGGCTTAGCATCGTTTCCACAACCTGCTAAGCTGAAAATCATAACTAACATTATTCCTAAAGTAACAAAAAACGAACCTATTTTTTTCATTGCATTACACCTTCTTTCACAAAAATATAATTCATAAACAAAAAGAAAAGATTTACTCTTTAATAAATTATATCATAAAACTGTATTTTATGATAGCATCCAGCACATATTTGTACGAAAAAAACACCAAAGCTAGGAGGATGCTTTAGTGTTTTCTGGTTAGATTGTTATTTCTTTTCCGTTTTTGAATTTGAATGTAATGGTCTTATCTTGGTGAACTATCGCTTCCTGAATCATTAGGTTCCATAGGTCAACTGAGAACTTGTCTATAATGTTTTCTTTAGCTTCAATTGTTTTAATAAAAGCTTCAAGAACATCTTTTTTATTTATCTTGTCCGCTTTTTCTTCTACGAGACTTTCAGCCTTATCTTTCGCTTTCTCAAACTTTTCTACGAGCTCATTGTAATGCTTTTCATAATCTTCTTGAGATTGTGACCTTTTTGCATTATCGTGAATCAAGTTCTCAACTAATAGTTCAGTTTCTTCCATTTCTGTGTTAAGCTTCTGAATTTTATCATCTAAATCCGAAGTATTCGTTAGTAATTGAATTATGGCTTTTGCATCTTCAATTAAGGTTTCTTTGTTATTCATTACTTGGTTATAAGCTTCAACAAAACTTTTATTCACAATTTCTGGATCTAAACTTGGTGAATGACAACTGCATTTATATTTACCATTACAAACTAGAACCTTCTTCTTATATTTATCGGTTGAGTGAAATACCTTTACTCCAAAGAAATGCCAACAATCATCACATATTAACTTTGTTAAATAAGGATTAGCATTTTGATAAGCATATTTACGATTAGCTCTTCTTTTTAGTTCTTCCTGAACCAAAGTCCACTCTTCTTTTTCAATGATTCTGTTGATAAGCAATTTATTTAAGGTTTTACTATTTACATTAAATGAGCTAATTTATAAGCTTAAAAAAATCCTAGTCAAATTATTTAAGGTGACTAGGATAATTATTTGAGGTTAAAACTGAAAAACACTATCACGTTCTATTTCATAACTTTGTATTATTTTTTCATAATATTCTTTTTTTGTTATAGTCCATCCTTCATTATAGAATTGATACATTGACATATAGTAATAATTTCTTTGATTATAATCACTTACATATAAAACCATTTTTATAGGGTCAAAAGAATATAAAGCTAATAGTTTTTCTCCGTCATAAATATAAATTATAGGATTTAAAGGATGTTCAATAGTTCCTATAATCGTTCATTTGTTAGGATAATCGTTCAATCGTTAACGTTTCAAATCTATAAATCCTTATATAAAAAGAGCTGCAAAAGCCCTATGAATCCTTTTCTGGTGTATCAAAGTTCGTGGGTTCGAACCAACGGTAGGAATTGAACCCTCGCAAAAATAAAAAAGTTTGACACATTTTTACTGTATCAGACCTATACTACTATTATGGCGGAAAATGGGGGATTCGAACCCCCGCAGCTGTTACACCCTAATGGTTTTCGAAACCATCCTCTTCAACCGCTTGAGTAATTTTCCATATATCTTCAACATTTTTAAGAAAGTGTTGAAGATATAGATGTTTTTGTATTAAGAATATATGTTACATAACTTGCCACAACTATTTTTATTAAATCTGGTAATATAAATGGTACTACAGCAACAACTAAAGTAGAAGCTAAGTTATTATTACTTTCTACCATATACCAAATGCTACCAAATAAATAACAGAATATTGTTCCAACAAGCATAGCAATAGGATACATCCAAAGTTTATTCTTATTATTTTTTAATAAAAGTGAGATAGCTAGACCCATTAAAATATAACCGAAAATATATCCACCAGTATAACCTAGTAGTATGCTGAATCCGCCCCTAAAACCAGAAAATACTGGAAGGCCAACAGCTCCTATAACTATATATACAAGAATAACTAATATTGTGTTATGCCATACCAATAAAGAAGCAATTATATATATTGCAAAAGTTGCAAGCGAAATAGGTATTACACCGATTGGAAATGATACTGGTGCAAGGATGCATAAGCATGCGGCTAAAAGGCCAATTAATGTTATTTTTTTTACTTTCATGTTTCACCTCTATTGTTAGATAAAAAGCAGGTACATTAGTACCTGCTTTGTTTTTTATCCAAAAATACTTAATAATAATCCTGCAGCAACAGCACTACCGATAACACCGGCAACGTTTGGTCCCATTGCATGCATCAATAAGTAATTTGACTTATCTTCTTCAAGACCAATCTTGTGGACTACACGAGCGGCCATTGGTACAGCAGATACACCGGCAGCACCAATCATAGGGTTGATCTTACCACCAGATAATTTAGACATCAATTTACCAACTAATACACCACCAGCAGTAGCAAAACTAAATGCTATCATACCAAGTAGTAATATCTTAGCAAAGTTAATTGCTTGGTTAAGTTCAGATAACATTGCGGTTGCACCAACAGCAAGTCCTAAGAAAATAGTGATTGCATATAACAATGTTTTTGCAGCAGCATCAACTAAGTTAGGAACACAACCAGATTCTTTAATTAAGTTACCTAACATAAGCATACCGATTAAAGCAGCACAAGAAGGGATTAGAATAATTACAACTACCATTACTACGATAGGGAATAAAATCTTTTCACGTTTAGAAACTTTTCTTGTTTCAACCATCTTGATTTGACGTTCTTCTTTTGTTGTAAGTGCTTTAATAATTGGAGGTTGAATAACTGGAACAAGGGCCATGTATGAATATGCAACAACCGCAATTGATGCACATAACATTGCACCACCATCAGCGCCATTCAATAATTTATTAGATAAGAAGATAGCTGTAGGTCCATCAGCACCACCAATGATACCAATTGATGAAGCTTCTAATGCATTAAATCCAAGAAGAATAGCTCCAAGGAATGTAATGAAAATACCAAGTTGAGCAGCAGCACCTAAAAGTAAACTACTAGGTCTAGAAATTAGTGGTCCAAAGTCAGTTGTTGCACCTATTCCAAGGAAGATAAGTGGAGGGAAGATTTCCCATTCAATACCTTTGTGGAAAGAATACAATAGACCTAAAGCTTCACCATTTGATCCATCATTATATAGAGATGGAGCTAAATTTACTAATAGCATACCAATTCCAATAGGGATTAATAGATAAGGTTCAAAGCCTTTTGCAATTGCAAGGTAAATTAATACACAAGCAACGATAATCATTATTACACGTAGTAAAAAGCTTGTTAAATCGAATGAACCATCATTTAAAAATCCCATTTGTTTATAGAAATTTTCAAATAATTCGCCAATCATATTTATTACCCGATTATTGCTAATAATTTACCGTTTTCTACAGCGTCACCTTTAGATACAGTGATTGATTTAACAACACCACCATTTGGAGCAACTACTTCATTTTCAAGTTTCATAGCTTCTAAGATGAATAATACATCACCAGCATTAACTTGTTGTCCAACTTTTACTTTAACTTCAAGAATAGTTCCAGCCATTGGAGCATTTAACTTGCAACCTTCACCACTTACAACTGGTGCAGCAGCTTTTGGTTGTTCAGTTTTAGCAGGTGCTTCAATTTTAGCACTTGATTCAGAAACACTTTCTAATTCTACTTCGTAAACTTTACCATTTACTTTAACTTTATATACTTTCATAATTACACTCTCCTATTTAATTTCTTTTATTGAAACGACACGAACATTTTCGCCTGTTTCTTCATGATAGTCAATTGTAGCAACTAAGGCTGCAGCCATCATATCATCATCTTTAATATCTTCCATTGTTAATGCTTTTTCAGCTTTTGTAGCAGAAGCTTGTTGTTGAACTGGTTTTTCTTTTGGAGCAACAAACTTTAATAATGTTACAATTCCACAAAGTAATGCAAGCATTGAAAATACTATAATAATACAAACAAGTGTTACTAATGCAGCATCACCAAATGTTATGAAACGCGCATAAAGTACATTGGCTTCAGTTGAAGCATTTGTTGTAACTCTTGTACCTTGTTTTAATTCTTCAGTTGAATACCATCCGGCAAATGTTAATCCATCTTCAACCATTGCGGGGAATGAATATTTACCAGTTATATCTTTTTTGCTATTTTCAACATAAATTAATTCGTATTTACCAGCAGGAGCAATTGATCCTTCACGGTAAAGAATTGCACGTTTAGAACTTTCTTCAAGTTGATAATATCCTACAAAAGTGCATCCTTCTTTTTCAGTAGCAACAATTGGAGTATTAGCAATTAAATATACTTCTTTTGTTTCATATTGTTTCTTTTGTTTACAACCAGTAAATGTTAATGCTACAACAGCTAACATTAAAACTGTTAAAATTCTAATAAATTTTTTCATATTTTACCTACCCAATTACTACATCAAATTCTACTACTTCGTCTTCATCCTTTTTAGGATTATTACGAGCTTCTAAGAATTTTACTGCAACATTTTCAAATAATGCGCAAGATAATACATCTTCATCAGATTTTACTATATCTTTGTATTTTTCTTTCATTGCTTCAAATTCTGGAGCGATATCATCAGCAGGACGATATGTAATTACTGGAGCATCACCAATAATCTTTTTACGAATTTCTTCGTTTACTGGAGCAGGTGCTGCACCATATTTTCCCTTTAGATAATCTTTTATTTCGGCAGGGCACATCTTATAACGTTCACCGCTAATTACATTCATAACTGCTTGTGTACCAACCATTTGTGAAAGTGGAGTTACTAGTGGAGGATAACCAAGGTCTTTACGAACGCGAGGTATTTCGTTTAATACTTCTTCGTATTTATCCATAGCACCTTGACCTTTTAATTGACTCATTAAGTTAGATAACATACCACCAGGTACTTGATATTTCAAGATATTTGGATTAGTAGTCAATGCTTTTGGATTTAACCCACCATTAGCAAGAAATCTGTCTTTTACAACAGTTAGTTTATCACATGCTTGTTTTAAATAATCTAAGTTTAATTCAGGATCGTATTTTGTTCCTTGTAATACATATTCTAAAGCTTCAGTACAAGGTTGGCTAGTACCACCAGAAAGAGGAGATAAAGCAGTATCTACGATATCTACACCTGCTTCAATTGCACGCATTACTGTCATTTCAGCAACACCACCTGTACAGTGAGTATGTAATTCAAGTGGAAGTTTAACACTTTCTTTAATTCTTGTTACAAGTTCGTATGCGGCATTTGGAAGTAAAACACCAGCCATATCTTTAATACAAATTGAATCAGCACCCATCTTTTCTACTTCTTTTGCTAAATTAACATAATAGTCAATTGTGTGTACTGGACTAGTTGTATAAGATAATGCGATTTGGCAATGACCACCAAATTGTTTTTTATACTTATTTGTAGCATCTACAGCACTCTTTAAATTACGTAAATCATTCAATGCATCAAATACTCTTATAATATCTATTCCGTTTTCTAATGATTTTTCAACAAATTTTTCTACTAATTCATCAGAATAATGGCGATATCCTAAAATGTTTTGACCTCTAAATAACATTTGTAATTTAGTATTTGGACAAGCTTTACGAATAGCACGTAATCTTTCCCATGGATCTTCATTTAAGAATCTTAGGCATGCATCAAATGTTGCACCACCCCAAACTTCTAAAGCATAGTATCCAGCTTTGTCTAATAAAGTAGCTACTGGAAGAATATCTTCAGTTGTTAGACGAGTTGCAAGTAATGATTGATGTCCGTCTCTTAAACAAGTATCAACAATTTTTACACCCATTTTATTACTCCTTTTCTATTTATTTTTTGTTTGGTTTCCTTAGTTGAAAAAAAGCAAAAAGTTACAGATGTATAACTTTTTGCGTATTTACGTTTTGTGTGAATATTCGCGTATTTCATATATACATCATGCATATATCTTTAGTATTTTTTTGATACTTGAAAAAAACCAAATTTTTCATAATTATTATACCACACCTAATTTTTTAATTCAATGTAATTGCTTGCGTTTAAAAAGGTCTATGATATACTCATAGACCTTTTATAACTATTTATTTAAAGCTTGTGATACAGCAACTGCTACTGCTACTGTGGCACCAACCATTGGGTTGTTACCCATACCGATTAAGCCCATCATTTCAACGTGAGCAGGTACAGATGAACTACCAGCAAATTGTGCATCTGAATGCATTCTTCCCATTGTATCAGTGAAACCATATGAAGCAGGACCTGCAGCCATGTTATCTGGATGAAGTGTTCTACCAGTTCCACCACCTGATGCTACTGAGAAGTATTTTTTACCCATTTCGATACATTCTTTCTTATATGTTCCAGCAACTGGATGTTGGAAACGAGTTGGGTTAGTTGAGTTACCAGTGATTGATACGTCAACACCTTCATAATGCATAATTGCAACACCTTCACGTACATCATCAGCACCATAGCAGTTAACTAATGCACGTTCACCGTTTGAATATTTAGTACGACTTAATTCATGTAATTTACCAGTTTTATAATCGAATTCAGTTTCAACATAAGTGAAGCCGTTGATACGAGAAATAATTTTAGCTGCATCTTTTCCAAGACCATTTAAAATTACACGAAGTGGTTCTTTTCTTACTTTATTAGCTGTTTTAGCGATACCAATTGCACCTTCAGCTGCAGCAAATGATTCATGACCCGCTAAGAATGCAAAACATTTAGTTTCTTCTGAAAGTAACATTGCGCCAAGGTTACCATGTCCTAATCCAACTTTACGGTCATCTGCAACTGACCCTGGAATACAGAATGATTGAAGTCCTACACCAATATACTTAGCTGCATCACTAGCACTCTTTGCATTGTTCTTTAAAGCAATTGCAGCACCAACTATGTAAGCCCAGCATGCATTTTCAAAACAAATAGGTTGAATACCTTTTACTGTATTATATACATCAATACCTGCAGCATCACAAATAGCTTTAGCTTCTTCAATTGAAGCAATACCATTTTCATTTAATGCTTTATTAATTTGATCTATTCTTCTTTCGTAGTTCTCAAATAATGCCATTATTACTGCCTCCTATTCTTGACGTGGATCAATATATTTAGATCCTTCAGCAAATCTACCATATGTTCCCATAGCTTTTTTAACTGCTTCATCAGCATTTAAGCCTTTCTTTAAGAAATCAGTAAATTTACCTAAATTTAAATATTCATATCCGATAATTTGATTTTGATCATCTAATGCTAAACGAGTAATGTATCCTTCAGCAAGTTCTAGATATCTTGGTCCTTTTGCTTTTGTACTATACGCAGTACCAACTTGGCTTCTTAAGCCTTTACCTAAGTCTTCAAGACCAGCACCGATGTTTAATCCACCTTCAGAGAATGCAGATTGTGTACGACCATAAATTATTTGTAAGAATAATTCACGCATTGCAGTATTGATAGCATCACATACTAAGTCAGTATTAACTGCTTCTAATACAGTTTTACCAACGATAGCTTCGCTTGCCATTGCTGCTGAGTGAGTCATACCAGAGCAACCAACAGTTTCAATTAATGCTTCTTCAATAATACCATTTTTAACATTTAATGTTAATTTACATGCGCCTTGTTGAGGTGCACACCATCCAATACCATGTGTAAACCCATTGATGTCTTTTATTTCACGTGAATATGTCCATTTGCCTTCTTGAGGAATTGGAGCACAACCATGACTTGCACCAACTTTAACACTACACATTTCTTCGACTTCTTTTGTATAGTTCATGTTCATGTTTCTTTCTCCTTTATTTGACATTTATAAGCTATATTATTATAACCGAAATATAAGTTTTTTTCAAATATTAAGTTTTTTTATTTAATTACTTTAAGTATAAATAGATATATATACCAAGCCATTGAACAATTGCACCCGCTAATACAAAGAAATGCCAAATAAAATGTGATACTTTTTTATCTATGAAAAATGGAATTATACCTAGTGTATAAATTATACCTCCTCCTAAGATGTATAAAAATAAATTGAAATCATTAACAAACATTTTAGGAACAAATATTAATGCACTCCATCCTAGAATAAAATATAAAGGGAAATGAATAAATTTTAATCTTGTTGGTCCGAATACCGCAACAAGAGTAACACCTGTTATTATTATAATCCATTGAATAATAACAAAAATAGTTCCATATATTCCACCTATATAGCACAACAATATTGGCGCAAAACTAGCACCTATTAGTAAATATATTGATGAATAATCAAACCTTCTAAATATTCTTTTAACCTTGCTGCCATACGGAAATGCATGATAAAGAGTACTCATTGTAAATTCAAAAAATAATCCTAAAAAATAAATCGTTGAAGCAATATATTCATTTACCGTATTTGAGTGAATCAACATTAAAACATAAAAGACTATTGATAGAATAGAACCAATTCCATGTGTTACTGAATTACCTATTTCCTCTAATATTGTCCTATATGGTGGATTAACTATTTGTTTTTCTTTGCTTTCTAAATCAATTTCACTTATATACTGATTTCGTAAATTTTTTCTAATGTTTTTGTAATTATTCTTTAATTCTTTTTTTGAAAGTCTGTATTGCTTTTTATGAGCCTTTTTATTTAATCGATAAGTTTTCTTTGTCATAGTCATTCTCCTTTTTGCAATTTAATTATAGATTAGTATTATTATTTTTACAACCTCCTTTTTGTTTTTTTACTATCTAGTAAAAAAAGTTAAAAGAGAGTTATTTTTAGTAACTCTCTTTTAAGTAGAATCCAATTATCTTTAAACAAAAATGGTTATTTTGATAAATCCAAACTTGTTGGATCTAAAAGTCGCATCATATGACGATAACTCGCAATGAATGCCCATTCATCAAATTCTTCACTGCTCATTCCATCTTTTAATGCTTGATAGTAATAATGTGCTATTAATTCTAAATGTTCATTATTATTTATATAAAATTTATTATCTTTTATATATGAGAAATTACCTAACCCTATTGCTAGTTTAATTGTAGGTTCTTCGATATCAATATCTTCTTCAAACAAATAACTAGTTTTTGTATGGAATGCTTCAGTAATATCATTACCAACTCTTTCAGATTCTTCTGTTTTTACTGATGCTATTGAAATAATAGTATCTATATTAGCTAACTTTTCATAATTTGCTTTTGAAATAGTTACATATATATTATATTCACTATTTAATTCATCTAAAGTTACTTTTTTAGAACCACTATTTCCAGGTTTTGCAGATTGTACTACATATTCGATATCGCCTTTGTCTTTGTCTAATGCATAGGCTTTTTCAATAATTATTGGAACAAGGTATACTTGTTTTTCTTCATCAAATACTGCTTGTTCTTTTAATAATTTATATCTTGCAAAATTATCTAAAACTGGTATACTTTGGTCACCAAAACTGCAAAAGTTTACTCTTTCATATTGGCATCCATCCATTTCTGAAAATTTATTTAAGAAGTAGTTTTTACCAAGTATATCAACAATATGTTTTTTGCAAATTGTACAAAAATAATTACCTTGTGCATTAAGAACATAATTATGTTGTAATGCTGCGCCTTCTGTTACTCCACATCTTGAGCATGTTTTTGCTTTTTCACATGTTGCTTCTTGGAATGTATGTCCAAGTGCTTCCCCTACGGTTATACCACATCTTGTACATGTTTTTGCTTTTTCACATGTTGCTTCTTGGAATGTATGAACACACTCTGTGTTGGTGTTATTATTTCCTTTACAAGAAACTAAAGTTGCCATCATCATCATCATTATTATTGTTAAAATTTTTTTCATTCTATTCCCCTTCTTTTTAATAATTCTTTCATGAAAATATTATAATGATAATCAATGTCGAAATTGTCGAATGTGTTGTCGTTTATATAAATGCAGACACTTCCAACTATTGACAAATATATTTTACCATATTTTTTTTTTTTGTAAACTATTTATGTAATTATACCTTCTTAATATATTATGCAGCTGATTAGTATAATTTACTTTTTGTTTGAAATAAAAAATCTACAAAAATGAAATGTTATACATTTCACTTTGTAGATTCTACTTTGTTATTATTTTCTTTTTGCTATCATACTAGTTCCAGTCATTTCTACTGGTTTAGTTATGCCTAATAAATCTAACATTGTTGGAGCAATGTCACCTAAATTACCTGTTTTTCTTAATTCTACATTTTCATTAGTAATTAAGAATGGTACTGGATTTGTTGTATGAGCAGAGAATGGGTTATGATGTTCATCCCAAATCATATCAGCATTACCATGGTCAGCAGTTAATACCATTGTGCCACCAACTTTCATAATTGCATCATATACTCTACCAACACAAGTATCAACAGTTTCTACTGCTTTTACTGCAGCATCAAATACAGCTGTATGACCTACCATATCACAGTTAGCATAGTTTAGAATGATAGTATCATATTTTTCTGATAATATTGCGTCAACTACTTTATCAGTTACTTCATAAGCACTCATTTCTGGTTTTAAATCATAAGTAGCAACTTTAGGAGAAGGTACTAAAATACGATCTGCACCTTTTAACTCTTTATCTACACCACCATCAAAGAAATATGTAACATGAGCATATTTTTCAGTTTCTGCTATTCTTAATTGCTTTAATCCTAGATTAGAAATAACATCACCATACATATTATCTAATTCTTGTAATCCAAATGCTACTTCACCTTTTACTTTTTCAGAGTATAACATCATTTGTACAAAGCATAAGTTCTTGAATTCTACATATCTTTGTAAGCTTCCCTTTTCACCAGTTGCTTCTTTTGGATTTGTTAATGCAACACTAATTTGAATTGCTCTGTCAGGTCTAAAGTTAGCAAATATTACTGAATCATTTTCTTCAATTGTGCAGCCTTTAGTAACAATGTAAGGTTTAACAAATTCATCAGTTATACCTTCTTTATAACTTTCATCAATTCCTTCTAATAAACCTTTAACTGGCGCATCACCAAATACTAATGCATTATATGCAAGTTGGGTACGATCATAGTTACGGTCTCTATCCATTGCGTAATATCTACCACATACTACACCTAGTTCAACACCCTTTTCGCGTGCTTCACTCAATTGTGTAAGATATTGTTTTGCGGAAGTTGGCGGAACATCTCTACCATCTAAGAATGAATGAACAACTACTTTCTTTACTCCGCGTTCGATTGCTTTATTCATTAAGTATATTATGTGATTTATATGTGAATGTACACCACCATCTGACATTAATCCCATAATATGTAAAGTAGAATTATTATTTATTGCATGTTTAATTGCGTTATCAATTGCAGGCATAGTATCAAGTTTATGTTCACGACAAGCAATATTTACTCTTGTTAATGATTGGAAAACAATTCTACCTGCCCCAATATTTAAGTGACCTACTTCACTATTTCCCATTTGTCCATCAGGTAAACCTACAGCTTCACCAGATGCGCCAATTAATGTGTGAGGATACTTTGCGAATAGTTTGTCTAGATTAGGCTTTTTAGCTGCTGCTATTGCATTACCATCAGTTTCTTTTCTAATTCCAAAGCCATCCATAATAACTAACATTACTAATTTTTTTTGACTCATTTTTTTATACCTCTTCTTAACATTTATTATATTACTTTATTTTAGTTTTTTCTAGTTTTTAGACTTTTCTTTTTGATTTTCAAAATTTGCGTTAATCAATACCTTATTATACAAAGTGTATATTATTGTTGTTGAAAGTGGCCACCTTACTAGCTGTACTAATAATCTTAATGGTAGACCTGCTAATACTCTTTCAACACTTTCAAAATATGTGTATAAATATATGCTATTAATAGTTGTTTCGAGTAGGCAAGTTATCAACACAGTAATTCCAAGTGGAATAAATTTTATATTTTTTTTGAAAAATAATCCACCGCTTATCCCCCAAACTACACAAGTTAAGGTCATTATAGCTGAAAACGGATAACTTGAAAAACAAAAGCCATATATGAGATCGGCACCAAGTGCACAAATTCCCCCATAAATGGGACCTCCAACTATTCCCGCAAAAAATATTGGAATATTCCAAAGACTAATACGAAAACTATTATTACCTATTGATAGGAATGATTTTAGGACGATACCGAGTGCCATCATAATTGCTAGGAAGACTAACTTTTTGGTGTTAATTTTTAACATTTTATCGCATCCTTTCATAATCAACATATATATTATATCAAAGTTTAAAAAAGTGCTATTTAAATAGCACTTTTTATTTATTAATTCTTTTTGCTTCGATATATATACAAACATGAACATAGCGTAGTTACCATTGCAATAATTGTCGCTATGCTAGATTTTTTACAATTACTCTTTACTGTTGTATAGTTATCAGTATAACTTTCTGAACATCTATTACATCTATGAATTGTATAACCATCTTGTTGTTTAGTTGGATTAATTATAACAATATGATAATCGTGACCAAGTGCAGGAATTTCTTCATAAGTTGTGTAATCACATCTAGAACATGTTTGATATGCATAATGGCCAATATTTTCACAAGTTGCTTGAAGTGCTTCATGGTTAATAATGTCATGACCTAATGCTTCAATTTCTCTTTCATTGGTTATTGTATGGCATACTTCACATTCAATTATTTCTTTTCCTGAATCTACACATGTAGCTGGTTCAGAAATTATCCAATCTGATTCTTTATGTGGCAATTTTGCTTTTTCATTAGCTTGATAACTATTTTGACATCTTGTACAACTATAAAGTGTATAACCTTTACTTTCACATGTTGGTGGAACAACCGTTTCTACATAATTATGCATCAATATAGGTAGTTCTTTATATGTTGTATAATCACAGTTTTTACATGTGTCATATGCTTCATATCCTGTCTTGATACATTCGGCAGGTTTACCATCGTGATGAACAAGTTCATGTGGAAGTTTATCTTCAGTTTGTATTATTTGAACATCTTTACATACGCTACATTCATCATAAATTGCACCGGCTTCTTTACAAGTAGCTTTTTTGGTTTTTCTTTCATAATTATGACCATTAGCTGTACCTACTACTTCATTACAGTATCTACAAGTTTTAGGAGTTGTACATGTTGCTTCTATATAATCATGGCTACCTACCTCGCCTACTTCATCGCCACATCTAAAACATTTAGAAGGACTTAAACAAGTAGCTGGTAAATAGTAGTGTCCCAAAGCCTCTCCTTCAGTTGCGCCACAATCTGTACATGTTTTAGGAGCTGTACATGTTGCTTCTTTGAAATTATGGAATTCATAATCATCATTATAGTAGAAGACTACTTTTTTTACAACATATAGTGCACTTTCTTGGTTATAACCACTTAGATATGTAGGACCATTGTAATTTATATTTGTTAAATCAACACTCACAACAGAATCAGTTGTCCATCCACCTCTTGCATTTATCATATTAGTATAGGCTATACTATCTTTTAAGTCTAAAGGCATTCCGTGATATCCAAATGAATAATTACTATTTTTAAAACCAATTACTGATTGAACGCCATCTTTATTAGAAATGAAGCTTTGATCAGTTGAATAATATATATCTGCTCTTTTATAATTACTAAAATCAATTTGGCCTAAATCTAAAACATAATTGTATTCTGCTCTAAAGCAAGGTTGATAAATACCAGCCTCCGGCCAAGTATCCCTTAAACCAGCTTGATTAGAATATCTTGACATTTCAACCGTATTAGTTTTATTTACCTTATCAATTGTGCCATCAACAGTTCCTTTATTAATCATTACTGTTGCAACATCACATACACCACCATTTGGTGTTTTAGCACTAATAATAATGCGATGAGTTCCTTTAGTAAGTTTTGTAGTATCAATTTGACCTTCAAAACCTATTTTAGTAGGATCACATACTTGATAATTAGTAAACTTATCATATATATCATATCTTGCGACAGTTGAAAGTGGATATTGTTCAGTTATTTTATCATCAACAATATAGAAGAAACTTTCAATTCCTCTTTCATCTAATGCAAAACCAGAAACATCTATTAAAGTATTTTCATTACTTGTTACAAAATATGAAACAGTAGCTTTACTGTTCTTATATGTACCGCCTTCTTGGTCTAATTTAACAATTGAATTTGTTGCTCTTTCTAATAAGCAATACCAGTCAACTGACATATATTGAGAATTTTTCAAAATATCTTCGCTAAGCCATGTGCCATAAGGATATGAATATCTTTTACTTGCATTAGCAGCACAGTCATATACACAATATGTATTATTTGCTTCATTGTAACCAACAATTGCAATAAAATGTCCATATACGTGAGCAATAACAGTTCCACCTTTTTTTAAGTGTGCTTTTACATCTGGTCTAGTAATAGTTCCATCTCGACCAGCACTAGTTACTTTAAAACCATATTTTTTCTCATATGCTTGTAATTGATTATATAAAACCCATCTTGCGGTACCACCACCAATTGAGCCATTGTATGCATCAATCGCATAAGCGTATTTAGCAAGATTAGTTGGTTCTATAAAATTACCAGTTAAATAGTTTACCGCATTCGTTAATGACAATAGTCCACAACCACTTGTGGCAATTGAACTACCACCAATTACAAAACTACTCCATAATCCTTTTGCTTGTTGATAACACTCAGGTGTGTTAAATACAGCCTCTTCTTCACCACTAGCATATACTACCTCTTTACTTTCAATATTGCAAAATGCAAAAGAGCACATTGCTAATATTGTTATAATGAATCCGATTATTTTTTTCATAACATACCTCTATCTTTATAGGTATATTATATCATTATTCGCTATTTTTAGCAAGAGATAAATTACTATTGATACTTCATTTTGTCTTTTTGTTCAAAAATAATCTTTAAAGCACTTTTTTCTAATCTTGATACTTGTGCTTGTGAAATACCAAGTTCTTCAGCTATCTCCATTTGTGTTTTGTTATCATAGTATCTACTATATATTATGCCTTTTAAACGACTGTTTAGTTTAGCAATTCCCTCATTAATTATCATTTTGTTCAACTTTTGTTCTTCGGTTTCATAGTCATCCGCAATCTGATCTATCAAATATATTTCATCACCACCATTACTATATATAGGGCTATATATTGAAACCGGGTCCTGAATTGCTTCTAATGCTATGACAACATCAATTGTATCAACATTAAGAGCATCTGCTATTTGTTCAATAGTAGGTTCTTCTCCTTTTTCATTAAAGAATTTTTCTTTAAATTGTAGAGCTTTATATGCAGTATCCTTAACTGAACGGCTTATTCTAACTACTGAATTATCACGTAAATATCTTCTTATTTCACCAATTATCATCGGTACCGCATAGGTAGAAAATTTAACTCCATGAATAAAGTCAAAATTATCAATTGCTTTCATCAATCCCATTGCACCTACTTGAAATAAGTCATCTAAGTCTTCACCACGATTATTAAATTTTTTAATAACACTAAGTACTAGTTTTAGATTACCTTCTACTAACATATCTCTTGCGGATCTATCTCCCGCTTGACTCTTTTTAATTAAATCCATCATTTCCTCTTGAGGAATGACTTTTAATTCAAGGGTATTAACACCTGTTATTTCAACTTTATTTCGCATATTTTCACCTTCCAAAAGGAGTATGCGTTTTTTTGAAAGTTTTTATGCAATTTTAAAAAAGTTGTTAAATATACTTGAATTTTTCATTTAAAATAAAGTCTATTTTTAAGCTATCTTCACTAAGTTTTCTATTTCTTGACGCATTTTATCAATGATGCGTTTTTCTAGTCGAGATATATATGATTGTGATATTCCAAGTTTATCCGCAACCTCTTTTTGGGTGAGTGGTACTTCACCATACAAACCATATCGCATAATTACAATTTCTTTTTCTCTAGGTGTTAATTTATCAATTGCATAGTATAAATTTTTAACATCTTCTTCTTCAGTCATTTTAGTAAGTGCTAGAGTTTCGTTTGAACTTATAATATCTGATAGTATCATTTCATTACCTTCTGAATCTATGCTAAGTACTTCATCTAATGAATATTCTTGTCTAGTTCTTTGGGTTTTCCGTAAATGCATTAATATTTCATTTTCTATACATCTTGATGCATATGTTGCAAGTTTAATATTTTTTTCCATTTTAAATGTTTGAATACCTTTAATTAAGCCAATAGAACCAATGCTAATTAAGTCTTCCATATTTATCTTTGTTGACTCAAATTTTTTAGCGATAAAAACAACTAGCCGTAAATTATGTTCAATTAACTCATTCCGTGCATCTATGCTACCATTTTTGACCTCTAATAGCAATTTAGCCTCATCTTCTTCAGATAGGGGCTGTGGTAAAACATTATTACTATTTATGTAATAGCATATATTTTTGCCTTTATTAACAAACAATTTATCTAAAAGTTTTTTAAGTAGTTTTATCATTTCATCACCTCTAAGTTATTTTAACAAAATAATACTACTTATTTTGTTATATTATGGGATGAATCAAAAATATTATTTGGTAGAATAGCTTGATATTCTTTGGTATCTATATTACAAAAGGCATAATATACATTTAAACTTTTTTTATCAATTACTATTTTAGGTCCTTGATATATTGCGATCTTAGATATGTTATTAACTGTTGATATTTCGATATCAGTTACATATAAAAAAAGTTCACTGTATAAACTTTGACTTAAATAAACTATAGGTACATTTAGATAGTTTGTGTTATTACCAGTATCATACAACCCATTAATTTTTTTATTTTCTATCCTTAAAGAGTATATATTTTTAAAGTGTTTAGCATAACCTTGAATGATATATAAACAAATAACATATATCAAACTTATAATCATTAAAATAATACTTTTAATTTTAAAAACAAATAATGTACCAATAAAAGTCATTGTAAGTAAATAAAAAAGAACTATTTCAATTATCTTTATTTTTATTGATTTATTAGAAAAAGCAATTAAACCAACCAAAACTCCCATTATATATCTAATTGCATAATAGGTTTTATATGGTAAAAAATATAATAACAACATTAAAACCGAAACAATTAAAGCAAGTATCACACGATATACTTTTAGCCTATCATTAAGTAACATTGCAATTGTTCTAATAAAAGCATAATTCACAATTATGGTTGAAAGTATTAATAGATCCCAATATACAATCATCTATATCACCAATAGCTATTATATATTTTTTTATTAGAATATCTTGATGAAAAAAGTAAGATAGAAAAGAAAAAATCTCACAAAATGTGAGATTCTTTAATTAAAATGGATTCATAGGGTTAGTACTATAATCACTAACTGATGTTGGTCCTTGATTTAAAACAAGTTCAGTTTCAACTTTATTTAAGATAGCATAAAGTAAAATGTAGATTGCGGCAGAAACGGCATTAAATAAGACATTAATTACGCCTAAGGCAGTACTACTTGCACTTAAATAAGCAGATATATCCACTCCATAAGCTTCTTTTATCATTTCGGCATATTGTTGTATTGTAGTTTCCCAAGAAGCGATATCAAACATCTTTGAAATGTTATAAAGGGCATTAAGGCCTATAAATATACCCATTATTAGTGAAAATATTTTAGTTACTTTTATGTATTTACCATATCTATGTTCGCCAGTTTTAGCTGCATCAGCCATACCCTTTAACACTTTCATTAAGTTAACATTATAAATTGTTATGATAACTGTAGCTATTACAAAAACAACTAACACTACTACCATAATCCAACTATATACATATAAAAATAAATCAATTTCCTGTTGATTTCCACCAGATTCAACAAGAATGGTTCTAATAATATCAGTTGCAGATAAAGCATATAGTAATGCAATGATTACTATTCCTAGCAATACCCATAATAAAATTGCGTATACTTTATAAGTTACTGAAATAGCGTTCATTGATTTTTGTAAATCATCACTACCTCTTTTTTTGGCATTAATTGCCAATCCTAAAAATACAGTGAAAAGTACTGGGAATGTTGCATCAAGTGCTAAAGATAAAATATTATTCCCGGCCATTATAGATGATAAAACTGTTAATGATGCATTACATATTAATAAAATAAATAATGCTTTAATTAATTTGTCATCCATAAATTTAACAAATCTGTTTTTCTTTTCCTCCACTGGATTTGTTTGATTTAATTCATTTTGGTTTAATTCGTTTTGATTTTGTTCCATATTATTCCCCTTTTTATCTATTGCTTGTTAGCAATTATATTATAGCATAGTGATTAATTTTTTTGCAAGGAATATTAAAAAAAATCTGTTTTTGAAACAGATTTTTATCTAAAACGATTTTGTAACCAACTTGGAACTTTTGTATTACTATTGTCCTTTGGTTCTTCTTTAGTGCTACCACCATTGACATAAGGTTTTCTTGGTTCTTGAGGTTGTTGTGGTTGTGGTTGTCTTTGACTATAACTATTATTGTAATTTGAATAACTATTGTTATTTTGACGATATCCATAATTACTTTGTTGTGGTTGAGAATAATTGTAGTTTCTTCCTTGATCTTGAGGTTGTTGTGATTGTTCATCATCATCTGACATTCTGTTAGTTGAATCGAAACCTGTTGCGATAACAGTTACAACTACTTCACCATTTAATTCTAAGTTAAAGCCTGTTCCACAAATTATATCGATATCTGTTGATGACGCATTTCTGATTTCTGAGATAACATCTTCAACTTCTTTCATTGTAATATCAACATCACTTGTTATTTCAACGATTGCATCAGTCGCACCGTTAATATCTACTTCAAGTAATGGGCTACTAATTGCAAGTCTTGCGGCCTCAATTGCACGGTTAGGTCCACTTGCTATACCTATACCCATTAGAGCAGAACCTTTTCCTTGTAGTACATTTTTTACGTCCGCAAAGTCAACGTTAATTAATCCTGGTAAAGTAATGATTTCCGAAATGCCTTGTACACCACGTCTTAAAACGTCATCTGCTTCGCTAAATGCTTGTAAGAATGGAATATCTCCGCCTACTAATAATTTATCATTAGGTACAATTACAAGTGTATCAACATATTGACGCATTTGTTCAATTCCGGCTAATGCTTGTTGCATTCTCTTTGTTCCTTCAAAACTGAATGGTTTAGTAACAATACCTACAACAACGCAACCAGCTTCTTTAGCATATCTTGCAATTACAGGTGCTGCACCAGTTCCGGTACCTCCACCCATACCTGCAGTAATAAATACTAAATCAGTATCTTTTAATACTTCTCTTATTTCTTGTTCTGACTCTTCAGCGGCACGTCTACCAATTTCAGGATTTGCACCAGCACCAAGACCTTTTGTTAATTCACTACCGATTGGAATTCTAACATCAGCCTTTGATAGTCTTAATACCTGGCAATCTGTATTAATGGCAATATATTCAACTCCATGTACATCATTATCGATCATACGATTTACGGCATTCCCGCCACCTCCACCAACACCGATAACCTTTAAAACCGGTTTAGCAGAAAGCATATCTTGTGGTTGATTCATAGTATTCCTCCTTTTTAGTGTATTAATTATAACACGTTTTTTTTAGAATTGCAACAATTTATTTAATATTGCCAATGCGCATTACATCACGTGCAATCATTATTTCTTCATTTGTAGGTATTACTAATACCTTAATTTTTGAATCATCTGCAGAAATTAATGCATTATGACCTCTTGCGGCAAGATTTCTAGCTTCATCAATTTTGATACCAAATGCTTCTTCTAATCTATTACAAATAGCTTTTCTTGTTTCTGAAGAATTTTCACCGATACCAGCAGTAAAGATAATTGCATCTGCACCACCCATATATCCATAGTAGCTACCAATGTAATCTGCAACTTTCTTTTCTTGCATTCTTAATACCAATGCGGCTAATTCATTTGTATCTTCAACTGCTCTTAAATCTCTTGAATCACTTGATATTCCTGAAATACCAAGGTATCCTGATTTTTTATTCAAAATATTTACTACTTCTGCAGCAGTTAAGTTTTCTTTACTTGCAATAAAACTTACAACAGCAGGATCAAGTGTACCACTACGAGTTCCCATTGGTGTTCCATCAAGTGGAGTAAGACCCATTGTTGTATCTACACATTTACCATATTTTACTGCGGCAAGGCTAACACCATTACCCATATGGCATGTAATTAATCTTAATTCTTCAATTGGTTTTCCTAAGAATTTTGCAGCTTCTTTAGAAACATATTTGTGTGATGTTCCGTGGAAACCATATTTTCTTACACCATATTTTGTATACCATTCATAAGGTACTGCATACATATATGCTTCTGGTTCCATTGTTAAATGAAATGATGTATCAAATACACCTACGTTTGGAACACCAGGTAAAGCTTTCATAAACGCATCTACACCCATTAAATTAGCAGGATTATGTAATGGGCCTAAATCATTAACAGAAGCAACATTTTTAATTGATTCTTCAGTCATTAAAACTGAATCATTATAGAATTCACCACAATGAAGAATACGATGACCTACACCAGAGATTTCTTCTAATTTTGATACAATCTTTTTATCTACTAAAACTTTTAATAACATTTCAACTGCATCTTGGTGATTTTTAATATCTACTCTTTGCTTTTCTTCAATTGTTCCATATTTGATTTTGAACAATGGATCAGATAAACCAATTTTTTCAAATATTCCTTCCGCAATAACTTTTTCTTCAGGCATTTCAAATAATTTAAACTTAAGTGATGAACTACCTGCATTTACTGCCATTATTTTATACATAGTACGCCTCCAATTATTTTAACTTTTTTTATTATAGCACAATTGCTATTTTTTTTCAATAATTTAACTTAATCTATTAAAAGAGGTATTTTTTTAATTCAACTATTAAAAAACCAAAAAAGGCTATAAAGCCCTTTTATTTTAGCATGTCTTTTACAATTTGCTCTGCGATTTTTTCCATACCATCTTTGTTTGGATGAGCAGAATCAACTAAATAATTTGTAATATCAACTTTATCTAAATTAACTAATTTATAATTTGTTGCAAATTCAGTTATAACATTATTATATGCATTTTGGTTTTCTTTTGTATATAAATTAGATGTTGGTAAAGTACATAGTACTATTTCTGAATTTGGGCATATTTGTTTTAAGTTAGTTAACATTTTTTTATATGCTGATTTAAAACTATTTACTGTGTATGGAGCATGACAATCATTAGAACCCATATAGATAATTATTACATCAGGAGTTTCACCATTTACTACAAGTTTTGAAAGTCTTTCCATACTTTGTGATGCACTAGAACCACCAGTAGAAACACAACTTCCCGAATATGAATTATTAATAAATAGCTTTCCACCTAACTTATTAATTGCTTTCATCCACCATGTTAGATTTACATCACTAACATCAGCAGTAGGGTATGGATAAAAAGTTTTATAACCTTCTGGCACATATTCTTCGTAAGTAGAAATACTATCTCCAATTATTGAGATTTTTTTACCAACGTATGGATTGCTACCTTCAACATATGTTGCATGAATTTGCGTATCTTCAGTTATATTAAATACATCTTTGTCCCATCCAACAAAAGCAAAACCATCATAAGATAGAGGTGTTGGTGGAATCACTGCGCCCCATTTTTCGGCTTTTCTTACGGCAATTACTTCATCATTTTTGCCTAAGAAAGTAACGTTATATAAAATGTGATTGTTTGCTTCATTAACATTTGAAAATTCTATACCACTAGATGTAACATGAATAACACAGTTAATTTTGTAATTATGATTAGTTTTCAATGTTGCGGTCAAAACGCAATATCCGGCTTTTTTAGCAGAAATTGATGACCAAGTAGATACAGTTGCAATGCTACTATCGCTAGTAGACCAATCATATAAAGTTACTTGTGAATTAGCAGTTGTTGGAAAAACTGGTTGATATACATATGTTCCACTACCATTTTCAACTCGTCTTATCCCTGTAAAATTACCACTACTTTCGGGAAGAACAAATTCTTTAAAGCCACTTATTTGAACGAATTTAGCATAAACTTTGATGTTATCTTCGCAATAGCCACCAACTTCACTACAGCTAGTATTAGATATATCAGATATATACCATCCTAGAAATTCATATCCTGGTTTAGAATAACTTGGTAAAGTTACCTTTTCACCATAAGTAAATTTATTAGGTAATAAATCTACAACTTGACCATCATCATAATATGTAATAGTAGGTTCTAAAATATCATAGCTTAAAGTATATTTTACATAATAAATATTATCAATACGTTCTTTAACTTCATTCCAAACTTGGTTTGTCGTCCCTTTAGGGTTGGCTGGAAATTGAGGCTTTTCAAAATATTCAAGATATTGTTCATCAACTAATTTATCATCTATGTAAAAAGTACAATCTTTATCACAAATTAATTTACTAACTACTACTGTTATATTGCTAGTTACATGATTTAAATCACCATTTGAATCAAAGTCATAATAATAGCCTTCTTCTTCACCTAAATTTGGATATTCAACTTTTGAACCATATTTAACTTTTTCACTAGAAATGAATCTACCATTTTCATATTCAAAAATTACTTCGAATTCTTCTCCCGAATCAAGGGTGTAAGTATAATAATATACATTATTTACTCTTTCTGTAGTTAATATCCAACTAGGATTAGCTTCGCCTTCAATAGTAGGGGCAGTAGAACTAGCCGTATATTTGATTGTTTCTTCTTTTAATAATGTTTCTCCATCATAATATCTGCATACTTTGTCACATTCTTTTTGGTATGCTGTAGCTTTAATATTTGATTGAATATTTGACAATTCGGCAAGAGTTTTATCAAACTCAAAATAATAACCTTCTATTTCTTTGGTATTAGGATAACTAATACTAGATCCCTTACTAACTTTTACTTCAATTATCTTATCACCGTTTTCATACATGAAAGTAACTTTATAACGTTTAGCATTCTTACATCCTGTAAATAAAACTAGCAATAAAGTAAATGCAATTATATATAATCTTTTCTTCATATTTTACCTCATTTTTTTATAGTATATCATACTTTTATTATTTTTGCAACTTGAAAAATATGTAAAAAAATTATATACTTATTATAAATAAGTTAAATTACAATTGATAATCATTTTACTTGAATCTTATTTATACAAAATTAGATTAAATAATGTTATTAATATTCAACTCAGAATTATTATTATTTTTTTAACCTCGTCATTTCAAAATTAATTCTTTCATCATTAAACATAATTATTTCTCCTCCCAAAATAATTGATCTAAAGTTCTATCCAATGCTTTACATATTTTAATACATAATTGAAGAGAAGGATTATATTCTCCTCTTTCAATCATATTAATAGTTTGCCTTGATACGCCAATAAGTTTTGCTAGAGCTTCTTGCGAAAGTTTTGCTTCCACTCTTGCTAATTTCATTTTCATATTTTCCATAATTATCACCCGACATTTTGTCAAATATATTTTACATCATTATATTTGTTTTGTCAATTGTTTAGACCTAAAAAAGCGAATCCACAAAAAATGTGAATCCGCTTAGTTCAAACTTAGTCCCTTTATCAACAAGTCCATTTAGTAAAAATTCATACTATTTTTTAAAAAGGACTTCAATTCTTTCTTCCATGCAGAACCTTTCAAATAAATAATGTTTTAAGGTTGCATCACTAAAATGCCATATCTTCTGTTTCCCAAAGATATTGAATAGTTTTTTTCCGTAAATTCTTTCTAATGCATCATTATAATCATTGTATGATTCTTCTAAATCAAATTTTCCAGAATCTATTCTTTCTTTTGTAGGAAAAACCGACAATTGAATTATATTGTTATTCTTGAAATAAACAACGACATTGCTAGGATAACTCATTTCAAATACTATCCCTATCATGGAATATTCAAATACTTTATCATATTTTTTTAAATTAGCATTTGGAAAAATACATTCAAATTCCTCTTTTGTCGTTTTAGATGATAACTTTATATTATCAATATCTATTACTATGTTCATGTTATCCTCCTAAATAATTGCTAAATATCTCATTTGAATAAGCCTATGAACAGATCTCCAAGTAAAATATTGGAATCCTCCTCCACCATCAACAATACCAGTTGCCACTTTAAATGGTTTTAACACTTTATAATGATTCAATACTAAATTATTAGAAGCAGGCAAGTTTAGTTGACCCGGTGCAGTTCCTGGATTAGTTAAAAATCGTCCATATTTTGACCCATATCTATCTAACTCCATTCCAGGTTGAAGCGTCATTTTTCCTTCCGTTCCAGGTGTGGCACCTCTCATAAAATATTCTGTTTTTATGAAGTTACCACAAATAGCTGTACCAATTCCAGCCACAGTGCTTGTAATTCCTGAATACCAATTATATGCTGCGGTATTTCCATTAAACAACCCATCTGACATATAATTGTATCCGGTAAAGGAACCAACAGTATCTGCAATACCGTTATTTAAAGTTAGCACTCCAGCGCCCACTGTTATTCCAGCAACGATTAACATTCCAATTGGGGCACCACCAATTAAAACAATGGCTCCAGCTCCAATTGCAAGAGCACCAGTGACAATGTTTCCTACGCCTCTAAAAACTCCCATAAATCAAAAGTTCCATAAGGATCATAACCCATCACCGGGTTATTTCCGCAGTACGCATATAAATTTAATCCATTAATACTTTCGGGATTTAAATATTCAATAGAATCTGGGCTGATAAACCTACAAAGTTCTGGAGAATAATACCTTGAGGATAACCAAAATAATCCCGTTTCTTTATCATAATAGTATCCTTTATATAGGTAACTATTTATTTCAATTAAATCTTCATCACCATCTATATTTATTACTTTACCCCAGGCATCATATTCATAACTTACTTTTATAGTTCCATTACTATCTATTATGTTTGTTATGTTTCCTGTGATATCTCTTATGTAGAAATATTCTTTTGTATTATAGTTAAATCCTACTAGTTCTTCATTTTCATCGTAGTGATAGTATATTTCTTTATTATTTGGTTTTATTTCTTTTATTATTTTGTTTCCGTCTAGAAGGTATTTATATTCTCCTTCACTTGTTGTTTTACTTATTCTTATTCCTTCACTATTATATTTATAAGTGTTTGTTCCATATGAGGTTAATCTTTTACCATTCCATGTTAGATTGTTGTTTTTATAT
>ERZ860322.255-NODE-255-length-42515-cov-17.697668_pt1 | contig 42515 bp, 29 predicted proteins | sample MGYA00509979_ERZ860322 | MGnify/ENA primary metagenome ERZ860322 (study PRJEB30046, sample SAMN00715217) | human gut metagenome | study: EMG produced TPA metagenomics assembly of the A metagenome-wide association study of gut microbiota in type 2...
AGGTGCGCGGTGAGCTGGTTGATGCGCTCGGTGAGGATAGCGACCTGGACCTCGGGGGAACCGGTGTCGGTCTCGTGGGTGCGGTTGGCCTCGATGATGGAGGTCTTCTGATCTTTCAGCATCATAGTTGTGTTTCCACCTTTCTTTTATTGCGCCCGCATCCTGAGTGCCGGGACAGGCAGAGCATCCACGGGACTAAGGCAAGGGGCATGGCACGCACACAGCGTACTCTGATACGATAGCACAAAATGCGCCGGTTGTAAAGAATAAATTTTGGATTTCCGCCGGTTTTGGCCAAAATTGTCCCGGTTTCCGGCGGGACATCCCGCAAAAGCCGGGTTTTGTCCCGATTTTTCCCCGGGACAGGCCGGGACGCGGACCCCCGTCCCGGCGCTTTTTCCCTGGGATGCCGATTTTTAACAAAACGTTCACGTCCCCGGCATTGCAAACCACGGCCTTTTACGCTATCATGTAAAGTAGTAAATCAGGCCCAGCCGGGCCAACAAAGGAGAAAATAACATGAAGGATAAGAGCGGCTACCTGAAATGGGGTCTGACGATCTTTCTCACCGTCTGCGCCATTCTGGTGTTTTACGACACGTTCTATATGAGCGGCGCACTGCAGCGGCTGCTGTCCAAGCTGGCGTCCATTCTGTCGCCGGTGCTGGTGGGCCTGGTGATGGCCTATCTGCTGGCCCCCATCGTCAACTGGTTTGAAAAGCTCATTCTGGCAGGCCTGCACCGGATCAAGGGGCTGGAGGGAAAGACCATCCCCCACGCCGCCGGGTGGCTGCGGGCCGTCAGCATTCTGCTGACCTGGGCCATTGTGCTGCTGCTGCTGTATCTGATGTTCAGCGTGGTGATCCCCCAGCTCATCGACAGCGTGGTGATGCTCATCAACAACGCCGAAACGTATTACAACAAGATTTACGGCTGGATCACGAACCTGCTGGATAAGAACCCCAAGGTGGAGGACTGGGTCAACGAGAATCTGGAGACCTATTACCAGAATCTGCTGGACCTGCTGACCAACAAGGTGCTGCCCGGCGCCCAGCAGATGCTCACCACCATCACCGGCGGCGTGATCTCCGGCATCTGGGGGCTGGTGAGCTTCGCTATGGACTTCCTGGTGGGCATCATCGTGTCGGTGTATATGCTGGCCATGAAGGAGCAGAGCCTGGCCCGCTGCTGCAAGCTGCTGTACGGCGTGTGCAAGGAGGCCCACGCCCGCTGGATCGCCCGGGCCGTTCGCCGGGCCGACGGCATCTTCAGCGGCTTCGTCCGCGGAAAGCTGCTGGACTCTCTCATCATCGGCATTCTGTGTCTCATCGGCTGCACCATTCTGGGCATGCCCTATGCCCCGCTGGTGAGCCTGATCGTGGGCGTTACCAACGTGATCCCCTTCTTCGGCCCCTTCATGGGCGCGGTGCCCAGCGCCTTCCTGATTCTGCTGGTCAGCCCCAAGAAGTGCCTGTTCTTCGTGATCTTCGTCATCGTTTTGCAGCAGTTCGACGGCAACATCCTGGGCCCCAAGATCCTGGGCGATGCCACGGGCATCTCCAGCTTCTGGGTGGTGGTGGCCATTCTGGTGGGCGGCGGCTTCGGCGGTAAGGAGGATATGTCCGTCCAGCATCATGCGGCGCTCATCACCTACTGCACCGGCCGGCCCGTCAAGGTCAAGCTGAGCCGGCAGGAGTCCATTCTGGTGCATCCCAAGCGCCACCATTTCGAGATGGATTTCACCATGGGCTGCGACGAAAACGGCAAAATTCTGGGCGTCAGGGCAAACGTCTGCTCCGACACGGGCGCGTTTGCGTCTTTGGGCGGCCCGGTGCTGGAGCGCGCGTGCACGCACGCCGCCGGTCCTTATGCCTACGAGAATTTTGAGATCGAGGGCACGGCCTACTATACGAATAATCCCCCGGCGGGCGCGTTCCGCGGCTTCGGCGTGACGCAGACCTGCTTTGCTACGGAAACACTTCTGAACATGATGGCCGAGAAGATTGGCATCTCCCCATGGGAGATCCGCTACCGCAACGCCATCCGTCCGGGCGGTGTGCTGCCGAACGGCCAGATCGTCGACGGCTCCACCGGCCTTGTGGAAACACTGGAGGCCGTCAAGCCCTATTATGACGAGGCTGTCGCAGCGGGCAAGCCCGTGGGTCTGGCCTGTGCGATGAAGAACGCCGGTGTCGGCGTCGGCATCCCCGACTGGGGCCGCTGCAAGCTCATCGTCGAGGACGACGCGAAGCTGCATATCTACACCGGCGCGTCCTGCATCGGGCAGGGACTCGGCACCGTTCTGGTGCAGATGATCGTGACGAACACCGACCTCAAGCGCGAGGACATTGTCTATGAACGCAGCAACACGTGGATCGCGCCGGACTCCGGCGACACCTCCGGTTCGCGCCAGACAATGATTACGGGCGAGGCCTGCCGCCGCGCCTGCGTGAAGCTGATGCAGGCCAAGGTCGGCAAGACGCTCGCCGACCTGAAGGGACAGGAGTTCTACGGCGAGTATCTGGCCAAGACCGACCCGCTGGGCGCAGATGTGCCGAATCCCGTGTCCCACGTTGCCTACGGCTATGCCACGCAGCTGTGTATTCTGGACAAGAACACGGGTTATGTTGAAAAGATCGTCGCCGCACATGACGTCGGCAAGGCAGTCAACCCTCTGTCCTGCGAGGGGCAGATCGAGGGCGGTGTGGTCATGTCCATGGGTTATGCCCTGACCGAGCAGTACGAGATCGATGCGCACTGCAAGCCGATCTCCCGCTTCGGCACATTGGGACTGTTCCGTGCACACCAGACGCCGGAGATCAAGGCGATCGTGCTGGATAAACCGGGACTGGATATCGCCTGCGGCGCCATCGGCATCGGCGAGATCACGTCCATTCCCACGGCGCCGGCTATCGCGGAAGCGTACTACCGGCTTGACGGCGAGCGCCGCTTCAGCCTGCCGCTGGAGCATACGCCCTATGAACGCAGATAAGCGGCGGAAAGGAGAAGCCTTATGATCGTCAAGAAGAAATTTCCTGCAAAGGTGGCCTGCGTCCACTGCAACGGCGGCTGCCGCGCCAAGCAGAGCCCGGAGGGCTACGATCTTTGCAGCTACGGCTGTACCGGCTGCGGCACCTGCATCGACACCTGCCGATTCGGTGCAATCTACCTCAACGCCTATGGTGTGGCCGAGGTGGACGAGAGCAAGTGCATCGGCTGCGGCGCGTGCTATCTGGCCTGCCCGCAGCGGGTCATCCATCTGCGCCTGGAGGCCAATCCCATCGTGGTGCTGTGCTCAAACAAGGACGCGCGCTGCAAGGATGTATGCGACGTGAGCTGTGTCGGCTGCGGCCTGTGCGAAAAGACCTGCCCCGCCGGGGCCATCAAGGTTTCGGAAAACCGCGCCTTCATCTATGCCGACAAATGCCTGTCCTGCGGTGCCTGCGCCATGGTCTGCCCGCGCAACGTCATCCACGACAAACGCGGCATCCTGACCTTCCGAATCTGAGCTTTGCGCCCTCTTCATTTGGAAGAGGGCGCTTTTTTGCGGGATGATTTTGAAATTTGTGCGCACCTACGCGTCAACTCAAAATCCCATCTGCACCCGTAGGGAACGGACTTCTGCGCAGCCCTTGGCGGCTTTGCCGCATTAGGGATGCGGCGTGCCCCTTGGGGGTAGCCCGTTCCGCGTGCAGGCACCCGCCTTTACGCTTTTTCCCTTGGCGGCGGGGCAATATCCGGATGGCCGTCCGGATGGTCGGAAAGGGAAACCGAAAATCCACACATTTTTTACATCCTTTCCTGTGAATACTTCTTGAATTTGAGGGGGAAATGTGATACGATAAAGTCGTATCGGAATGCGCAGCATCCCGTTGGATGACCTGCGTAAAATATACATATTTTAGGAGGCTAAAACCATGAGCGTAGCTGAAATCATGGAGCAGCGCAATGCATTCTCGTTTGAGGTATTCCCCCCCAAGACCGACGTCGGCATGGAAAAACTGTGCGGCGAGGGCGGTGTGCTGGAAAAGCTGTACACCCTGAACCCGGACTACATCTCCTGCACCTACGGCGCAGGCGGCACCAATGTCGGCAAGAACCTTGAGGTCCTGAAGAAGATCAAGGCCGACGGCAAGTGCACCCCCGTGACCCACTTCACCTGCATCGGCAACACCAAGGAAGGCATCAGGGAGCAGCTCCAGACCTATCTGGACAACGGCATCGACCATATGCTCGCCCTGCGCGGCGACCTTCCCTTCGGCTGGAAGGGCACCGGCGGTGATCTGCACTATGCCACCGAGCTTGTCAAGTTCGTCCGTCAGGAATTCGGCGACAAGTTCACCATCGCGGTCGCCGGCTCCCCGGAAGGCCACATTGCCTGCCGCAGTCTGGAGGCGGACATCTCCTTCCTGAAGCAGAAGCAGGACAACGGCGCCGACTATATCATGACGCAGCTCTGCTGGGATATGGATCAGTTCCGTTACTGGCTCGATGCTATCCGCGCCGCCGGCATCTGGATGCCTGTCGATGTGGGTATCATGCCCATCCTCGATCAGGCTGCCACCATCAACATGGCGCTGTCCCGCAACGGCTGCGTGATGCCGCGCGAACTCTGCGAGCTCATCTCCAAGAACTGGATCTTCCCGAACCCCTTCTCCGTCGGCCTCAAGACCGCCAAGGGCGACGATGCCTGCTTCGATGCGGACGTCGAGGGCAAGAAGGCCAGCTTCAAGGAAGCGGGCATCGAATACACCATCCGTCAGATCGACGAATACCGCGCCTGCGGCATCAACGGCATCCATCTTTATGCGCTGAACAAGTACGACGACGTCGCGCGCATTGCCAAGGAAGCCGGTCTGCTCGACTTAATCTAAAGCAAAATGCTTTCCCATGGGGACGGGATCTCCCGTCCCCCCGTGTGTGAAGCGCAAAGGAGCAAATACCATGACCCATACCATTGCAGTTGCCGGTAAGGGCGGTGTCGGCAAAACCACCGTCTGCGGCATGATCATTGATTACCTCATCAAGACCGGGAAATCGCCCCTCCTGGTGGTGGACGCCGACGCGAACTCCAACCTCAACGAGGTCCTGGGCGTCGAGGTGGAGACCACGCTGGGCGCGGTGCGCGAGGAGATCGCGCAGGCGGAGCTTCGCGGCGACGTCATCCCGAAGAACATGACCAAGGCGGACTATGCGGAATACCGCTTCAACTCTGCACTGATCGAGGAGGACGACTTCGACATGCTCGTCATGGGCAGAACCCAGGGCAAGGGCTGCTACTGCTATGTCAACGGCATCCTCAAGACGCAGGTAGACAAGTACGCGGGCGCTTACCGCTACATGGTCATCGACAATGAAGCAGGCATGGAGCACATCGCCAGAGGCACGCTGCCCCATGTGGACACGCTGCTTCTCGTTTCCGACTGCTCCCGCCGGGGAATTCAGGCGGTCGCGCGCATCGCGGAGATGGTCAAGGACCTGAACCTGAAGCCGGGCACCATGCGTCTGATCGTCAACCGCGCACCGAACGGCGAACTGAACGCCGGCGTGCGCGAGGAGATCGAAGCCCACGGCCTTGATCTCGTGGGTGTCCTTCCGCAGGACGAGGCCGTGTATGAGGCCGACTGCGAGGGCAAGCCCAGCTCCAAGATCCCCGACAGCAGCGCCATGAAGCAGGCACTTCGCGGCGTGATGCAGAAGCTGAATCTGTAAACCAGTCATTCCCAATTCTTTGCAAACATATATTTCAGGAGGAACACATAATGGCTTTTGAAGCAAAAAAGCAGGCGTTCAATTCGTCGATCAGCACCGTCACCATCGGCACTGGGGACAAGGCTGTCAAGCTCGGCGGAAATAACGTCCTGCCCTTCTACGCCTTCGATGCGCCCATTGCGAACGCACCGAAGATCGGCGTGGAGTTGACCGACGGAGGTCTGGCTGCCTATCCGCAGAAGGGCCTTCAGGAATTCTATGCCGGCTGCGAGACCGTGGCCGACATGGCGAAGCGCGTCGAAACGATGCACGGCGCGTCCTTCATCTGCCTGCATCTGGAAGGTGCAGATCCCAACGGCGAAAACAAGTCCGTCGAAGAGTGCGTCGAGCTTGCGAAATCCGTCGCGGAAGCGACCACGATGCCCATTGTCATCATGGGCTGCAAGAACATCGAAAAGGACGCAGACCTCTTTTCCAAGATCTCCGAAGCTCTTCAGGGCAAGAACATTCTCGTGCTCTCCGCCCGTGAGGAGGACTACAAGTCCGTCGGTGCTTCCGTCGCTCTGGCTTACGGCCAGAAGGTCGGCGCGGAGTCCGCTGTGGACATCAACCTTGCAAAACAGCTCAACGTGCTGCTCACCCAGCTGGGCGTGCCCGCGGATTCCATCGTGATGAACGCCGGTTCCGCCGCCGCAGGCTACGGCTATGAGTACGTTGCTTCCACCCTCGACCGCATCCGCGCCGCTGCGCTGGTGCAGAGCGACGACCAGCTCCAGATGCCCATCATCACCCCCGTTTCTCCGGAAACGTGGAGCGTGAAGGAATCCGTGATGTCCGAGAAGGATATGCCCGAATGGGGCGACGCGGAGGAACGCGGCATTGAGATGGAGATCACCACGGCATCCGCCTGCCTGACGGGCGGTTCCGACGCTGTCATCATGCGTCATCCGGCGGCCATCAAGGCCATCGCGACCATGATCGAAGCGCTGGTCTGAGCGGAAGGAGGAAACAACTATGGCACTGAAAGGTTTGGATATTTTCAAGCTCTCTCCCAAGAAGAACTGTAAGGAATGCGGCAGCCCCACGTGTATGGCTTTCTGCATGAAGGTCGCACAGGGCGCGGTATCCATTGATAAATGCCCGTACTTCTCCGAGGAAGCCAAGGCAAAGCTGTCCGAGGCCACCGCGCCTCCCATGAAGACCCTCACCGTCGGCAGCGACATCAAGCTCGGCGGCGAGACTGTCCTGTTCCGTCATGAAAAGACCTTCGTTTCCCGCAACCGCTTCGCCGTTCCCGTCTGCACCTGCATGGACGAGGCGAAGGCCGACGAGAAGCTGGCCGACCTGCAGAAGGTCGATTACGAGCGTATCGGCGAGCGCGAGTATGTCGAATTCGTCCTTGTCCACTGCGAGAAGGACTCCGCCGACAAGTGGGAAGACCTTGTCAAGAAGGCAATGGCCACGAACCGCACGCTCATCCTCGACTGCGAATGCCCTGACTGCGCCAAGAAGGCGCTGGCCCTGTGCAAGGACGGCAAGCCCATCCTCAACGGCGCAAACGCGGAGAACTTTGCCGAGATGAGCGCGATCGCCACGGAAGCGGGCGTCGTCCTCGGCGTGCGCGGCAATGACCTTGCCGAGCTGCACGACACCGTCGCCAAGCTCGAAGCCGCAGGCAACAAGAACCTCATCCTCGACGTGACCGGCAAGGACGCCAAGGAAACGCTGGCCAATGCCGTTCTCGTGCGCCGCACCGCCCTCAAGGACGGCGACCGCACCTTCGGCTATCCCTCCATCGTCAATCTGGCGAAGATTGCGAAGGGTGACCTGCATCTGCAAACCGCACTGGCTGCGATGTTCACTCTGAAATACGGCTCCATCATTGTCATGGAGCAGATGCGCTATGCCGAGGCCCTGCCGCTGTACGGCCTGCGCCAGAACGTCTACACCGACCCGCAGAAGCCGATGAAGGTTGCGCCCGGCATCTACCCGATGAACGGCGCAACGCCCGACGATCCCTGCATGATGACGGTCGACTTCGCGCTGACCTATTTCCTGGTTTCCGGCGAGATCGAGCGCTCCAACGTGCCGGTCAACCTGCTGATCACGGACGCCTCCGGCATGTCCGTCCTGACCGCATGGGCCGCCGGCAAGTTCTCCTCCTCCTCCGTCAAGAAATTCTTTGACGAATATGACATCGACTCCAAGATCCACAACCGCACGCTGGTCATCCCCGGCAAGGTCGCGGTCATGAAGGGTGAGATTCAGGACAAGCTGCCTGAGTGGAACGTCGTCGTCGGCACGCGCGAGGCGGTCGAGATCGTCAAGTTCCTCAAGGACGGCGAGCACATCAAGGCCGCTGCCGCGGTCGCCGCTTCCAAGAAGCCGGCAGAAGAGAAGAAGCCCGCCGTGGACGAGAATGCTCCCATCGACTTCAGCAAGCTGGTCATTCCGGAGATCGCGCACAAGGATATGGGCGTGACCTACAAGACCCGCAATGTCGAATCCAAGAAGTTCGTCACCATCGGCGAACGCATCCACTGCATCAGCCCGGTTATCCGCGAGGCAATGGCGACCTTCAATCCCGATCCCATCCTCGAGCGTGCCGCGCAGCAGATCAAGGCCGGCGCGACCTATCTGGACGTCAACATCGGCCCTGCGGAATCCAACGGCCCGGAGCTGATGACCTGGGCGGTCAAGCTGCTGCAGGAAAACTTCAACAACGTGCCTCTGGCCCTCGATACCGCCAACAAGAAGGCGATCGAAGCCGGTATCCGCGTCTACAACCGCACGAACGGCAAGCCCATCGTCAACTCCGCCGATGCCGGCTCCCGTATCTCCAACATTGATCTGGCGGCTGCCAACGACGCCATCGTCATCGCCCTGTGCTCCGCCGACGGCATCGCAAAGGACAACGACGAGCGTATGCACCACTGCCATACCATGCTCGATCGCGGCATGGCGCTGGGCATGGAGGCCGAGGATCTGTGGTTCGACCCGCTGTTCCTTGTCGTCAAGGGTATGCAGGACAAGCAGATGGACGTTCTGAACGCCATCAAGCTGTTCTCCGACGAGGGCCTGAAGTCCACCGGCGGTCTGTCCAACAACTCCAACGGCGCGCCGAAGGCGCTGCGTCCGATCATGGACTCCGCGCTGGTCGCCATGGCGATGATGCAGGGCCTGACCTCCGCCATCGTCAACCCGAACGACCTGCGGCTGATGGAGACCATCAAGTCCTGCGACATCTTCAAGAACAACGAGCTGTATTCCGACAGCTATCTGGAGATCTAAGCAAAATATCCCCCACCCAGCCCCGCGAAAACGGGGCTGGGTGAAGCCGCTTTTTCGGAAACCCTGAAATACTCCGGCGTGCCCGTGGGGCAAACCGGTTTATGAATCATAAAATGCATTTTTTCAGGAGGAAGCAACATGAGTGTATTAACCGATCTTATCTATGGCGGTTCGAATGCCGTCGCCGGCCTGACCGAAGGCGCGGTCAATGATGCAATTGCCAAATACGGCGCAGACAAGGCACTCGCGTTCCCGGACACTGCGTATTTCTTCCCGACGATCTATGCCGCCACGGGCGTGAAGGTCACGAAGCTGGGTGATCTGCCCGCCTGTGTGGGCGTTCTGAAGAGCCTGATCACCAATCAGGAGGATCTGGCGCAGGCGCTCAATGCCGGCCTTGCTACCGCCGTCGGCGCAGAAATTCTCGAAGGCCTGAAGTATGTCGAGGGCGGCGATCCCTACGCTGCCGATTCCGGCATCGGATTTGTTCCCGACCCCGTCATCCGTTCTCTGGGCGTGCCGCTGGTCACGGGCGATATTCCCGGCGTGGCGGTCGTGCTGGGCAAGGCGGAAAATGCCGAGGACGTCGTCAAGGTCGTCAAGGACTACCAGTCCAAGGGCATCATGACCTTTATGGTCGGCGATGTCATCGAGCAGTGCGCCGAAGGCGGCGTGAAGATGGGTCTGGAGTTCCGTGTCGTCCCGCTGGGTCACGACGTGACGAGTGTCATCCATGTCGTCACCGTCGCCATCCGTGCGGCGCTAATCTTCGGCAATGTGCAGCCCGGCGATCTGGCAGGACTGCTGGCCTACACCAAGGCGAGAGTTCCCGCCTTTGTCAACACCTTCGGCCCCATCGACAACGTGGTCGTTTCCGCGGGCGCGGGCGCGATTGCTCTGGGCTTCCCGGTCGTCGTGGACATTGATCTGGGCGAGAATCAGGTGCCCGGTGCGCTGGAGTCCGTCTGCGACCATGACCTGACCGTCAAGCGCTCCCTTGAGCTGCGCAACATCAAGATCAAGTCCAAGGAGCTGCCCATCCCGGTGGCCTTTGCCGCTGCCTTCGAGGGCGAGATCATCCGTAAGGCGGATATGCACAACGAGTTCTGGTCCGGCAAGAACGCCACGGCCGAGCTGGTCTCCATGTCCGACAACGTCGAGGATCATAAGATCACCATCATCGGCAAGGACCTGGACGGCGGCGAAAAGAATCTTGCTCTCGTGACGAAGATCGACGTTTCCGGCGCAAAGATGCAGCCTGACTTCGAGTCCGTCATCGAGCGTAAGATCCACACCTGGTTCAACTATATGGAAGGCGTCATGCACACCGGCCAGCGCAATCAGGTTCGCGTGCGTGTTTCCAACGACGCCTATGAAAAGGGCCTGCGCCTGCGCCACTTCGGCGAGGTGCTGTACCACATGATCATGGACGATTTCGACGCCGTTGTCGATAAGTGCCAGGTCACCTTCATCACCGACGAGGCCGAGGCCGAGAAATTCCGCGACGAGGTCGCCATGCCGCGCTACAACGCGAGAGACGACCGCCTGTCCTCCATGACAGACGAATCCGTCGACCGCTACTATACCTGCATCCTCTGCCAGTCCTTCGCGCCCGCGCACTGCTGCGTGGTCACGCCGGAACGTCTGGGCCTGTGCGGCGCAGTTTCGTGGCTGGATGCCAAGGCGACCAACGAGCTCAACCCGCAGGGTCCCTGTCAGCCCATCTTCAAGGAAGGCTGCCTCGACGAGCGCACCGGCCGCTATGAATCCGTCAACAAGATGGTCAAGGAAGCAACCCACGGCGCGGTCGAGAGCGTCACGCTGTATTCCATTCTGGAAGACCCGATGACCTCCTGCGGCTGCTTTGAATGTATCTGCGGCATCGAGCCGGTTTCCAACGGCTTCATCGTCGTCAACCGTGAGTACAAGGGCATGACGCCGGTCGGCATGACCTTCGGCGAGCTGGCCTCCTGCACCGGCGGCGGCGTGCAGACGCCGGGCTATATGGGCCACGGCCGCCACTTCATCTCCTCGAAGAAGTTCATCGCTGCCGAGGGCGGCATTGAGCGTATCGTCTGGATGCCCAAGGAGCTGAAGGACGACGTCGCTGAGCGACTGAACAAGACGGCCAAGGAGCTCTACGGCATTGACAACTTCTCCGATATGATCGCCGACGAAACCGTCTGCGAGGACTGCGACGCGCTGATGGAATTCCTGACCGAGAAGAACCATCCGGTTCTTGGTCTGGAGCCGCTGATGTAACCCGCGAAGCCCTGAGCGAAAACAAAGCGGGAGGGTCTGTGCCCTCCCGCTTCTTAAAAGGAGAACAAACCTATGCTGATCGATTTTTCCAAACTTACCGAAACGGAACAGAAGAATTTCAAAGGCGGCGAGGGAAGCTACATTCGCCGCTTCACCGGGGACGAAGCCTGCACGATCATGCGCGGCTGCCTGCGTCCCGGCTCCTCCATCGGAGAGCATACCCATGAGGACTCCTGCGAGATCATTTATGTCCTTTCCGGCACGGCCAGCATCGTCTGCGACGGTGTCAGCGAAACCGTCGAGGCCGGTCAGGCGCATTACTGCCCGAAGGGCAGCACCCATGTCATGAAGAATAACGGTGACCGCGACCTTGTGGTCTTTGCGGTCGTGCCGAAACAATAAAGAAAGTGGAGAATTCCTATGTTTGAACTGACCTTTACCTTTGAAAACGGCGAATCGCCGGTGAAGATCAGCGTTTCACCGGAGGAAACGCTGCTGGAGGCGGCAAGAAAAGCCAATGTCGCCATCGATGCGCCCTGCTCCGGCAACGGCTCCTGCGGCAAGTGCCGCGTGAAGCTGATCTCCGGTGAAGTGGAGGGCTTGCAGACCTCCCACATTTCCGATGAGGAATATGCCGACGGCTGGCGGCTCTCCTGCTGCACCTATGCCCGCTCGGACGTGACGGTGCAGGTGCCGGACATCGCTTCGGCCTACCGCAGCCGCATGAAGACCGCCGACCTCTCCACCGGCGAGGAAGTCGCCATTTTTGAGGCGCTGCTCGCGGGCGTGAAGGAAGCGGGCATCCGTCTGGACAACAACTACTGCGCGGTCGATCTGGCGCTTTCCGAGCCGACACTGGAGGATACCATGCCGGACAACGAGCGCCTGACCTGGGCGCTGGAGGAGGCGACCGGCTGTGAGAGAATCGAGCTGCCGTTCTATCCCATGAGCCGCCTGCCCAAGGCGCTGCGCGATGCGGAATGGAAGGTGCGCGTCCTTGGTGAAAAGAAGGACGGCACATTCACCGTCTACGACGTGACCGGGCAGGATGACAACGCGCCCATGTGCGGCCTTGCTATCGACATCGGCACGACCACCGTTTCCGCGGTGCTGTTCGACCTGAAGGACGGTCGGCTTCTTTCCAAGGCCTCCGGCGGCAACGGCCAGATCCGCTACGGCGCGGACGTCATTAACCGTATCATCGAGCAGGGCAAGCCCGGCGGCCGCAAGAAATTGCAGGACGCGATCATCAAGGAAACGCTGGTGCCTCTGATCGCGGAGATGTGCAAGGACGCCAAGCTCTCGGCGCGGCGCATCCTGCGCATGTGCGTGGCTTCCAACACCACGATGAACCACCTCTTTGTGGGCGTGGACGCGGACCCCGTCCGCATGGAGCCGTATATCCCGGCGTTCTTCCACTGGGACGGCCTGAAGGCCGGCGACCTCGGCCTGCCCGCGCATCCCAATGCGCCCATTCTGCTCGCACCAAACATCGGTTCCTATGTCGGCGGCGACATCACCGCGGGCACCTTTGCCGGCATGATCTGGAACAAGGACGAGCTGTCCCTCTTTATCGACCTCGGCACGAACGGTGAGATCGTGTTCGGCAACCGCGACTTTCTGATGTCATGCGCCTGCTCCGCAGGCCCGGCCTTTGAGGGCGGCGACATCTCCTGCGGTATGCGCGCGACGGACGGCGCGATCGAATCCTGCGTGATCGACCGGGACACCATGCAGCCGACCTTCGGCATCATCGGCGAGGCAGGACAGAAGCCCGTGGGCCTCTGCGGCAGCGGCATCATCGACACCATCGCAGAGCTGTTCCGCACCGGCATCATCAATTCCAAGGGCCTGTTCGTCCGCGAGGGCGCGCGCGTGGCGCGCGACCACCACGGCACCGGCCGCTATATCCTTGCCTTCCCGGAGGAATCCGCCACCGGCCGCGAGGTCGCGCTGAACGAGGTGGATATTCTCAACTTCATCCGCGCCAAGGGCGCTATCTATTCCGCCATTGACACGCTGCTTTCCGCCATGGATATGGACCAGAGCGTGATCGAGGGCGTGTATGTCGCCGGCGGCATCGGCAGCGGCATCAATATGAAAAACGCCGTGCGCATCGGTATGTTCCCCAATGTACCGCTGGAGCTGTTCCACTACATCGGCAACTCCTCGCAGGCGGGCGCCTACGCCATGGCTCTGTCCGACGAGGCCGCGAAGAAGGTGGAGGAGGTCGCCAAAAACATGACCTACATGGAGCTGTCCACCCATCCGGGCTATATGGACGCCTTTGTGGCTGCCTGCTTCCTGCCGCACACCGACGCTTCCCGCTTTGCAGGACTGGAGGACTGAGATGCAGGTCGAAAACCACAAGGAAGAAGTTCCTTTTGAACATTACCGGGAGAAGTTTGCCGCGCTGGACCCTGCGGAGGCCGTCGCGCGGCTGGGCGTGAACTTTTCAGACGGCGAATTTGCTGTCCGGCTGCTGGGCGTGACCTATTATATCAAGCATCCGGATTTTGCTATCCGCGCCGATGGCGACGGCCTTGCGCTGCACAGCCTGCCCGCGCAGACCTTCCTGCTGCGTTATCTGCTGGAGGGTAAGCGGACGCCGGCCACGCCGGAGTTCAAGACCTTCCGCGAGATGCCGTGGGGGGAACTGTATGTTCAGCCCTTTACCGGGCGCGTGCTGACGCGCGCGGCCTTCACCTTTGGCACGCGCGTGGAAAAATTCCGCGCCGCCGCGGAAAAGCTGGGCGGTCTGCCGCTGCATCACGGCGACGCGGCCTATGAATTCGATTTTCTGGATAACTACCGCCTGCGACTGATCGTCTGGGAAGGGGATGAAGAGTTTCCTCCCAATGCGCAGTTGCTCTATAGCGCGAACTTTGCCGACGGCTTTGCCGCGGAGGACCGCGTTGTGGCGGGCGATTTGCTGATCTCGTCCCTGAAAATGGCAATGTAAGGAGAAAATATGGAGTTTCAATACAAAAATCTGAAGGGAAAGCTGGAGCACGTCGAGGTAACTGACTCCGAGGTTGACCGCCAGATCGAGCGCCTGCGCCAGCAGACGCCGGAGGTCACGGTCATCACCGACCGCCCCTCCACTCTGGGTGACGAGCTGGTGCTGGACTATGTCGGCACCTGCGACGGCGTGGCCTTTGAGGGTGGCACGGCGCAGAATCAGACGCTGACTCTCGGCAGCGGGATGTTCATCCCGGGCTTTGAGGAGCAGCTTCTGGGCAAGAACGCGGGCGACCATGTGACGGTGCTCGTGACCTTCCCGGAAAACTACCCGCACGAGGCGCTTGCCGGCAAGGACGCCAAGTTTGAATGTGACGTCCATGAGATCCGGCAGAAAAAGCCTTATGCACTGGACGATGCTTTCGCCCGCGAGGTCGGCCGCTGCGAATCTATGGGCGCCATGCGTGAGGCGGTCGCAGAGAGCCTGCGGCAGTATTATGCAGACCGCGCCGAGATGGAGCTTCAGGATCGCCTGATCCGTCAGGCCGCGGCGACGCTGGACCATACGCCCACGCAGGAGGAGCTGGACGAGGCGCTGGAGGAGGAGCTGGACACCCTGCGCGCCCAGCTTTCCCAGAAGGGGCTGACGCTGGCGGACTATTGCAGCTTTATGGGCAGCACCGAGGAACAGCTCCGGCAGGAGCTTCAGCCGGAGGCGGAGCAGCGCGTTCATATCCGTGCGGCAATCGACAGGATCGCGGCGCTGGAGGACATCCACGCCGATGCGCAGGACATCGCGGACGCCTGCGAGAGCCTCTGCCGCCGCAACCACATCACCATGGAGCAGCTCGACAATCTCTACGATCCCGCGTTTGCAAAGGCACTGGAGCGCAGCGTCGTGGGTGCGAAGGTCCTGCAATTTGTGCGCGAAAATGCACAGGTGGAAAAGGTCTGAAAAACCGCAAAAAGGCATTGGATTTTTCACAGATTTTTCCCAGATTATATTGACTTCTATCGGTACGGATGCTATAATGCAGACGTACCGATACTTTTGTATCGAATGGTGCTGAGTGCGCGGATGAAGGATGCGCAGCACCAAAGAAATTCTTTTCCGGGGGTAGTGAAAGATCCCGGAAAACAAGGAGGAAAACTCTATGGCAATCGAATTCAAAGATGGCAAGTACGTGGACGAAAACGGCCATGTGACGCTCGATCCGACAGTCTACAAGGACTGGCAGATCGCAGAAGAAGCGGAAAAGGCGCTCCCCCCGGTCGAATATTTCCGGGAGAAGCTGGGCCTGCTGCCGGATGAAATCATCCCCTATGGTAAGACCCCGAAGCTGGACTTCATCAAGATCATGAACCGTTTGAAGGATAAGCCCGACGGCAAGTTCATTGAAGTCACGGCGATTACCCCGACCCCTCTGGGCGAAGGAAAATCCACCACCTCCCTCGGCCTGATCGAAGGCCTCGGTAAACTCGGCAAAAATGTCGGCGGCTGCCTGCGTCAGCCCTCCGGCGGCCCGACCATGAATGTCAAGGGTACCGCAGCAGGCGGCGGCAACGCTCTGCTGATGCCCATGACCGAATTCTCTCTCGGCCTGACCGGCGACATCAACGATATTATGAACGCACATAACCTCGCCATGGTCGCACTCAATGCCCGTATGCAGCACGAGCGCAACTACAATGACGAGCAGCTTGCAAAGCGCGGCCTCAAGCGCCTTGACATCGACCCCAAGCGCGTTGAGATGGGATGGGTCCTCGACTTCTGCGCGCAGGGCTTGCGCAACATCATCATCGGCATCGGCGGCACGAAGGACGGCTACCTCATGGAGTCCAAGTTCGGCATCGCCGTCGGCTCCGAGCTGATGGCAATTCTTGCTGTCGCCCGTGACCTGAAGGATCTGCGCGAGCGTATCGGCAAGATCGTCGTCGCTTACTCCCGCAGCGGCAAGCCCGTCACCACCGAGGACCTCGAAGTCGCCGGTGCAATGACCGCATGGATGCGCAACACCATCAACCCCACCATGTGCTACTCCGTCGAGCATCAGCCCGTGCTGATCCACGCCGGCCCGTTTGCCAACATCGCCATCGGCCAGTCCTCCGTTATCGGCGACCGTCTGGCCCTCAAGCTCTTCGATTACCATGTTACCGAGTCCGGCTTCGCTGCCGACATCGGCTTTGAAAAGTTCTGGAACGTCAAGTGCCGCCTGTCCGGCCTGACCCCGAACGTTTCCGTTCTGGTCGCGACCATCCGCGCACTGAAGATGCACGGCGGCGGCCCGGCGGTCGTTGCGGGACGTCCTCTGCCCACCGAGTACACCGAGGAGAACCTCGAGCTGCTGGAAAAGGGCTGCGAGAACCTGTTCCATCATGTCAATACCATCAAGAAGTCCGGCATCGTTCCGGTCGTCTGCATCAACCAGTTCTATACTGATACCGAAGCCGAGATCGCGCTCATCCGCAAGCTCTGCAAGGAAAAGGGCGTCCGCTGCGCACTGTCCAACCACTGGCGCTACGGCGGCGAGGGCGCGCTGGAGCTGGCGCAGACCGTTATGGAAGCCTGCGAAGAGAAGAACGAGATCAAGTTCCTCTATCCGCTCGAAATGCCGCTGCGTCAGCGCGTTGAGCTGATCGCGAAGGAAGTCTACGGCGCCGACGGCGTTGACTGGGCTCCTCTGGCACTCGAGAAGGCAAAGCGCTTCGAGACCGATCCGAAGTATGCCGACTACTGCACCATGATGGTCAAGACCCACCTGTCCCTGAGCCACGAGCCCTCCTGGAAGGGCGTGCCGAAGGGCTGGCGTCTGCCCATCCGCGACATCCTCGAATACGGCGGCGCGAAGTTCCTCTGCCCGATGGCCGGTACCATCTCCATGATGCCCGGCACCAGCTCCGATCCGGCTTACCGCCGCATCGACGTTGATCTGGAAACGGGTAAGGTTTCCGGCCTCTTCTAATTCAAACCACAAAGAACTCCGGCGGCGCTCCCGCCGGAGTTTTTCGAGATAGGGAGGATGATTTTTTATGGCGAAAGACAAACGCTTTGTCCGAACCCACACCGACGGAGCACTGAGTACAAATGAGATCTGGGTGGATACCGTGACCGGCGTCAACTATCTTTATCATAACGCCGGATACGGCGCAGGACTGACCGTTCTGGTCGACCGGGACGGAAAGCCCGTTGTTTCGGCGCTTCCCATCGCAAAAGAGGACATTAAATAGGAACAAGGAGAACAATCTATGGATATGACAACAAAATCCTGCCGCGAATTTGTCGCGGTTCTGGCTTCCAACGAGCCGGCGCCCGGCGGCGGCGGTGCGGCGGCGCTGGTCGGCGCGATCGGCACGGCGCTGGGGAATATGGTCGGCAGCCTGACCGTCGGCAAGAAAAAGTATGCCGACGTCGAGGCGGAGATCGTCGCGCTGATGAAAAAATGCGACGCGCTTCAGGCGGAACTTCTCGATCAGGTGCCGGCGGATGCGGAGGGCTTTGTCCCGCTGGCCAAGGCTTATGGCATCCCCAAGGACGACCCCAACCGCGCGGCCGTTCTGGAGGAGGCAACGCTGATCGCCTGCAAGGTGCCGGTGCACATCATGGAGCTGTGCTGCGAGGCGCTGGACGCCATCGCCGTTTTTGCCGCAAAGGGCAGCCGTCTGGCCGTGTCCGACGCGGGCTGCGGCGCGGTCATCGTGAAGTCCGCGATGCAGGCGGCCTCCCTGAACGTTTTCATCAACACCAAGACCCTGCAGAACCGCGAGGCGGCGGAGGAGCTCAACGCCAAGTGCCTCGGGATGCTGGACAAATACGGCAAGCTGGCCGACGAGATCTTTGACTCCGTCAAGGCCGGATTCTTCAAATAAAAGGAGAGAGAACCATGGCAAAACAGTTGCTGGCAAAAGAAGTTACGGCCGCAATGGTCGAAAAATTGCAGGCGCGCGTCGCCGCATTGAAGGAAAAGGGCATCAGCCCGAAGCTGGGCATCGTCCGCTGCGGCGAGAACCCCTCCGATCTCTCGTATGAGCGCGGCGCGACCAAGCGCGCGGAAGAGGTCGGCGTCGAGGTTGTCAAATACGTGCTGCCGGAGAATGTCACCAAGGAAGCGCTGCTCGCGCAAATCGACGAGATCAACGCCGACGACTCCGTCCACGGCGTTCTGATGTTCCGTCCGCTGCCCAAGCACCTCAAGGCCGATCAGGACGAGATCTGCAACCGCCTGAAGGCGGAGAAGGACATCGACTGCATGACAGACCTCTCCAACGCCGGCGTGTTCACCGGTAAGAAGCTGGGCTTCGCGCCCTGCACTCCGCAGGCCTGCATGGAGATTCTGGACTATTACGGCATCGACTGCAAGGGCAAGAACGCAGTCGTGATTGGCCGCAGTCTGGTCGTCGGTAAGCCTGCCGCCATGATGCTCCTGGCGAAGAACGCGACCGTTACCGTCTGCCACACCAAGACCGTCAACACCGCGGAGATTGCCCGCAATGCGGATATCATTGTTTCCGCAGCGGGTGTGCTCAAGTCCCTGACGAAGGACTTTGTCCGTCCCGGTCAGGTGGTCATCGACGTTTCCATGAACTGGGATCCGGAGAAGGTCACCTCCAAGGGCGTGGGCGGCATGGCCGGCGACGCGGTATTCAGCGAGGTCGAGCCCATTGTCGACGCGATCACCCCGGTTCCCGGCGGTGTGGGCGGTGTGACGAATGTCGTTCTCATCAGCCACGTGGTCGAGGCTGCCGAGCGCACCCTGAACGCCTGAGTGCGGAAGGGGAGCGTGTACATGAAAGCGCGTTTTCAGGCACCGGAGCGGGCGATCCGCCTGCTGTTCTGGGCCTTTTCCCTGATCTGCCTGCTTGCTGCCGTGCTGATGCCCGACCGCGCGGAGATGTTCCGCGGCCTTGTGCGCATCTGCACGCAGTCCGGCCAGACGGTCAAGAGCTACTTTGATATTTCCTATGGCGGCTTTGCGGGGACCTTCCTCAATGCGGCCATCGTCTGCGCCGTCTGTGCTGCGCTCTACAGCCTGCCCGGCTCCAAGCCGGACGGCGTGTCCGTGCTGGCGTTTTTCCTGACGGCGGGCTTCTGCTTCTGGGGCACCACGGCGCTGAATATCTGGTTTCCTTTCGCGGCGGTGCTGGTCTACTGCCTTGTCAAGCGGACGAATCCCGGCAAAAAGGGAAATCTCTTCCTGTTTTCCACCGGCCTTACCCCGCTCATTACGGAGCTGCTCTTCCGCTGGCCGGGGGAGGAATGGCACGGCTTTACGGTTCTGGGCTGCGCGATGGCCTTCGCCGCCTCGCTGGTGATCGCCTTCCTGCTGGCGCCGGGACTGGAGCACAGTCCAAAGATGCACAAGAGCTATGACCTCTACTCCGCCGCTGTGCCGATGGGCTTCATTGCCTTTCTGCTGCGTGCGGTGCTGTTTAAGGTGCTGGGCGGCACGCTGCCGGACAACGTGGGCGTCGGACTGGAGGACAGCTTCTGGACGATCTCCAACGTTTTCTGCTTTGTGGTATTCGGCCTTGCCATCGTGCTGGGGCTGCTGCTTGGCGGCAGCTTCCGGAGCTATTGGAATCTGATGAAGGACTCCGGCTACGGCGTGGACTACGGCGCAAAGTACGGCGCGGGCACGGCGATCCTGAATCTTGGTATCTACGGCCTGTTCATTGTGCTGTATTACAACCTCATCGGCGCCAACTGGAACGCCGCGACGCTCGGCTGCGTATTCTGTATGGTGTGCTGCTGCTTCAAGGGCAGCCATCCGCGGAACGTCTGGCCGATCATGCTTGGCTATGTCGCCGCGAGCTTTGCGGCCAAAGGGTTGTGCGCTCTGCTCGGAACGGAATTCACATTCGCCATCAATGCGCAGGCAATCGTTATTGGACTTTGCTTCGCAAACGGCCTTTCTCCCATCGCGGGCAGATACGGCTGGGGGGCAGGCTTTATTGCCGCGATGGGGCACTTTGCACTGGTCACCAGCGTCCCGCTGCTGCACGGTGCCTTCCTGCTGTATAACGGCGGCTTCACGGCCGCGATCGTGTGTTTCCTCTTTGTGCCGCTGCTGGAAGAGTTCTTCCGCACCAAAGAGGAGCGCTGTGCCTGTAAAAACGGAAAGGGGCAACACGGATGAAACGAATCCTCGCACTGGCGCTCTTGCTGGCGCTGCTGGCTGCGCTGTTTTCTGCCTGCGCTCAGTCTGAGCCGGAAAAGAAGCCGGACGACGACCAAAAAGGCGGGAATCAGACACCGGTTTCCGCGCCCTCCTCCGAGTCGGCAGAGCCATCCACGGAATCCGTGGTGGACTTTGAGCCGGATCCCGATCCGCTGCCGACGGAGCCGCCGGTGGAAACGGGGGAGCTGATCACCGATGCAATTTCCGAGGAGATGAGCACGGAGGGCGGCTATTACAGCCTTCATGTGCCGAAAATCAACCTTGACTCGGCGGATGCTCAGCGGGTCAATCAGGAGATCATGGACGATTTCGGCGCGACGGCGCAGGAAACGCTCCAGATGCGCAGTGAAGGCATCGACGCCAGCTGCTACGAGATCAGCTGGGATCTGTGCTGGTATGAGAACACCTTTGCGCTGATCGTGCAGAAGTATTTCGAGGGCGACTATGTGTATCACATGGTCTATAACTTCGATTACGCGACCGGCAGTCAGCTCTCCTTTGAGGATCTCCTTGCGGCGGCGGGCTTTACCGAGGAACGCTTCCACACCACACTGCGCGAGGCGGCTGAGGCAAAGTTCCGCGAGATCTGGCCGAAAGAAGCAGAGACCCAGTCCCCGGACGTTTACGCCCAGATGCTGGAATGGACGATCAGCGATGAAAACATTCTGAACTGCCGAAAGGTGTTTCGCAGCGAGGCGGGCGACCTGATGGTGATCCTGGAGATCGGGTCCCTTGCGGGCGCTATGGCCTACGAACAGATCTTCCCCCTCGCCATGGGGTGAACCTCTATAAAAGCGGGTTGCAAAAGCGGAGTCCGAATAAGAAAACATAGGGGATTCCCCGCAGACTTTGTCTGCGGGGAATCCCTGCTTACAGCCATTCGCCGAAGGATTTTTTGTTGGAACAAGGCGTTTTTCCGCGGCGCTGCTTTGCGTAACGCAAGGGAAAACGCTGCAGTTCCGGCGGAAAAGACTCGGCGAAGGGGCTGTGGTTTCTTATAAGGACGCAGCAAAAGCAACCCGCTTTGAATTTTCATACAGCCGCGCGGCCGGAAAGCCGCGTTTTTTTCATGAGAGGGCAGCGAAATGAAGAAAAATGCATAATTATTTGGAATTTTATTATTTTTAAGAATAAATGCTTATTTATCGAATGAAAAAGTTTGAAAATGATTGATATTATGGATCTTCTGTGGTAGAATAAAAGAAAACCCCGGAGGGAAAAAACATGGCCATTAACGTGAAAAGTGAGATCGGCCGACTTCAGACCGTGCTGCTGCACCGGCCCGGAAGCGAGCTGGAACAGCTTGCCCCGAATTCCATGGCGCGCCTGCTGTTCGACGACATCCCTTATCTGCGCGGGGCGCAGGCGGAGCACGACTGTTTTGCGGACGTTCTGCGCGAGCGCGGTGTAAAGGTTCTGTATCTTTCTGAGCTGATGGCACAGACCATTTCCCGCAGCAGCGCCCTGCGCCGTCAATTTGTGGACGACTTTATTCACCGCAGCGGCTGCGTGGCCGACAGCTACCGCGAGGCTTTGACGGAGCTGCTGCTGAGCATCCCGGACGACCGCGAACTGGTGCTCAAAACCATGGTCGGCGTGCGCTTTGATGAGCTGCCGCTGCACCTTGGCCGCAGCCTTGCCTCTCTGCGCAGCGACCGCACGCACTTCATTCTGGAGCCGATCCCCAACCTCTATTTTACGCGCGACCCCTTTGCCTGCATCGGAAACGGCGTTTCCCTGCATCATATGTATTCCGTGACGCGCAATCGAGAAACGATCTACGGCGACTATATCCTGCACTACCATCCCGATTTTGCCGGGCAGGTGCCCTTCTATTATACCGCCGAGGAGCCCTTCACGCTGGAGGGCGGCGACATCATGAACCTGAGCGCGCACACGATCGCCGTCGGTATTTCCCAGCGGACCATGCCGGAGGCGGTGGAGCGTCTGGCGAGGAATATTTTCATGGACGAGCACAGCACCATCCGCCGTGTGCTGGCCGTGGATATTCCGAGCCGCCGGGCCTTTATGCATCTGGACACGGTCCTGACGCAGCTCGACCGGGATAAATTCCTGATTCATCCGTCCATTCTGCAAAATTTGCAGGTCTTTGAGCTGACGCCGGGCAAGCAGGGCAGCTTGCAGGTCCGCCTTCTGGAGAAGCCGCTGGAGGAGCTTCTGGCGCAGGGTGTCGGCACCGAGCGCGTGACGCTTCTGCAATGCGGCGGCGGCGACCAGATCGCAGCGCAGCGTGAGCAGTGGAACGACGGCTCGAACACGCTGTGCGTCAGCCCCGGCACGGTGATTGCCTACGACCGCAACTATGTGACAAATGAGATTCTGGAGAATGCAGGCATCGAGGTTCTGCGCATCCCCAGCGGAGAGCTGTCCCGCGGCCGCGGCGGCCCGCGCTGCATGAGTATGCCCCTGCAAAGAGAATGAGAGAACTCGCCGCCAAGAGATTGGCGGCGAGTTTCGCAATGAAAAATAAAAGCGCTGCTCCGGAGGGAGCAGCGCTTTTGATGATTTCATTACATCGAGTATAGCAGGGCGACAAACAGCGTCAGCAGAACGAAAGCTGCGGCGACCCATTTGGTCAGGCGCTCAAGCTTTGCATCCAGCGTGGCGGCCTTGCTTCTGCCAAGGAAAGTATCCGTGCCGCCGGTCAGAGCGCTCATGCCGTCGCTCTTGCTGGACTGAAGCAGGATGATCACCGTCAGGACGGCGCAGGAAATGAGCTGGAATACCAGAAGGATTGTTTTCAGAACTTCCATGAGTTGTACCTCCAAAAAATCAGTTCTCCCGAACATAATATACAAGCAGTAATCACTATGTTAGCATAGAATCCGCCGAATTTCAAGCACTTTTTTCAAAAAAGGGCGGAGAAATGCGCGTTATTTTGTCGCCCAGTTGCCCGTAGCGGCGCAGGTCAGGTAGGCGTTGATGAAGCCGTCGATGTCGCCGTCCATCACGGCGTTGATGTTTGTGGATTCGTAGCCCGTGCGGGTGTCCTTGGCCAGCGTGTAGGGCATGAAAACATAGCTTCGGATCTGGCTGCCCCATTCGATCTTCTGCTGCACGCCCTTGATGTCCGAGATCTTTTCCAGATGCTCACGCTCCTTGATCTCCAGCAGCTTTGAGCGCAGCATACGCATACAGGTCTCCTTGTTCTGGAACTGGTCGCGCTGCGTCTGGCAGGATACAACGATGCCGGTCGGCTTGTGGATCAGACGAACAGCCGAGGAGGTCTTGTTGATGTGCTGGCCGCCCGCACCGGAGGAGCGGTAGACCTGCATTTCAATGTCCTCCGGACGGATCTCGACCTCGACATCGTCCGTGATCTCCGGGATGACCTCTACTGCGGAGAAGGAGGTGTGGCGGCGTCCGGCGGCGTCGAAGGGGGAGATGCGCACCAGACGGTGCACACCGGCTTCGCCCTTCAGGAAGCCGTAGGCGTTTTCGCCCTCGATCATGATGTCCGCGGACTTCAGACCGGCCTCGTCACCGTCCAGATAGTCCAGAATTTTATAGGTATAGCCGTGCGTCTCCGCCCAGCGGGTGTACATCCGGTAGAGCATATAGCACCAGTCCTGCGCCTCCGTGCCGCCCGCGCCGGCATGGAAGGAGAGAAGCGCGTTGTTTGCGTCGTATTCGCCCGTCAGGAGCGTTTCCAGACGCGCCTCTTCCATGTCGGCCTCCAGCTTGGCGTAGCCGTCTTTCAGCTCGTCCAGCATGGAGTCGTCGTTTTCCTCCAGCGCCATCTCGCAGATGGTCATCAGGTCGTCCCAGGAGCGGCACATGCCCTCGTACTTGTCCCGCTTATGCTCCAGCTGCTTGGTGCGCATCACGGCTTTTTGCGAACGCGCCGGGTCGTCCCAGAAGCCGGGTGCTTCCGCCATGGCGTGCAGACGTTCCAGCTCGTCCAGCGCGGACTGCGGCAGGAATGCCGCGCGCAGGTCCTCCAGCTTGGGCTTGAGGTCGTTCAGCTTGCTTTTATATTCTTCAAATTCAATCATGGTTTCTTTCTCCGATATTCCATAAATTCCTTATCTTATAGTATAGCCCAAGCCGAGGAATCTGTAAAGAAGAATTTTTACCGTGCACTGGGCTGATAGTCCTCGTCGGCAAAAATCAGGTCGTCTACATCGCCGTTTCGATCCGTCGGATCCATGAAAAGCACCTCCCGTGTCAATGCGCTGATATTCATTCTATGACAAACCGGAGGAGAAATGACACGATTTCTGGTGGGAGGAAAAAAATCCGCATTTCCGATGCGGCGGGCGCGAGAAAATAGCCTTTGACATTTTTCCTTGCGGTTAGTATAATAAATCTATTCCTGCCGACGCAGCTCAGTTGGATAGAGCGTCCGCCTTCTAAGAGAACCGAGAGCGTTCCCCGACAGAGGGGCGGTCGCCCTTAAAATGAAATATGCGCCAGTAGCTCAGTTGGATAGAGCGTCCGCCTCCTAAGCGGAAGGTCGGGGATTCGAGTTCCTTCTGGCGCGCCACAAACAACGCCGAAAGCCTTTATATTCAAGGGCTTTCGGCGTTTCTTATTTCCTGCTGTGTTTGGCTGCTTGCGAATGGCAGGCTTTGCATTTCGCGGCCAAGACCAATCACGTTCCTTGAAACGGATCACGCGGGCATATTTGCACTTCGGACAGAGCAACGGGGCTTCCTCCCGCACCGCATTCGGAGGTCAGAACAGATCCAGCATATTGTCCAGATAGATCTCCTCCCGGACACGCAGCTGATGCTCCGGTTTTGCCATATAATAGAGCAAAAATTCCAGAATCAGGGCACTGCCTAAGCCCCGGCCCTCGATTTTGAAATTGGAGAATCCCATTGGCAGATAGCACTTCTGAATGTCGGCGATGCTGACAAACCCCGGGTTTTCCATTGCTTTGGAAAAGCGATAGCCGCCCGCGGCGTCCGGCGCGGTGCAGCGGTGCTCTGTGCCGCGCTCGCCGAGATTCTTCCGGCTGACTGCCTCATAGCAGGCTTTTCTCTCCTTGCAGCCGAACCAGCAGCATTCGTTGCAGAGAAATTCCACTTTGTCCTTCTGCTCCTGCGGCAGTGCTGCCAGCCGGTCCAGCGCATTGTTCAGGCGAAAATCCGGCACGACATACCGGAACTCCTCCCGCTCCAGCTCCTGTCGGAATTGCGCAAAGTCCGTCAGGACTTTGGTGGTGGAGGAAACAAAATAGAGCTCCGGATACGTTTTTTTCAAATAGTCCAGCAGCAGCTCGGAATGGACGATCACTCCGTTTTGCGGCGTCTCGGCAAACAAGCGGCAAAGCGCATTGCACCTTGGGTCGGAGAGATGCTCCTTGCGGAGCAGGGAGTTGCTGAAGGTCAGCCGTGCGGAGATCCCGTATTCCCGCATCAGCGCCAGAACCTCCCCGGCAGTCTGTGTGCCGCAGCCGACGCGCCCTCCGCCCCAGATACAGTCCGCCGGCGCGCCGTAGATGGAGCCAATGTCACACCAGTCATAAAAATATTCCCGGTGCGCACAGAACAGCGGCAGAAACACACGGTACAGCTCATGGAATTCAAACAGACCGGGCAGGTGATAGTGCGCGGTGGCCTTTTTTGCTTCGCTCATGGTAAAACATCCTCTTACGGTGTGTTCAAATCTTTCTTCGGAGAAATCTTATCATGATTCCGCCGGAATTACAATCAGGAATGACCGCTTGTGCCGTTTTTGAGCCGCTTGTGCCAAAGCCCTTGCCGGGGGGACGGAAAAAGAATAGAATATAAACGAAAAAATATGCCTGCGGGGAGGGGCCTTATGAAGGTGATCTTATACGGAACGACGGCGGAGCGCGACGAGTTGACCGAGGCGCTGGCAGCGCTGCCGGATTGCAGCTATCGCAATATTCAGATCGCCGGTTATTCGGATTACGACGGCTTCATCGCAGGACTTGGAGAAAGCCCGCCGGAGTGTGTCGTGGTCACGATGAACGGTGCGGAGGGCATGGAGGGCGTGATCGCCGCGCGGGACCTGTGGAAGAATGTCCCGGTGATCTGGTTCTCCGACGACAACGGCTTTGGGGTGCAGTCCTACCGGCTCGGCTGCGCCTATTTCCATAAAAAACCCATTTCAGCCGGAATTTTATCTGCGGCGATCGCAAAATGCGTGTAAAGGAGAAAAGCAATGAACACGACAACCACACGGAAGCAGCGCGTTGTATCCATCCTGCTGGCGCTCGTTCTGGTGCTTTCCATGCTGCCGGCATCGGTATTTGCGGAGGAAAACACCAATCAGGCGGCGGTCACGGCCGGTGGTACGACGACGGAGTTCGCCACCTATGCGCAGGCGGTCGCCTACGCAAATGCGCACAGCGGCAGCACGCTCCGGCTGCTGGCGGATATCAAAGTGCCGGGCTATGAGGCTCCGGCGGATATGCCGTTTATCACAGGCAATGTCACGCTGGACCTGAACGGGAAGAGCATCAATTATGTCGATGTCGGCTCCGCCGGCCTTGATGAGGACGACGAGGCGGTCAAGGGTCAGCCCGGCACGCTCACCGTGACCGGCAGCGGCAGCATTGAACTCCTCACCATGTACTACGGCGCGCTGACCCTGAACGGCGGCACGGTAAACGAGCTGAGGGCAGAGGACTTCGCCGCCACGGTGCATATCACCGGCGGCACGGTGGAAAACTTTGAGCTTTCTCTCCGATGGGATGATAAGGCCACTGCCGACATCTCCGGCGGTTCGGTGCAGAAGCTGGATCTGGGTACCGGCACGGTGAACATCACCGGCGGCAGCCACGGCTCGGAAACCGCACCTTGGGGGATAAACGGCGGTACGCTGAATATCAGCGGCGGCAGCTTTTCGAATCTGCGGCTTTTGGTCACCGGTGGTAAGATTAGCCTCACAGGCGGCGAATTCGAGTATATCTCCACCGATCCCCAGGTGCCCTCCAGCGAATATCAAAAGCTGACGATGGGCTCTTTGCTGGGCGACAACTGCGCATTTTACGGCAAAGACGGCAGTCTGGTCAGCGCCGACGTGCTGACGCTGGAAAACGTCAAGATCGTTGCCGACCACGAGCACACCTATCAGGACGGCAAGTGTACCGCCTGCGGCGCGCTGTGCAGGCACGACCGGGTGGAAACCGCCATGGGAAAATGCGAGGTCTGCGGCGTCCAGCTGGAGGCGGAGGTAAGCTCTGAGGACTCAAGCCCGGTGTACTATACTTCCTTCATCCAGGCATGGGATGCCCTCCAGCCCAACCGGAAGGATCAGGTCACCGTTACGCTGCTTCGCCCGCGGTATGATCTGGGGAACACGGATCTGTATGTGAGCACAAACAACATCCGGCTTGACCTGAACTACCACGTCATGTTCGGCACCGGCAAGATCGTCGTGAGCGGGGATCAATCCACCTTCACCGTGGCAAACGGTGAGCTCGATGGGATCACCGTGGAGGCGGCGGGCGGCACCGTAACGGTGGAGGATGACTGCAACGGTATGAAGGCCCTCCGCGTCACCAGCACAGAGTCGGCCGTGACCATCCGCGGCGGCAATATTGGAAAACTGATCCTGCCCACCACCGACACCGAGAGCCTGAAAAATGTGAAGCTCTCCGGCGGCGATTTCGGCTCCATCAGCTTTCACGGCACCGGCAATGTGGCCATCACCGACCTGCTGGAGGCGGGCTATGCCTTCCGGGACAACAAGGGCGTATTCGGCGATGCCAACGGACTGGTGCCCTACGGCAGGATGTTCCCTGCCGCAGCGAGCTTTGCCGAGCTTGAGGTCGTGAAATGCGATCACAGCGCCGTGAACGAAGCCAAGGGCTACTGCAATTACTGCGGCAAGCTGTACGAAGGAAAGATCACCGGCAAGGACGGCACGGTGCGCTATGTCGAAAAATTGCGGGAAAGCGACTTTGCAGACGGCAATACGGTCGTTTTGCTGTGTAACATCACGGGCAGCACCCTCATACCGAAGGGCGACTGCACGATCGACTTGAACGGCCATTCCGTAAGCCAGATCAGCTTTATCGTGCAGGACGGAACGCTGACCCTCAAGGGCTACGGCAAGATCAGCGTTGTCGTCCTCGGCTATAAGGAGATCGACAGCACGCTGGTGATCGAGGATGCGGCCTACAGAAACCGCGTCAAGATCGGCGTTCTGTCCGTCAACAAGACCTCGAATACCAAGCTGACCGGCGGACAGTTCGACAAGATCGAACGGAAGGACGGCCGCTTCGTCGAAGAGCTGCTGGCGGAAGGCTGCTCCTTCTTCAACGCAGATTGGGATATGCCGGAATATATCGAGGGCAAAACAGCACTGAATAAGGCGTATTATATCGCCGCGCACGAGCATTGGTTCATCGTGAACATTGAGGGCGAGACCCAGTGTCAGGAGTGCGGTATGCCCTGCCATCACAAGACCATCGGCCCGGACGGCAAGTGTCAGGATGTCTGCAAGCGGCAGATCTACGTGGCCACGCTGACCGCGGCGGACGGAACTGTGACAAATTATGAATCCTTCCCCGATGCGTGGACTGCGGCGGCTGCTGCCAACGATTCGACCCTGCGCCTGCTGTGCGACGTGACGCTTGACAGCGACGACATCTACGACGTCGGCGACGACGACGGCAGCGGCGCCGACATCCTGCTTTCCCTGAATTCCGGAAAGTTCACGCTCGACCTCGGCGGCTTTGCGCTGAAGGCAGGCGCCTCCGGCGCGCTGCTCAAGGCCAGCGGCACGGCAGACCTGACCATTCAGAACGGCAGCTTGATCAACACCTACCGTGCAGAGGGCGACGGGCAGGCCTTTCGTACCTCCGGCAGCGCCCTTGCACAGGAGGGCGGCTCGGTGCGGCTCATCGCCGTGAACCTTACGGGCGCAACGGGGGCCGGCGGTGTCGCCGACCAACTGATTCAGGCTAACGCAATATACCTGTCCGACGGCACGCTCACCGTGTCGGGCGGCGAATTCACCGGCTCTATCGCGGTCTTCCGGACGACGCAGGCTCCTGTCCTGCACATTTCCGCCGCCACCCTCCATAACGGCCTGAACTATGCCTACATCGGCGAAAGCAGGGAGCCCGCCCGCCTTCGCGCCTGCTTTGCTGAGGGCAGTATGCTCTTCGACAAGGACGGCAAGTACATTGATGTTGCAGTCGACAGCTACTGGACGCTTACTGCGATCGAGGATATCTCAATTCACAGCTTCGACTACAGCGGAGAAGCGGTCGTCAAGCCGCATCAGCACAGCTTCGTGGACAGCGTATGCGCCGAGTGTGATTACGTCTGCCCGCACGACAGCGGCAAAAACGACCGCGAGGCGAGCTATTTTGAAAAGGCAATCTGCTCTCTCTGCCACTGCGAGTACGGCGACTATCTGAAAGACACCACCGCGCCCACGGGCGAGATCAGAATCAAGGACCGTACATGGTGGCAGACGGCCCTGAATACGATCTCCTTCGGCCTGTTCTACAAAGAAGAGGTCAAAGCAGAAATTACCGGAACGGACGACAGCTACGACCAACCCGGCTTTGATATAACGAAGCACGCCGTCAGGATCGAATACCTTATCAGCAATACCGCGCTGAGTGAGGAGACGGTTAAGGACTCTGCCTTTACGCAATACACCGGGGCGATCGACCTTTCCGCGGATGATCAGTATGTGATTTATGCCCGCCTGACCGATCATGCAGGCAATACCGCTTACGCCGGCTCGGACGGCTTCGAGATCGACAAGACCGCGCCGGCGATCGAGGTGCTCTCTCCCGTCAGCAAGGTTCTGGACAGCGAAACCACGATCTATAAATTCTGCACAACGGCGCTCGTTTTCCGCGCCGCGGACAAAAACCTCGCGTCCGTAACGGCGGAAAATCCCGAGCTTCTCACAACGGATGCCGACGGCAATTACGTCCTTTCCTATAAAGAAGGCTCCGCCGCGCAGTCCATCGTGCTGACCGACAAGGCCGGCAACGAGCGCCGGGTCAGCGTCACGCTCTACAAAGCGCATGATTTTGACCCGGAAACGGCTGCGTGCCGCAACTGCGGTGTGCAGGCTGCGGCGAAGGTCGTCTGCGGCGAGGCGACCGAGTGGTTCGCAAGCGGCGACGAGCTGTTCGCGGCGCTGGAAGGGGAAACCTATGACGGCGCGGCCGTGACGCTGCTGCAAGACACGGAGATCACCACGGGAACCTCGATCACCGCCGATCTGGCCTTTGACCTGAACGGCCGCACGCTGAGCAATTCCGATTCAGCCGGAATCAAAATCGACGGCGAGGTCACCTTCCACTCAACGGCAGGCGCAGGTGATATTCTCGTGCCTCTCGCGGTGAGCAAAGGCGCGCACCTTACCATGGGCTTGGGAATCGGCCACGTAAAGAGCTTTTTCCCCATGGGAAAGCTCACCATTTACTCGGGCGAGTATGCCCTGCTGAGCAGTATGTGTACCGGCAGCGAAGCGGAGAATTTCACGCTCTACGGCGGCACGTATGACTGGCTGCGCCTGCAAAAGGCGGATGTCAGAGATGTTCTGGCCAAGGGTCGCTGGTTTGTAAATGTTCCCTATGACAAGGCGACCGGCACCAGCATTCAAAAGGTCACCGTCGACCTCTGTGAGCACGCGAATATCAGCGGCAACCACTGCGCCAACTGCGGAATGGACTTTACCGTTTCCGTGGAGGAAAACGGAACCGTGCATTGGTTTGACACCTTTGCGCGTGCGATCCACTTTGCCAAGCAAGCCGACGGCAGCACGGTGAAGCTCTTGCAGGACATCACCCTTGACGAAACAAATGCAAGCTCGCTGATCAGCGGCAGCAGCATCGGGCTGAACGCGGGCAGCTATGCGCTTGACCTCGCCGGAAAGGCGCTGGACGTCGGCGGCTATACGCTCTGTGTCGCGGACGGCTGCGATCTGACGATCCTCGACTCCGCCGGCAGCGGCAAGGTCACTGGCAGCGGGACCGTTGATGCCTGCACAGGCGGCCATCTGACCATTGCCGGCGGCGACTTCACCGGGCTGAGCTGTGTGAATTCGTACCACTGGAAAAGTCTGACCCTGAAGGGCGGCAGCTTCCGGCGCATTTTCAGCACCGGCGGCACCCCGATGCAATACCTCGAAAATGACTGCGCCTTTGCTCTGGCGGACGGCAGTTACGCAAAGGAAAGCGATGTGCAGGTCGAGGGAAACACCTACCGGATCGACGGCGTTTCCGTCGTGAAAGCGCCGCTGGTCATTACCAAGCAGCCGGGCATGGTCGTATTCTATACAACAAGCCCCGAGGAATACCGCAGAAAGCCGGCGATCTCGCTTGCCTGTCCGCTGGACGACGCCCCCGCCGGGCAGATCACCGCAGTGCTGGAAAGCAACGACGGCAGCCAGACGTTTGAAACGCTGAATGTTCCCGCCGCAAGCACAATGGATCTGACCTTCTCCCTCAGCAGCTTTACCACCCTGGGCACCGACGGCTATCGCATCCGGCTCACCTACAAGGACTACGAGGTCTGTTCCGACCTTTTTGTCATCGCCGTTCAGGTGTGTAACCACACCGTCAAACTCCCCGTGTGGAACATGCGCTACGATAACCTCTGCCGGGACTGCTACTGCGCTTTGGGCGCGTTCATCCGCAAGGACAACACGGTGACCGGCTACATCGCGGCGGCAGACGCCTTCGCAGCGGCGCAGACCGAGGAAAACCGGGACTGCACACTGACCCTGCTGAGCGACTGCAAGGAAACGCTGGCCGTGAAATCCGGCGCCTTCACGCTGATCGTAACGGAAGGCAGCACGATGCGCGGCAATGTCACCGTTGCAAAGGGCGCGGAGTTGACCATCGCCGGATATGAGCGCAGGCCATTCGGTGGCACAGCCAACAGCGTCATCGGCGGCAAGGTCGTGTGCGCCAATGGTGGCACGCTGACTGCATCGAAAACGGAATTCCGGAACACCGTCAACTGCGTCGGAACAGGCAGCTTCACGAATGTGAGCTTTTGGAATACCGTCAGCGGCAAGGGCTTGAACACCCTGACCGGCTGCACACTGTACTCCACTTCGGCTTTGAGCGTCAGCGGCACGACCACGCTGCTGAACGGCACTGCCGACTGCACGATCACTGTAAATAGCGGCGGTAAGCTGACCATCGACAGCCTCGTCTGCGAAGGCAGCGTAGTCGCCAAGTCCGGCGGAACGCTGGAGCTTACAGACGGCGTGTATAGAGGTGAGGTTACGGCCCAGTCCGGAAGCACCTTCACCGTTGGCGCCAGCGCCATCCAGGTCGCAGCCATCGAGAAGGGCGCCAACGCCACGCTGAAGCGCGACGCCCGATTCGGCAATATCACCGTCGGCGGCCGCCTCATCGACTGCCTTGACGAGGGTCTGGCTCTGCAGGAGATCGACACCGCCATAATCATCGACGGCCGCGTGCCTATCGCCTCGAATGTCTGCGTCGTTTCGCACCCGCAGCACACCTGCCAATGGAACACCGGTACCCACGAAAAGCTCTGCGGCTGCGGCTATGTGGAGGCAACCGACACCGAGGCGCCGGTATTTGACGGGATCGCCGACGCAGGCATCTATTACGGCAGCAAAGCCTTTACGGTGACCGACGAGAACGAATTTACCCTGACCATTGACGGTGAAACCGTGACGCTGGGCAACGGCGCCTATACGCTGGAGCCGGACAATGCCAGCCACACGCTGGTCGCCACGGACATTGCGGGCAACACCGCAAGCGTTACCGTTTCCGTCATGAAGCTCTACCGTGTCACCCTGCCGATGGGCACAGGCTACACCGTCACCGGTGCGACGACCGCAGGCCACGGCACGGACTATGAATTTGAAGTGAAGATCGCCGATGGCTACTCCAAAACCAGGGACTACAAGGTGCTGGTAAACGGCGAAGAGCCGACAGGCGGCATGGGCGACGAAAGCGGCGACACCCTCCTGATCAGCGGCGTGAGCGGCGATCTTGTGATCACCGTCGAGGGCGTGGCCGACATCACCCCGCCGGCGGCGGAGATCACCGTCGGCACGAGCAGCTTCCGGGATTTCCTGAACACCGTCACCTTCGGCCTGTTCTTCAAGGAAACGCAGACCGTGACCGTGAGCGCGAGCGACGCGGGCAGCGGCGTGAAAACGGTCGAATATCTCCTGTCCGAAACGGCCTTTGCAGGCACGGACGCCATCACCGGCAGTTGGACGGCGCTTGCGCTCACGGACGGCAAGGCGGAATTCCGCATCGCACCGAACCAGAAGGCTTTCGTCTATGTCCGCGCGACCGACGCCAGCGGCAATGTGCAGGTGATCAATTCCGAGGGTGTGGTCGTCTACACCGATGCCGAGGCAATCACCGAGACGGCAGACTTTACCATGCTTGAAAAGACGGATATCACATTAGATGTTAAGCTGAACGGCAATGCCGTGGCAGCACTGTACAACGGTGACACACTGATCGACAGCGGCAATTACGCAGTGTCCGAAAACGGAACCATAACGCTTAAAAACAGCTATCTTTATGATCTTGCCGCAGGCGAATACACCATTCGCGTCCAGTACAATCCGATGGGCGAAGAATTCAGGACGGGCGACGCGCCTGCCATGACGTCGGTGAAGCTGACGGTTCATAAGAGAATGCCAAACATCGTCCTGAATCCGGGCAAACGTGTCTACAGCGGCACACCGCTCAAAGAAAAGGAAATTCCGTTTACCGTCGCCTACAACGGCGCACTCGTATGGGAATTCAAGCCCGCAGACGCAGACGACTCGGCATATACTGCGACTGCACCGAAGAACGCCGGGGTCTACACCGTTCGTCTCACGCTCGCCGAGACCGATAGATACAAGGCGGCTTCCCGGACGGCAGCGTTTGAGATCACGCCAAAAGAAGTCACCATCACCGGCGCGGCGGTCGAAGCCTCCAGGGTCTACAACGGCACGACGGGCGCGGTCGTCACCGCTCCCGGCACGATCGCCGGTCTGGTCGAGGATGACGATGTGTCCATCCTGCCCGGCACGGCGGCCTATCTCGACCGAAACGCCGGCACAGCCAAGAAGGTTGCCTTCTCCGGCTTCTCGCTGACGGGCCCTGATGCGGCGAACTATACGCTCGCGGCACAGCCCACAGATACCACCGCCGGCATCACCGCAAAGCGCCTGACCATTGTCAATCTCAAGGTCAAGGATAAGCAGTATGACGGCACGAACGCCGCCACGCTCGACGGCACGCCCACGCTTGACGGCTTGGTCGAGGGCGATACGCTACAGCTTCTGAACGGCGTCCCGACCTTCGATTCCGTTGCGGTCGGCAAGGGAATTCCGGTCAGCTTCACGACCTTCGCTCTGTTCGGCGACTCGGTCATGCTCGGCAACTATGCGCTGGTGCAGCCCACCGGCATCACGGCCGACATCGTCGAATATATCGCCGACGGCAGCGAATACAGCGTCAACTCCAACGACTGGATCAACACCGACTTTGTCGTCACCGCAGCCCCCGGCTACGCCGTCAGCCTGACAAATACGGCAGGCGGCGCATGGACGGACACGCTGACGGCATCCACGGAAACCGCAGACGGCACGCTTGCCTTCTATGTGAAGAATCTGGAAAGCGGCGCGATCTCCACCGTCGTGACTGAGCACTACAAGATCGACAAGACCGCGCCGACCGGCGAAGTTCGGTTGAATGAGCGCTCGGCCTTCCAGACCGTTCTCAACCAGATCAGCTTCGGCCTGTTCTTCAACGATGATGTCAAGGTCAAGCTGAGCGCGGCGGACGAAGCCTCCGGAGTGAAGTCCGTGCAGTATCACAAGACCGACCGGGTGCTCACGGATGCCGAGGTCCGCGCGATCACCGACTGGACCGAAGACAGCGATTTCAGCATCAAAGCGAAGGATCTAGAGCAGTTCATTCTCTACGTCTGCATTGAGGACAACGCCGGAAACGTCGGCTACATCGGTTCGGACGGTGCGATCTTCGACACCACCGCGCCGGAGGTCGTCGGCGTGGAGAACGGAAATATCTACTATGTGACCAAGCGCGTCGCCGTCGATGACGAAAACCTTGCATCGGTGACACGGAACGGCGAGCCGGTCGACACGGTGTTCTCTCTGACTGGCGACATGGACGCGGTCTACGTCATCCGCGCGACCGACAAGGCTGGCAATGAAACGGAATACACCGTGACGATGCGGCCAATCGCCTCCATCACGGACGCTATCGCGGAGATCACACCGGAGAATGTCAAGTCGAGCGACGCGGAAACCGTGGAAACGGTCGAGCGGCAGATCCTTGACATTGCCGAGCGATTCGACGAAGCGGAGTCCACCGAGGACGAGTGGAACAAGCTGCTGGAAGCCGCCGCAAAGTGCAAGGAGCTGCAAGCGCGCATCGCAGAGGTCACAGCGGAAATCGACCGCCTGACGAACGGCGTAAACGGCTATGACATCGACACCGTCACAAGCGACGACAAGGCGGACATCGAGTCGCTGATCGAGTCCATCGACGCTTTGCTCGGCACCGACAACCTCACCGATGCCGAGCGCGCCGCACTGGAAGCCTCGAAAGAAGCGGCGCAGGCCCTGTTCGACCGCATTGCGGCTGCCAAGGCGGCGGCCGAACGCGACGAAATCATCGCCGTCCGGGACATCACCAAGGACAATGTGACTCTCGACGACAAGAATGCGCTGGAAAAAGCGGAACAGGCACTGGAAGAAGCCCTGCGCGACTTCGGCGGCAACTATACCGAGGCAGAACGCGACGCGTTGGAAGCGCAGCTTGTTGCCATCAAGGCCGCCCTTGCGGCCATCGCCAACGCCGAAAAGGTGCTGGAGGAGATCGGCCGGCTGCCCTCCGTCGATGAGGTGAAGCTCAGCGACAAGGACGAGGTCGAGCGCGTCAAGAAGCTCCTCGACGGGCTTGCCGAGAACGAGAAGGCCATGCTCGGAAGCGACGCCACTAAGGTGGATGCGCTGCTGCGGCAGCTTCAGCAGCTCGCCGAGGACAGCAAGCGCGCGCCGGGAACCGGCGATGCGAATGCGTTGTCCCTGTGGATCGCGCTGCTCTTCCTCAGCGGCAGCGGTGCGGCCTGCCTTCTTGCCGCACGCAAAAAGAAAAAGCACTCTAAATAAATAAGGCGAACGCAGCGATTTCCCCGCATTCAGCGGGAAGGAAAGCACATTTGCACGCGCCGGGGACGCTGTGTTACTGCTTCGGCGCTGAATGATACGTGCCGTCTACCTAAAAATCGTGCCGTGGCGGCGTCCACGGCACGATTTGTTTAAATGTTTAGTTGTGCTGTTCTTCTTCCAGCTCCCGCAGAGCCTGCGGGGTGTCCACGTCCGTGAGCTCCTCCTGTGCGACCTCGACCGGCAGAAAACGCTCCGGATGTGCGCGGATGACGGTATTACCGCCGTGATCCTCCGTCAGCTCCAGCAGCTCCGGGAAGAACTCCTGCGGGAAGAGATTCGGATTGCCGCGCTTGCCGTTGTGGGCCGCGCCCACAATGCGGTCGGGATGCGCCAGCCATGCCTGCACGACCTTCTCCACGCTGCCCGAGGCCAGAAGCGGCTGGTCGGACACCATATATAGAATACCGCCGCAGTCCGAAAGCGCCTGCGTGCCGAGACGGATGGTGTAGCTGATGCCATAATCCGGATGCGGATTGCGGATGGCCTCAAAGCCGAATTCCGCCGCCAGCTCCTCGACCTGCGGATACTGCGTGACGACGACGACACGCGCAAAGAGCTCCGCCGGGACGGCTTCCAACGCGCGGCGGATGAGCGGCTTGCCGTCAAACTGCGCGGCCAGCTTGTTGGCGCGGAAGCGCGATGCGTTGCCCGCCGCCATGATGAGGCAGCCCGGCTTTGTCGGATGTTCCATCGGATGACCCCCTTTTTCCGTAGTATACCCGGTTTTCCGCTTTTTTTCCAGCATTTTTTCAGAGCGTTCGCAATCGCCGAATTTCACGTTATCTCAAAAATAGGATAACGCGCAGACTTCAAAAAAAAACTTCCTTGTGATATACTTAAAAAGAAAAAGAGTATTTTCACCTTTTTTTGTGAAAAACGATAAACAATGGAGGTTATGCCCTATGCAAGTTGGCAAAAGCGTCCCGCGCGTTGACGCTTTCGACAAAGCGACCGGCCGCGCGAAGTACACGGACGATCTGTGCGACAGAAATGCACTGATCACTAGAGTCGTCCGCTCCACCATTGCCCACGGCTATGTGAAGTCCGTGGATATTTCCGAGGCAGAAAAGGTGCCGGGCGTTGTCCGTATCTTCACCTGCTTCGACGTGCCCGACATCAAGTTCCCGACGGCAGGCCACCCGTGGTCGGTCGAGCCGGCGCATCAGGACATCGCGGATCGCCGCCTTCTGAACCGACACGTGCGCTACTATGGCGACGATGTCGCTGCGGTCGTGGCGGAGGACGAGGTCGCCGCGGCGCAGGCTGCGCGCCTGATCCACGTGGAGTACGAGGAGCTTCCCTTTGTGCTGGATGTGCAGGAGGCCATGAAGGATGGCCAGCCCCAGCTACATAAGGAATTCCCGAACAACATCCTCCGCCACAGCGACATCCGCATCGGCAACTATGAGGAAGCCATCAAAGAGCCGGGGCTGATCTGCGTGGACAAGTGGTATAATACCTCTACTGTGCAGCACTGCCATATTGAAAACCATGTTGCCTACGCTTATGAAGAGGCAGGCAAGATTGTCGTCGTTTCCTCCACACAGATCCCGCACATCGTCCGCCGCACCGTCGGTCAGGCGCTGGGTATGCCCTGGGGCAGCATCCGCGTGATCAAGCCCTATATCGGCGGCGGCTTCGGCAACAAGCAGGACACCCTCTATGAGCCGCTGGCGGCATGGCTGTCGCAGCAGCTCGGCGGCCGTCTGGTCAAGATCGACATCCCGCGCGAGGACACCTTTGTTTCCAACCGCGTGCGCCACGCCATCCGTATCCACCTTGTTTCGTGGCTGCATCCGGACGGCAGCTTTGCCGCGCGCAAGGTCGAGCTGTTCTCCGATCAGGGCGCTTACGCCTCCCACGGTCACAGCATCGTGGCCAAGGCCATGGGCTCCTTCCCGCAGCTCTACCCCTGTGCGAATTTCGAGGGCGACGCCTACACGGTGTTCACCAACAAGTCCGTCGCCGGTGCAATGCGCGGCTACGGTATGCCGCAGGCTTCGTGGGCGCATGAGTGCCACATCGAGGACATCTGCAAGGTGCTGGGCGTGGACTCCCTCCAGTGGCGCCGCGAGCACATCATGCCCGTGGGCTATGTGGACGGTTTCTCCAAGAACGAGAACTATTTCGACAGCTTCAACCAGTGCTTTGACAAGGCCGTTGCCTATATGGACTATGACCGCAAGCACGCGGAATATGAAAACCAGACCGGCCCCATCCGCAAGGGAATCGGCATTGCCCCCTTCTGGTACAACACCGCTGTCTGGCCCATCTCTCTTGAGCATTCCTCCTGCCGTATGGTTTTGAATCAGGACGGTTCTGTGCAGGTGCAGGTGGGCGAAACGGAGATCGGTCAGGGCGCGGACACTGCCTATGCGCAGATGGCGGCGGACGTCATCGGCCTGAAGGACTATCGCGACGTACACGTCATCTCCAATCAGGACACGGACGTCACCCCCTTCGGCCTCGGCGCGTATGCCTCCCGCCAGACCTATGTCTGCGGCTTCTCCATCACGCAGACCGGCAATATCCTGCGCGACAAGATCCTTGAATATGCCAAGGAGCTCACGCGCTGCCCCATTGCCAATATGGACATCGTGGACAGCAATATCGTCCGCAAGCCCGACGGCCGCGTGCTGGTCAGCCTGCGTGATCTGGCGACGGAAGCCTTCTACAGCCTGTCGCACAGCGAGCATATTACCGCAGAATCCACCTACCAGATCAAAAACAACGCCTACTCCTTCGGCTGCTGCTGCGCCGAGGTCACGGTGGATATCCCCATGTGCCGCGTGACGGTGGACAGAATCATCAATGTCCACGACTGCGGCAGCCTGATTAACCCCCAGCTTGCCGAAGCGCAGGTACACGGCGGTATGTCCATGGGCATCGGCTACGGCATGTCCGAGCAGCTTCTGTTTGACCCCAAGACCGGCAAACCGCTGAACAACAACCTGCTGGACTACAAGCTCTCGACCACGATGGATCATCCCCATCTGGAGGCGCAGTTTGTCGAGAATTTCGAGCCGACCAGCCCCTTCGGCACGAAGGCGCTGGGCGAGCCGCCCGCCTGCCCGGTGGCGCCCGCCATCCGTAACGCCATCCTCAACGCGACCGGTGTCGCGATGGACACCGCGCCCATGACGCCGCTGCGCCTGTTCGAGCGCTTCAGCGAGGAAGGCCTCATCAATGACCCGTGGAGAAAGGAGAACTGAGCCATGTATGATATGAAAGCGTACTACGAATCCAAGAGCGTGGAGGATGCCATCCGTCTGCGCCTGGAGCACCCCGAAGCGCATATCATCGCCGGCGGCTCCGACGTCCTTGTGCAGATGCGCGAGGGCAAGCGCGCCGGGGTGGAGCTGATCTCCATCTTCATGCTCGACGAACTGCGCGGCGTGACGATAGACGAGGAGGAGAATATCCGCATCGGCAGCCTGACCAGCTTCTCCCACATCACGAAAGATCCGATCATCCAGAAGTATATCAACGTGCTGGGCGAGGCGGTCGACCAGGTCGGCGGTCCGCAGATTCGTAACATCGGCACCATCGGCGGCAACACCTGCAACGGCGTCACCTCCGCGGACTCCGCGTCCACGCTCCATGCGTGGGAGGCAATCGTGGAGCTGACCGGGCCGAACGGCACCCGCCGCTGCGCCATCAAGGACTTCTATAAGAAGGCCAAGGTCGTGGACATCCGCGAGGGCGAGATCCAGACGGCCATTCTCATCCCGAAGGAGAGCTACCGCGACACCTATGGCCACTATATCAAGTACGCCATGCGCAACGCGCTGGACATCGCGACGAACGGCTGCTCGGTGAATGTGCGCCTGTCGCCGGACAAGAAAACCTTTGAGCGCGTCCGCATCGCCTATGGCGTCGCAGGCCCCATCCCCATGCGCGCGCCCACGGCAGAGGCCAGTATTCAGGGCCTGCCCGTGACGATGGAAAACGTGGACAAGTTTGCAGAAACCGTCCTTCAGGACATCAATCCGCGTGACTCGTGGCGTGCGTCCAAGGCGTTCCGCCAGCACGTCGCCGTGGAGTCGGCGCGGCGCTGCCTGATCGAATCCGTGAAGCTCGCAGGAGGTGCGCTGTAATGGAAAACCAGTATCAACTGATCCGCTTCAACCTCAACGGCAAGGACGTGGAGAAGGTCGTGGATGTCCGCGCCTCTCTGACCGATATGCTCCGCAACGACTACCGCATGACCTCCGTCAAGAAGGGCTGCGAGGTGGGCGAGTGCGGCGCGTGCAACGTCATCATCAACGGCGAGTGCTACAACTCCTGCATCTATCTTGCGGTTTGGGTCAACGGCAAAAAGGTCCGCACGCTCGAGAGCCTCATGGGGCCGAACGGCGAGTTGTCGGACATCCAGCAGGCGTTTATCGACGAAGCTGCCATCCAGTGCGGCTTCTGCACGCCGGGCTTCATCATGACGGCGGTCGAGATCCTTGAATCCGGCAAGGAATACACAGATGCCGAGCTGCGCAAGCTGCTGTCCGGCCATCTGTGCCGCTGCACGGGCTATGAAAACATCGTCCGCGCGGTGAAAAAGACCATGTATAAGCGCCTCGGCAAGGAAATGCCGCAGGAGCAGTAAGAAAAGCAGACGCAAAAAACAAATAACAAATAACGGAAAGCCCAGTTCAGTATAAAACTGAACTGGGCTTTTTTGGCAAGCTGCCGGTCGCTCTTCACAGGTGCTCCTGTTTTTGATTTACAGCTTCCAGCGTACGGTCTGTTTCTTTCCGCCGACGAAGTCTGCGTAGATGCCGGGTTGTGCGATGAGCTGTTCATGCTTGCCCTGCTGCACGATATGACCGTGGTCGATGACCAGGATCTGGTCGGCGTGGCGCACGGTTTTGAGCCGATGTGCGATCATGATAATGGTTTTATCCCGCGTCAGTGCCTCAATCGCCTTTTGCAGCCGGTCCTCATTTTCCGGGTCTACATTTGCTGTCGCCTCATCCAATATGACGATAGGAGCGTTTTTCAGCATGGCACGCGCAATGGAAATGCGCTGCTTTTCACCGCCGGAAAGGCTTGCGCCGCCTTCGCCGATCACGGTCTGATAGCCCGTCAGGCAGGCTTCCGATGAAATCGTCGCAGCAGGCCGCCTTTGCCGCAGCCACGACTTCGTCATGCGTCGCCTCCGGCTTGCCGAATTTGATATTGTTTTCGATGGTGTCGGAAAACAGATAAACGTTCTGGAATACTACGCTGATCTGCTCCATGAGGGATTCCAGCGTGTAATCCTTCACGTCATATCCGCCGATCTTTACGCTGCCGCTGTCCGTGTCCCAAAAGCGGGCGATGAGGTTGCAGAAGGTGGTTTTGCCGCTGCCGGAGGGACCGATGACCGCCGTTGTGGTTTTATCGAGCAGCGTTACAGAAATGTCGCGCAAGCATCAAAAATGGATGCTTGCCCTTTTATATCCGACGCATTATGTTAAGATGTGCAGTAGATGTTCCATTTTGCTGTCCCATTCTCTGCTGGAATCGGCGCACTCTTTCAGCTCAGTTTCGATTTCAGTATTTATCGGCAAGTTTTTCTTATAGCGGATGGTATGCTCAAGGCTTGCCCAGAAGTCCATCGCGATTGTACGGAGTTGTATCTCCACCGGCACATGGACCTCTTTTTCTGCAAAGAATACCGGCAACCGGATCGTCAGGTGCAGACTGCGATATCCATTTGGCTTAGGGTGTGAAATATAATCTTTCTCTGCGATGATTTCAATGTCAGACTGTTCTTTTAGGCACTTTGCCAAAAAGAACACATCCTCCTCGAAAGAGCAGATCACGCGCACACCGGCAACATCCATGATATTTGCCTGCATGGTCGGAAAATCCATAGGAAGTCCGCGCTTCTGCATCTTATTCATAATGCTGGACGGTGACTTCAAGCGGCTTTTCATACTTTCTATCGGATTGCGGTCATGCTGCAATGAAA
>ERZ860322.263-NODE-263-length-41639-cov-18.662442_pt1 | contig 41639 bp, 28 predicted proteins | sample MGYA00509979_ERZ860322 | MGnify/ENA primary metagenome ERZ860322 (study PRJEB30046, sample SAMN00715217) | human gut metagenome | study: EMG produced TPA metagenomics assembly of the A metagenome-wide association study of gut microbiota in type 2...
TTGTATGGCTAAGGGGCCAGTCGATGCGCCTGACCCCAACATTTATTGTAGAACCGGAAAACATATGCGGCACACTTCTCGCAAAGTGTGCCGCAATATGCTCAAGATCAATATCCCGTTCCGACGCCGCGCTCATTGAGCCATTGCAGCGCAAGGGGAAGCCACGTTGCAACGTGCGGGCGGTCATAGCCTGCCTCCGGCGTCGCCAGCGACAGCCCGTGCGGGCCGTGCGAGTAGATGTGCAGCTCGAAGGGCACGTCTGCGCCGCGCAGTGCGCGCGCCATCAGCATCGCGTTCTCCACCGGAACGCAGTCGTCCTGCGCCGTCTGCCAGAGGAAGGTCGGACAGGTGTCTTTCGTAACGTGCTCCTCAAGCGACCAACGCAGACTTTCTTCGCAAATCTCGCATGTGCCGCAGAGATTGTAGATCGAGCCGTGGTGCGATTTTTCCCGTGCGGTGATGACGGGATAGCAGAGGATCATTGCGTCTGGTGTGCTCAGACCGTCGGTATTTTCCGGCAGGTATGCGGCGTTGTGTGCGAATACGCCGAGGCTTCCGGCCAGATGTCCGCCCGCCGAGGAGCCGCAGACGATGATTTTCTTCGGGTCAATGCCCCATGCTTCTGCCTGCGTGCGAATATAGCGCACGGCAGCGGCCGCCTGACGCAGCGGCAGATCGCCGAGAAACGGCTCGCTTTCCCGTGCGCGGACGGAGTAGTGCAGAATGCAGACCTGATAGCCCGCCTGCAAGAAGCCGATGGCGATCGGTTCGCCCTCTCGCGCGGCTAAGAACGAATATCCGCCGCCGGGAATGACCAGAACGCAGGGACGCGCGTGATGCTCGACAAATTCATAGTCCTTTTCGCGCAGCAGGACGTCCATTCCGGCCTCAAAGCCTGGAAGTGTGACGGAAAAACAATTCATGCTCTGACTCCTTTCTTATCCGAGACCCATTTCCCGCAGCCACTGCACGGCAAGCGGGAACCACGAGGCAACGTGCGGCATGGGACTGCCGACCTCGCCGTCGGCAAGGCCGATGCCATGCCAGCCCTGACTGTAAAGATGCAGCTCAAAGGGCACGCCGTTTCTTTGCAGCGCCTCAGCCATGAGCATGGAATTTTCGCTCGGGACGGTCTCGTCGCCCACCGGCTGCCAGAGGAACATCGGCTTCGTGTCGCAGCGAACGTAGTTTTCCGTGCTGTAAGCTTCGTTTTCCGGGCAGTATTCGCGGTTTCCGGTCAGATTTCCGATGGAATAGTGATGGGCATATTTTCCGCCCGTAATTACGGGATAGCACAGCACCAGACCGTCCGGACGGCCGAGGCCGTCCGCGCCGCCGGGAATATGCGTCTCGTCGTTCCAGAATACCTCGGTGCAGGCCGCGGTGTGTCCGCCTGCCGAGATGCCGAGCAGACTGATCTTGTGCGGATCAATGCCCAGCTCCCGCGCATGCGTGCGAGCATAGCGCACTGCCGCCGCGCAGTCGCGCATCGGCTCATCGTGCAGCGGCGGCTGCTCGTCCGTGACGCGGCAGGTGTAGCGCAGGACACAGGCCTGAAAGCCCTCGCCCAGCAGCGCCAGCGCGTTCGGCTCGGAATCGCGGTCGCCGCAGAAAACATAGGCGCCGCCGGGGCAGATGATGACGCACGGACGGCGTGCGCCCGCCAGATTTTCCTGATTTTCGCGCAGATAGATCTCCAGCACGGCGGGGGAGTCCGGGCGGAGCTTAACGGTTTTGAATTGCATGGAAATTCCTCTTTTATTTAATAGTATCGGCGGAGAAGCACAGCGTCGTCACGCTGCGCGGCGAGAGGGTGATCGGCTCGTCCGCGCAGATCAGGTCGCATTCCTCACAGCTTCGCTGGTCGGAGGTCTCGATCACGGCAGCGCTTGCGCCCGCGGGCAGTCCGGCCAGACGGAGCGTCTGCGGCGTGTCTGCGGTGTTGACCAGCTCAAAGACCATGCCGCCCTGCGGTGTGAGATAGGCGGAGCCGAGGATACAATCGGGCAGTGCTTCGCGCTCGACGTGCAGGCTGGTACAATCCTTGAGATAGCGGCTGTGCTGCTTCATGACATAGTAGCGCTTGGGGAAGCCGACGGCGTTCATCTCTGCGTCACAGCAGATCAGTCCGTCGGTGTAGGTGAAGCTGCCGATGCCGAGCCACCAGCTCCAACTCTCGCAGTGCAGGATGCTCAGATCCTCATAGAGCACCGTCGCCAGCTCCAGCCCCATCTGCATCGTCGGGTCGTACTCCGGGTGCAGGCCGCCGTACTCCGTCTGGTGCAGTGCAAGCTGCCGGCCGCCGCACTCCCGTACAAACGCCGCAAAGTTTTCCTTTTGCTCGCGCGTCGTGCCGTAGGAATGTGCGCAGAAGTGGTCAAGATCGGTAAATTCAGGGTCGGTGGCAAGCAGCCGGTACATTTCGTGCACATAGGGACGCTGCCACCACTGCGCCGTCTCCGGCAGACTCAGGCGCACCTGCGCCATGGCGGGATCCTGCTTCTTTCTGGCCTCAAAGGCGCGGTAAATCAGGCGCATCGCGCGTTCCAGCTCCTCTGGCGAATAGTGGCAGCCCTCCTGACCGCCCTTCCATTCCCACTGCGGCTCGTTGATCGGGCTGACATAGCGCACGGGGATTCCGGCGTGGAGATAGCGCTGCGTGACCTCGGCCACATAGTCCGCGAAGGCTTCATAACAGTCCTCGCGCAGGTTGGAGATGAACACGCCCTCCTGCTCTGAGGCCTCTGAGGAGGTCATGCTGTTTTTGGTCATGGTCGAGGGCGGGGAGTTGAAAAAGAGCGTCACGTCCGTGATCGTGCCGAGCTTCAGCGCTTTTTCAAGAACGTTCCATGTCCCGGCGCAGCGGCGAATGTCATAGCTGCCGTCCTCGCGCAGCGGGGAATAGACGTTGCGCGCCTCGGGCCAGCCGCTTTTGCCGTCGGAACGGTCGTCCCTGACGCTGCCGCCGATGTTGATGCGAAGATTGTTCAGTCCCAGTCCGGCATCCGTGAAAAGCAGACGAAGCGCCGGGTCGATCTTGGAATTCAGGCCGTTGGCGGGCGCCCACCAGCAGGCCGAAGCGCCGAAATGGCGAATGGTCTGGTAGCGCCGCCGCGGAAAAACGCGCAGGCACGCAGCAGTGTTCATAAGAGTTTCCTCCGTTGTGATAGAATTATAATAGCACGGTGCGTGTAAATATCATAGCACAGATTTGCGCAATGCCTATTTCAGATTCTTTTCATTCTGCCCCGGATGACTTGCATTTGTATCGGTTTGCGATATACTGATACCGTAATATTCTGCCGGTCGCAGCTTTTGCGACCGGGAGAGAAATGAGGAGAGCGTCCATGAAGCTATTGAAACGCATGATCTGTCTGACGCTGGTGATCTGCTTTGTACTCGGCTGTATTGTCGGCTGCAATCGGACTCAGCCCAGCAACGACCCGAGCAATCCGAATCAGCCCGGTGGTCCGTTCCGTCCAGACGATCCCGGCGTGATCGCGCCGCTCGCGGACGATCGCGCCTTCCCGGAGGACGGAGTCGTCTGGAATATGGAAAACATCCCCGATGACCTGATCGAGACAAAGTGGGCCACGCCCAACTGGGCAAGCCATGATTCCTTTGTCAAGGACAACGTCAGCATCCTCGGTGTCAACGGCAAGGGCTATCAGGGTAGCCGCGCGCTTGCGGTGCGCCAGAACGGCCCGTATAGCTGGGCGGACATTTATACCATCGGCCTGAAAAAGGACGATACGGCGGTGCTCAACTGGTCGAGCGGCGAAATGCTCTGGGTCTGGTACGACTCGCGCGAGGTCGGCACGGCGATGACCATGGAGCTGGAGCTGAACGGCATGCGCATGGGCATGGGTTATCCCTTCTTCACCATGGCGCAGGACGAGAACATCGCCAAGAAGGGCGGTTCCACGCCCGAGGCTTACACCGGTGCGGGCTATGGCCGTATCCCTTTGAAGATGGACTATGTCGGCTGGGTCGGCGTGCCGCTGGAGGCATTCGGTGAGCGCATCGGTAAGGTCAAGTCGATCTATCTGCACGTTGCCTATAACGGCCAGCCCAAGTTGGGCGGTGCGGTTTATTTTGATAACTTCTGCGTCACGGCCAAGGATGCCGGCCCCATGGGCGCGGGGCTGAGCAACGAGAGTGCGAAGCTTGCCACCTCGGACAAGCCCGCGTGGAATATGGAAAATATCCCGAATGATCTGCTGGCTTCCCACTGGGCGGAGAGCCTCGGCTGGAACGGCTACGTTGCGGGCAACGTCAGTGTGCTTGGCGCGTCCGGCAGCGGCGTAAAGGGCAGCCGTGCGCTGACCTTCCGCCAGAACGGCGCTTACAGCGGCGCGGACGTATTCTCCCTGAACCTGACGACCGACGAGAGCGCTTACACCGACTGGACCGGCGGTGAGATGCTCTGGTTCTGGGTGAACACGAAGGGCCTGCGTGACGATCTGCGGCTCGACCTGTGGATCGACGATCGCCGCCCGGCCGTGGGAACGCCCTATTACGGCATTGGCTATGACCTGACAAAGCAGCAGGCCGGCACGCTTCCCAAAGCATGGGACGGCGCGGACTACGGCCGCATCACCATCGGCGCGAACTACGCCGGTTGGGTTGGCATCCCGCTCAGCGCCTACGGTAGCGAGATCACGGATGTCATCAACGTCCAGTTCCATCTGGCTTACTCGGGCGACAACAGCAAGGGACGCACGGTTTATTTTGACGAATTCTGGATCACAAAGGCGAACGAGGTGCCAAAGACGGCCAGCGGCGCAAGCGTTACGGTTCTGCGCGGCGGCATCGACGGCATTGATCCCGATGTCGGCCCGAAGCTGAGCCTTCCGGCGGAGGTCTGGTCAATGGAGGGATTGCCCTCCGATCCGGTCGCTTCCGATATGATCTATGCAGAGTATCCCAACCACGAAAGCTACCGCGCGGGCAATGTGACCTTCGCGCGCGCAGCGGGCAAGGGCTATGAGGGCAGCAATGCCCTGCAAATCAAGCAGAACGGCCACTATGAGGGCATTGATATTTTCAAGATCGACCTTTCGCGCGATGCCGCCGCCAAGCGCAACTGGGCGGGCGGCAAGATGCTCTGGCTCTGGATGGACACGAGCGAGATGTGCTGCGGCGTGAAGTTTGACCTCTGGATTGATGGTGCACGCCCGGTCGTGGGCGCAGAGTATTACACCGTGGCCGAGGGCGACAGCACCGCAACGCAGCGCTTTGCGGCTGAGGCATGGACGGGCGGCGGCTACGGACGCTTTGCCCTTTCTCCCGGCTTTGTCGGCTGGATTGGTATTCCGTTCACTGCCTTCCCCAACGGGCTCAGCAGCGCCTCTCTTCTGGAGCTGCACATTGCTTATGCAGGGGAACCCGAGATCGGAAAGAGCGTCTACATGGACTCCTTCTGGGTGCGCGACGACGAGCAGGCGCCGAACGGCGTGAGCGTCACGCTTCCGGAGGATAAGGACTTTGAGTGGAGCACGACCGCGCCCGTTTGGGATATGGAAAAGCTCCCGGCAAATCTTCAGACTTCCGGCTGGGCTTCGGCAGACTACGATTACGATCCCGATTACCGTCTGGACAACACGCAGTATCTGGGCGCGGACGGACAGGGACGCAAGCAGACCCGCGCACTTGAGGCACGCTTTAACGGCAGTTATAGCTGGGCGGATGTCTATACCCTGAACCTCAAGGCCGACCCGACGGCAAAGACCGACTGGACCGGCGGCGAAATGCTGTGGTTCTTCGTCAATGCCAAGAGCCTTGGCGCGGACGTCGAGCTGGAGCTGGTGCTTCAGGGTAAAAAGATCAATGCGAGCGCGGGCTATTACACCGTGCAGGACGGCGCCTGTGTGAAAAAGGGTGAGCTGATTACCGCATGGGACGGCAACGGCCGGGTGCCGGTCGAAGCGGGCTATGTCGGTTGGCTCGGCCTGCCGCTGAGCGGCTACGGCGAGACCGGCCTGGTGCGCAACATCACACTGCATATCGCGGGCAATGGCGTTACCGCCGGTGCAAGTCTGTATCTCGACGAGCTGTGGATCACCGCGAAGGACGGCGTGCCCGTCGGCGCGGAGAACGGCTATATCGACCGTCAGGAGCCGGGCGAGCGCGACGATCTGCCGCTCGAGGTCTGGAGCGTGGAAAACGTTCCCTCCGACCCGCTCGAGGGGATCGTGGTTCCTGCTTATTCCAGCAGCGGCGACTACAAGCCGGGTAATGTGACGATTAAGGCGGTAGACGGCAAGGGCCACAACGGCTCACGCGCCCTGTCCGTCACGCAGAACGGCGACTATTGCTGGGCAGACGTCTTTACCCTGATGCTCAACCGCGACACGACCGCCGTCACCGACTGGACGGGCGGCAAGATGCTCTGGCTGTGGGCGGACGCCTCCGCATTCCCCTGCGACATCAACATGGATTTCAAGGTTGACGGCCGCACCCTCGTGGTCAACGAATCCTACTACACCGCGCAGCCCGGCGGCGAAGCACAGCTTGCGGGCAAGCTGCAGCGTGCGTGGGACGGCGCAAACTATGCGCGTGTCCCCATTGCGGCGGGTTACGTCGGCTGGATCGGCATCCCCTTCAGCGCCTTTGTGCGTGAGCCGGTCACGGCAAAAACCATCGAGATCCACGCGGGTTACAGCGACAACAACGCCGCCAAGGGAAAAACCTTCTACATCGATGCCTTCACCCTGACCGACGACACGACCGGCCCGGACGGCATCACCATCCCGAAGAAGGATCCTGCCGGAGACCGCCCCGCGACATCCGACAAGGCTGCGTGGGACATGGAAAATCTCCCGGACGACCTGCTCAAGCAGGCATGGGCCGGTTCGGATTACGCCTCCAACGCGGAGTTCATCGACGGCAATGTGCAGCTTTTCGGTGCAGACGGCAAGGGCAGGAACGGCAGCCGCGCACTGGAGATCCGTCAGAACGGCGACTATTCGTGGCCGGACGTGTTCACGCTGGACATGAACGCGGACGATACTTTCTGCAACAACTGGACGGGCAGCGAAATGCTCATGTTCTGGGCGGATGCATCCGAGGCAAACACCCACATCACGCTCGAGCTGCTCATCAACGGCAGCAAGCCCTCCAACACGGCAAGTTATTATCTGGAAAAGAACGGCAAGCTGGTCAAGGCCGGCACTCTCCCCGATGCGTGGGGTGGCAGCGCGGGCTACGGCCGCATCCCCGTTCCCGCAGGCTTCAAGGGCTGGATCGGCATCCCGCTCAGCGCCTATGGCGGCGTGAAGAAGGTCGAGGACATCCGCCTCCACCTCGGTTATGCCGAAAACGACAAGGCGGCGGGCAGCAAGCTCTATCTCGACGAATTCTGGGTATTCAGCGGCACGGTCATGCCCACCGGCACCCCGACCGGCAGCGGCGGCGATGAGCCGGAGCCGGAGATTACGACCATCCTGAACGAGGATCAGCCCACGACGCCTGAAAGCTATGTCAACGTCGATCCGAGTAAGACCTATCAGACCGTCAAGGCCTACGGTGTCTCCGACTGCTGGTGGACGAACGGCATCGGCACGCGCGAGGAAATCGACGAGCTGCTGGCGCTGTTCTTCACGAACGACGGCATTGCTCTGAACAACTACCGCATCAACGTCGGCGCGAGCGTCAAGTCCAACCTCTCCGACGGCCCGACCTACGAGGCTGACTGGCGTGCGGTGCTCTCGCCGCTGGACGAGAACGGCAAGCTGGACATTACCCGCAATGCGGGCGGCTGGAACGCGCTCAATACGCTGCGTGCGCTGGCCGAGTCCGGCAAGGCGCAGATCGATGACTACACACTCTTTATGAACTCTCCGCCGTCGAGCATGACGGAAAACGGCATGACCTGCAACGACAAGCTGCGCAAGGACAGCTATACCGACTATGCCAAGTATGTCGCGGACGTGGTCGAGGCGTATCAGAAGGCGGGCATCACGGTCAAGTACGTCAGCCCGATCAACGAACCGATGATGGCCGCATGGGTTGGCAACACCTCGCAGGAAAACTGCATCTACACGGTTTCCGAGATCATCGCCGTCTATGAGGCCTGCATCGACGAGCTGGACGTCAGAGGTCTGGCGGTAAAGCTGAGCATTGCGGACTTTGCCAACTGGAACGACGCAAACTCGAACTTTGCCAAGCTGATGGCAAGCGAAAAGATCGCCTCGCACATCGACCACCTTGCCGCGCACGATTACGGCGGCTCGGCTGCGGTCAAGACGAGCGTCTATGAAAAGGCGAGCGCAAAGAATCTCGCGCTGCATATGAGCGAGTGGTGCATGGCCGTCAATGACAAGGCCAATAACATGGACACCGCGCTCGAACTTGCCGAGATGCTCTGCACCGACATGACCACGCTGAACGTGGAAACGTGGAGCTGGTGGACGGGCGTCGGCCATGGCGGTTACAGTGATTCTCTGATTTATGTCAACAACAGTGACTCTCTCTACGAGGTCACCAAGCGCTTCTGGGCCTATGGCAACTACTCCAAGTTCACCAAGGGCTATACGCGCACGGAGCTGCTGACCGAGCAGCTTGCCGAAGGTGTTTTCGGCACGGCCTATACCAAGCAGAACGGCGACGGTACGGTCAGCCTGGTCTATGTCCTCGGCAACAAGAACGCTGCGGACACGCCTGTGACCCTTGCGGGTCTGCCTGCCGGAGCCAAGGGCCGCGTCCATGTGACCTCCGACAACTATGACTGCGAGCAGATCGGTTACATCAAGGCGGAAAACGGTTACAGCCTACCTGCCCGCTCAGTCGTAACGCTGGTGTTTGACAGCGTCGATCCCGCGCAGATCAGCAGTACCGCCGTCCCGAGTGTGGCGCTTCCTCTCCGCGTCGCGGATATGGAGGGTATCGCGGCCAACCTCTTTACCGAAGGCGGCGCGAGCAGCTACTTCCCGCAGAACGTCGGCGCCGGTCTGGCCGAGGGCAAGGGCTTCAACGACACGAATGCGCTGGGCTATGTCTATAAAAACCTCGACGGCGGCAACTACTGGGGCAACAGCATCCGTCTGCAGTCCGATGCGATCGGCTGCAAGAAGCTCTGGAGCGGCGCGGAGATGCTCTGGTTCTGGGTCGATGCGTCGGAGTTTGGCAGCCAGCTCAATCTCGACCTCTGGCTGAACGACGGCACCGACTTCAAGACTGCGGCGGGCGTGGAATACTACACCTGGAGCGGCACGGGTGCGCCGGTCAGCGCCGGAACGATCCCCGAGGCATGGGGCGGCGCGGGCTACGGCCGCATCCCGCTGGCCAAGAGCTACAAGGGCTTCATCGGTCTGCCGATGACTGCGTTCGACGGCCTGAACACCGCAAACATCAAGGAGCTCTATCTCTATATCGAGCCGAACGACGATGCGGGCAGCCTGCCCAAGACGCTCTATTTCGACGAATTCTGGCTCACGGCCAAGGACGGCACGCCTGCGGTCACCCCCAAGCCCTCCGGCGTTAAGACGACGGTGGTCTGGGACATGGAGCAGCTCACGGACGTGTATTCCATGGCAAAGACGACATGGAGCCTGCTCCTGCCCGGCACCTATATTGACGGTGTCGCGGCAGCGGGCAAGGGCGCGAACGGCTCGAGCGCACTAGGCTACAAGTACGTTGCGCACGATCCGAACGGCGACGGCGCAAACTTCCTGCTGCTGGCCGGCAGTGAGGCGCTGGCTTCGCAGGGCTTCCAAAGGGATTGGAGCGCAGGCAAAATGCTCTGGTTCTGGGTCGATGCCCGCGAATTCAGCCACAGCGTCTATCTCGATCTCTGGCTCAACTGGGCAAGATCGGCTGTTGGCTCGAAGTTCTATCTCTGGGACGGCGTCGGACAGATGACCGAGGGCGGCACGCTTCCCGATGCATGGGGCGGCGGCGCCGGTTACGGACGCATCCCGCTTCCGGTGGGCTACTGCGGCTATATCGGCCTGCGGCTTGCGGACTTCACGGTCAATACCGACAACTATCATCAGAATAACATCGACGGCATTTTCCTCTACTATGAGACCGCCGACGAGCTTCCGAAAACGCTCTACTTCGACAATTTCCTGCTGACGGACGACGTTGAGGAAGGACCCGCCGAAGAATTCAAGGCGCGCCGTGCCGCCGACATGGAAAGCATCGCGGCTGACCTCTTTACCGAAGGCGGCGCGAGCAGCTACTTCCCGCAGAACGTCGGCGCCGGTCTGGCCGAGGGCAAGGGCTTCAACGCGACCAACGCGCTGGGCTACGTCTATAAGAACCTTGACGGCAGCAACTACTGGGGCAACAGCCTCCGCCTGCAAACGGCCGCGCTCGGGATTGATCCCGTATGGAGCGGTGCGGAGATGCTCTGGTTCTGGGTCGATGCGTCGGAGTTCGGCAGCCAGCTCAATCTCGACCTTTGGATGAACGATGGCACCGACTTCAAGACCGCGACGGGCACGGAATACTATACCTGGAGCGGCACGGGTGCGCCGGTCAGCGCCGGAACGATCCCTGAAGCATGGGGCGGCGCGGGCTACGGCCGCATCCCGCTGGCCAAGGGCTACAAGGGCTTCATCGGCCTGCCGATGAGCACCTTCGACGGCCTGAACACCGCAAATATCAAGGAGATCTATTTCTACATCGAGCCGAACAGCGACGCTGGCAGTCTGCCCAAGACGCTCTATCTCGATGAATTCTGGCTCACGGCCAAGGGCGGCACGCCCGATGTCACGCCGGTGGCCAAGGAGAAATATGAGGCCAAGGTCGTCTTTGATATGGAGACGCTGCCGGAGAATCTTTACAGCATCCTCCAGACGACGTGGAGCTCCGTCGCGCCGGGCGAACGCATCGACGGCGTCGCGGCGGCGGGGAAGGGTGTCGGCGGCTCGACGGCCTTCGGCTACCGCTGGGTGAACCAGGGCGACGGCAACGACTTCCTGCGCATGGTCAACCTTGGCTCCGTTCCCGGCTACAAGTCCGATTGGAGCGGCGCGAAGATGGTCTGGTTCTGGGTCGATACGACGGAGTTCAGCCATTCGGTGAACCTCGACATCTTCTTTAACTGGGCAAGACCGGTGACGGATTCGACCTTCTACCTCTGGGACGGCGAAAACCGGCCTATGGTGGGCGGCACGATCCCGCTGGCGTGGGGCGGTGCGACTTACGGCCGCATTCCCATCCCGCAGGGCTATTCCGGCTATGTCGGCCTGAACGTGGAAAACATGAAGATCGACGGCACCGGGAATGCGCTCAGCAGCTTCCTCGGCAGTATCACGGAATTCTATCTCTACTATGAGACGACCGACGAGCTGCCCAAGACGCTCTACATCGACAATATTGCAATTTCCGACCAACTTCCGGAATAATCGCAATGTAAATTAGGCTCTCTACCCCAACTATTGACAGAGAGCCTAAAACAGGCTGCCTCGGTCGAGGCAGCCTGTTTTACAATATTCGTGTTGTGCGGCAAGGCGCTTTATTCTTCCGCAGTGATGCCGTAAAGAAGCAGATGGCAATCCGGATCGGTGATCTCGGCCTCTACGAAAGCAAGCGGCTTTGCCTGCGCTGCGATACGCAGCAGATTGGCCTGATAAATTTCCCAGTTTTTGTCATAGCTCAGCGTGAAAGCCTTGCACAACGCACTGCCGCGCGGCTCATAGCGCGTCGGGCCGACCAGCGCACATGCCGACGCCAGCTCCGCGCCGTTGCGCAGCGGGAGGGTCTGCACACTGCCGTCGGCGTAGTGCAGGCGGTAAACGCCGAGCGTCTCGCCGCGTGTTCCGCAGGCGGGATAACCCTTACCGAGCGTCGCCTGACCGACAAACCAGAGCGCCCTGACCTGCGCATCGACCGCGATGCGCACCGCCCCGCCCGCTTTGGAAACCGTCAGCGGCGCGCCCGCAGGCAGATCGACCGCCAGTGCGCCGAGCTGCGTCACGCGGCGCGGCAGCGCCGGGCCGTGCACCATGCGGCGTTTCTTTTTCCAATAATAACCCGGCATGGGCTTTCCTGCGGCAAGCGCCTGCTCCCACATCTCGCGCGTGCCCTGCGGCAGCGCCAGAGGCCGGTAGACCGCGTCCATGCTCCCGCCGCCGTAAATTTCCAGCTCGGCCTGCGACTCCGGTTCCGGCGTGTGCAGACGGCGGATGAAATCGGAAAAAGTATAGAAATTGTCTTTCGGCACACGGTCGATGGTCACAAGCCCCTCGGTCAGAATGCCGTCGTAGCAGGCAGGCTCGCCGCGCTGATACTCCGGAATGTCCTGCCACTGCCAGTAGGTCATGCCCGCAAGCGTCGGCTCGGGTGCACGGTTGCGGTACAGCCGCAGCATTTCCAGGCAGAAATCGCGGAACAGCGCCGGATTACCGACGACATAATAGCCGCCCCACTCCGTGAAGAACACCGCCTTGCCCGTGAGCACGCGGCAGGCGTATTCCAGCGATTGACCGGTGCAATGCGTCGGATGTGTGCCGTAGGGATGCAGCGTATAGAAGTCCACGCCGCATTTGTCGAAAATTTCCTTGGTGTCGTTGACGTCGTTGCAGTTCGCACCGGAAATCAGGCGCGTCGGGTCACAGCGGCGTGCCAGCGCCACGGCATCCATCAGGAACTGCTCGTTGAACGGGCACTCGTTGAAGGCCAGCCAGAAGGCCACGGAAATATGGCTGCGATCGCGGAAAATTGCCTTTTCCAGCACCTTCAGCGCGCGCGAGGTGATCTCGGTGTTTCCGAGGTCGCTCCACCACAGTCCCGGCTCCTCGCTCACGAGCAGACCGATGCGATCCGCCGCCTCGAGCACGCGGCGATCGTGCGGATAGTGTACCAGACGGACAAAGTTTGCGCCCATGGCTTTGATCATGCGCAGATCCTTTTCGATCATCTCGTCGGTGAGGGTGAAGCCGGCGGATTCCGTCCAGATGTCGTGGCGGCAGACACCGGTGAAGAACACCTGCTCGTTGTTGAGATAGAAATGCCCCTCGCGGATCTCGAGCTTCTTGAAGCCGACGGCGCAGGAATAGCAGTCGACGACCGTCTCGCCGCGCAGCAGCTCGACCGTCAGCTCATAGAGATTTGGCTGCTCCGGCGACCAGAGCGTAGGCATTTCCGCAGGAAAATGCAGCACACACGCCGAGGCTGCGATGCAGGCGCTTTCGGCCGCCACGCGCCCCTCGCGCACAAGGCGAGCGCGCACGCCGAGGCCCTGCGGGTCGCCGTCCGTGGAGAATTCCAACGTGCAGTCGGCCTCGGAGAGGTCGTCTGACAGCGCTGCATGGAAAAATACGTCGTCAAAATAGGTCTCGGGCAGCGTCTCAAGATACACGCCGCGCACGATGCCGGAGAAGCTGCGCCAGCCCTCGGACGGGCCGAAGGGCGCGTTGAGATCCATCAGCTCGACCGTCAGCTCGTTTTCCTCGCGCAGGAGCTGCGTGACCTCGAAGGTATAATAGCTGTAAGGCAGCATTGTTCCGAGGCACACGCCGTTCAGATAAGCCTTGCCTTCATAGGCGATTCCCTCGAAGCACAGGCGCACACGGCCTGCGGCGTTCGGATCGGCCGGGAACTCGCGCGACCAGACTGAATCTCCCACACAGTCGTAGGAGCCGGGCACCTGCCGCAGCTCCGGTTTCCCGCCGGGAACGGCAAATTTCCAAAGCCCGTCGAGCGAGCGAATGCTTCCATGTTGCATAGAGCGTTCCTCCGTGAGTGTTTTTCTCCATTATAGCACGGCGCAGGGGATTTTCCATTTCATATTTTTTGGTTTCTTGCACGGCAGACTTGCATTGCAACCGCGCATCGTTTATAATTGTCGGCAAGGATATAAAAGGAGACACGCCATGTCACCTACGAAACACGAACAGATGCGAAACCTCAATACGCTCTCCGTGCTGGACTTCATCCGGCAGCATGGGCAATCCACCCGGCGCGACATTCAGACCGCGACCGGCCTGAGCTGGGCCGCCGTCTCGACGATCTCCACTGACCTCATTGCAAAGAACATTCTCAAGGAAAGCGCTTACCACGGCCATCTGGCCGGGCGCAATCCCGCCTATCTCAACTTCTCGCCCATGCGCAACCTGACCATCGGCATGGAGCTGAACGCCGAGGGTCTGACCGTCCTGCTGCTCGACCTGCGCTGCGAGGTCATCGATTCGCGCATCGAAGCGATTCGTTCGCTGGAGCGCGACGATGTGCTGCGGCAGATGCTCGGCACAGTGGAAGCCATTCTCGAGGCCAACCGGCTCAATTCGCGGGAGCTGCTCGGCATCGGCATCGCCGTGCAGGGCTCCGTGGATCGCGAAGGCTCCACCTCGCTGTATAACTCCTTCTTCCGTGACTGGAAAAACGTACCGCTGAAAAAGATCTGCGAGGAGCGCTTCGGCGTGGAGGTGCGCATCATCCACGACCCGGTGTGCATCATTCTGGCCGAGCAATGGCGGCGCAGGCTTCTGGGTGAGGATTGTGCGCTCGTGCGTCTCTCCTTCGGCATCGGCATGGGCTATCTGGCGGGCGGCGTGCCCATACTGGGTTACACCGGCGCAGCCGGCGAGCTTGGGCACATGGTGCTCAATCCCAACGGTCCCCTGTGCTCCTGCGGCAACCGCGGCTGCATGGAAAGCTACTGCTCCATCCGCGGCCTGACCCGCCGGATTCTGGACGCGGCCAAGCTGGGCGAGCTTGCGCTGCCAGAAGCACTGTGCACCGGCGAGGAAAACAGCGTGGACTACATGAAGCGCATGGTCGCGTGGGCGGCCGACGGCGCATCGAACGGCAACAAACTGCTGCGCAGGCTCTTTGACGAGGCCGGCGAATATCTTGGTCTGGGCATTGCCAACATCGTCTCGCTGTTCAACCCCTCAAAGGTCATCCTCACGGGTGAGCTGCTGCAATATCAGAAGCTGTTCCTGCCGCATGCCACGAAAGCCGCGCACAGCGCGGCATGGATGCTCTCCGAATTTGAGATTCTGCTTCTGGAGGAGGGACGCCTGCAAGCCTCCGTCGGCGCGGCGCTGCACTTTATCAACAATGCCTTTGAGAGTCAGGACTCCCGCCTGCTGGCGTAAACTGTGACTCCCGGCGCGGATGGAAAAGCTCCATCCGCGCTTTTGTGTGACAAATGCAAAAGAATCTGAAACTGACTTTTCCCCTCCTTGTGGTATAATCAAGGCAGCATTTATGAAAAAACGTCCGTGATCGGACGCACAGGAGGTTCTTCTCATGCGCAAGAGATACACGCTTTCCCTGCTGTCGGTGATGCTGGTCATCACTCTGCTGGCAGGACTGATGCCTGCATTGGCAACCCCTGCTTCCGCAGCAAGCGGCCCGGAAGAGGCCGAAACCGTCTGGGATATGGAAGATCTGCCCAAGGACAGCCTGTTCGAGGCGGACTATGTTTTTGACGTGACCAGCGGTGAAGCAGGTCACACCTTCGGCTACACCGATGCCGCAGCTGCGGCCGGCAAGGGCTTCAACGGCTCGACGGCCATGGCGCTGACCTTTACCGCCGACTGCCCTGCCGCAAACCTCTGGGCTGACGGCTTCCTGCTCCGCATCAACAAGGACGAAAAGGCCGAGCGTGACTGGCTGGGCATGCAGGAATTCTGGTTCTGGCTGGATGCCTCCGAGTTCCAGAACAGCGCACTGATCCTTGACCTTGCCATCGACGGAATGCACCCGGATCTGAACAAGCCCTTCTGGCTGGTGCAGAACGGTGAACGCAGCGAACAAAAGACGTTTGCCTCCTATGACGGCGCAAAGTTCGGCCGCTTGCAGCTTCCGAAGGGCTTTGTCGGCTGGGTCGGCATCGGCGCGGATGCCTTTGCCTCCACCTTCGGTAAGATACAGGGTGTCAGCCTGACCTGCGCACCCGAACAGGATGTTAAGAATTTCCCGCTCAGCCTGTATATCGATGAACTGCGCATCGTGTGCGCCGACACCGCAGACTCCGCGCTCCACGGCGAGGGTGAGCTGTTCAACAAGGGCGTAGATGCCGGAAGCGCACTGCTGTACACCGACATGACGCAGGTGCATCAGACCATGAAAACCTTCGGTGCTTCCGGCTGCTGGTGGTCGAACCGCTACGGTCAGAATGCATTCGTAGACAATCTGCTTAAGCTGATCTTTACCGACGAGGGCGCAGGTCTGAACAACTACCGTCACAACATCGGCGGCGGCGTGAAGGACGACCAGTCCGACACCTACTTCCCCGGCACGGCCCGTGCGGTCTATTCCCCGCTGACCGAGCAAGGCACCTATGATGAGGATCGTGACATCGGCGGCTACACCGTGCTGATGAAGCTACTGCAGATGGGCACGATCGATGATTTCACGCTCTTTATGAATACGCCGCCCGCGACCATGACCGTCAGCGGCGCGACCTGCGGCGACCCGTGGGCGGATTCCTACTCCAATCTGCGCGAGGACTGCTATGAAGCGTATGCAAAATACGTCGTGGATATGGTGCAGCTTTATAACTACCTCGGTGTTCCGGTCAAGTACGTCAGCCCGATTAACGAGCCGCAGTACGACTGGGCGGGCACCGCGCAGGAGGGCTGCCACTATTCGGCTGAGGAAGCCATGAAGCTCTGGTCGCTCGTCGCGCAGGAGCTGATCGCCCGCGCCGAGACCGATCAGACGCTCAAGGACGTCAAACTCAGCCTGACAGAGTCCGGCATGTGGTCGGATAAGAGCTTTATCAACTATGTCTACTATCAGATGCAAAAGGACGAAGCGCTGCTGAAGGTCACCGACCATATCGGCTCGCACTCCTACGGCACAGACGCCAGCGCCAAGGAACGTCTGGCGCACGAGATGTGGTCCATTGGTGCGAACGTTCAGTTCCGTCAGACGGAATACGGCCCTTCCAGTGAGCAGCCGGATTATTCCATCGCCACCGGCATCGACGTTGCGCGCGTGATGCACGAGGATTTCTCCATCCTCGATGTGGACAGCTGGAGCTACTGGCTGGCCGCCAACAACGGCAACTACACCGACGCGCTGGTCTACTTCAACCCCGACAGCACCGACCTGATCCCCACCAAGCGTCTGTGGGTCATGGGCAACTACGCCCGCTTCACCAAGGGCGCGATCCGCGGCAGTCTTGACAGCACTGCATTGTCCGACAAGCTCCTGCCCACGGTCTATTACAATCCCACGCTCGACGCGCTGGTCTACGTGGTCGTAAACAACGGCAAGGCGGACGAGACCTTCGGCTTTGCCGGTCTGCCTGCAGGCGCGGTCGCGGACGTGTACGAAACCTCGGCCACACGCGATCTGGAGCTGCGCGGCACCATGACCGCCGACAGCGGCTACCGCGCACCTGCGCAGTCCGTTACGACCTTCGTGTTTAAGGGCGTCACGCCCGAGGCCGTCGAAAACGGCAGCAACCCCGAAAATCCCGGCGGTCACGCCGCCGTGAAGGACTTTGATTTCAGCGTCTATCATCCGTCCGAAACGCCGGGGGAGCCGGTCGAGCCAACCACGCCCGACGAACTGGAGACACCAGGGATGCCGGAGAAAACCTCCGCTCTGCCTTACATTCTCGCAGGAGCCGGCGTGCTGCTCGTGCTTGCGGTCGCTGTCATCGTGATTGCCGCAAAAAAGAAGAAGAAATAATAAATAAATCGGACAGGTCGGGCAGGGCAAGCCGTCCGACCTGTCGCTTTTTTGAAAGGAGAACTCATGGATATTTTCGGTTCCAAAACAATCTATCGCGCGCAGTGCCGCCAGCGGATGGAAATGCTCTGGCTCCAAGGCTATGACTTCGATAAAGAGGGCTGGATGCGCGAGCTGGACGCCCTGCCCGACAGCTACGACGCCATCGCCCAATTTGCCGAGCGCCTCTACGGGCTTCCTGTACGCACAGACTGGCCCTATTCCGAGCCGAACACGCTCGAGGGCATCCGCGCCCAGCGCCCGGAAAGCCATCAGGATGTCATCATTCCGCGCTGCAACGAGGTTGACCTCAAGCCCGCCACGCTGAAGGATCACATTTACGGCGGCGTGTTCGGACGCATCTGCGGCTGCATTCTGGGCAAGCCCTTTGAGATGAACTGGGAGAAAGGCAACATTCAGGCGTACTTGCAGGCCGTCAACGCATGGCCGCTGGACCACTACGCGCCGCATTACAGTCCTTACAGCAACCTCGGCAACAATACCGACGAGAGCTGCCGCGAGCTGATCTCCTATGCGCAGGCCGACGACGACATCACCTATTTCTCCGTCTGCTTACAGGTACTGGAAAATTACGGTCGCAGCTTCACAACCGACCAGGTTGCGCGCACCTGGCTGCACAATCTGCCCTATTTAGAGACCTTCGGTCCGAGCCATTCGCGCTATCAGCTTCTGGTCAACCACACCATGTGGCACGACAACCCCGCACCCGAGGATTACGACCGCTTCACCGCCGTCCTTAACGACTGCGAAGAGCAGATCGATGCCATGATCCGCGCCGACGCCTATGGTCTGGTCTCGCCGCTCAGGCCCGCCGAGGCCGCCGCGCTGGCCTACAAGGATGCGATTCTCACCAATCGCCACACCGGGCTTTACGCCTCCATGTGGGTCGCCGCCTGCATTGCCGCCGCGTTCTATTATCGTGACCCGGTCGAGGTCATCCAGCGCGGTCTGGAGCAGCTTCCCGCACGCTCGCGCTATGCCGAGGTCGTCCGTCAGGCGCTGGACATCTCCGTCTCCGCCGGAAGCTGGGAAAAGGCCTATCCCGAGATCGACCGCCGCTGGGGCTACCTGCGCCACGCCGGAACCATGAACGAGACCGCCGCTATCATCAACGCACTGGTCAACTCCCGCGATTCCACGGGCTGCATCGACTTTGAAAAGGCGATCTGCACGACCGTCATGCACGGCTGGGATACCGACTGCTCCGCGGCCACCTGCGGCTGTATCGCAGGCGTTATGGCGGGCAAGAGCGGCATTCCGGACAAGTGGACAGCCCCGCTGCACGACACGTTCTATACCTACGCCGCCTTGCAGCACGACCACAGCATCTCGAGCTTTGCGCAGCGCTTTTTGGAGTTGGCAAAGCAGAAATAAGGATAGAGGTCGCCATGAAACGGCAGCTGCCGCGTTTTTTACGCTACGATCCCTCGCTCGGCCGCATCTCCACGCCGCGAGGTGAGCTTTCCCTGAAGCGGCTCTTTCTTCCGCTATTTCTGGAGTCGCTGCTTCTCAATCTGATGGGCACGGTGAACACATATGTTCTCTCGTTTTATGCCGACGAATCCGTTGCGGCAGTCGGCTCAGCCAACCAACTCATCGGCCTGTCGCTGACGCTCTTTTCGGTCGTCAGCGCGGGCGCAGGCATCGTCATCAGTCAGGCACTCGGCGCAAATGACCGCCGCGCGGCCTCGGACGCAGTGTTCTATACGCTGTGCTTTGTCGGCGTGTTCAGTCTGCTGCTTGGCATCGCACTGTCCTTTTTCGGGCGGCCGCTGCTGCGGCTGATGAAGCTGCGCGGCGACTTCCTCGAAGAAGCGGCGGACTATTTTGAACTGATTATCCGCTATTCGGTCTTTCCGGCGCTGCTGACCGCATTCTCCGCCGTGTTCAAAAGCTGCGGCAGACCGAAGCTCTGCGTCTGCGTCACGCTGGGAATGAACGCCCTCAACGGCATTCTCAATTATCTGGTCATCTTTCAGCCCTTTCCGCTGCCTCTGTACGGCACGCACGGCATCTCCGTGTGCAATGTGCTGTGCAAGGCGCTGGGCTGCCTGACCATGCTGCTGTTTTTCCTGCACGCGAGGCTCGGATTTGACCTCAACCCGCTGCACCCGCATGCGCCGCGTCTGCTGCTGCGCGTGCTGCAGGTCGGCATTCCCGGCGGCATCAGCACCTTCTCTTACAGCCTTTCGCAGGTGCTCACAACCTCCATCATCGTTCAGATCGGCGTGAGTGCAGTGTCCACGAAGATCTATGTGTCGAATCTGGTCTTTTATGTCTATATGTTCGGGTCGGCGCTGGGCAATTCCTCGGCGATCCTGATCGGCTGGCTGGTCGGCGCGGGAAGGACGGAGCAGGCTTACCGGTTGAATATGCAGTCGCTGCGGCTGGCCGTTGCGACGAATGTGACGCTGTCGCTGCTCGTTTTTCTTTTCGGCGGGCATCTGCTGCGTCTGTTCACAGACGATCCGCAGATCCTGCACACCGGGCGGATGCTTCTGGCCGCGGACATTGCCGTCGAGGCCTTCCGTGCGGTGAACCACATCGAGGAAAATGCGCTGCGCGGCGCGGGCGACGTCTTTTTCCCCATGATCGCCTCCATCGTCTCGTGCTGGTGTGCCAGCGTGCTGCTGGCTTATCTGTTCAGCATCCGGCTCGGGATGGGTCTGCTCGGCTGTTGGCTGGCCTTTGCCTGTGACGAAGGGCTGCGCGGCATCGTATATCTGGCGCGCTGGCGTTCACGCCGCTGGGAAAGGAAAAGGCTCTCCTGACCGGATAAGAGGCACACTTCCGACTCAAAGGAAGTGTGCCTTAATTTGTCAAACTAATCCGTTTGACGCGGCGGGCAGGAATTGCCAAAGAAAATGAAATTGACGCTTTCTGCCCACGATGGTATCATGGTAAATAGAAAGAAATTCGGAGCGAAGGAGCGGCCATGACGAAACGTGTGAAGAAAAGGATCCGGTTCTGGATCATCCTTGTCGCTGCGGCTGCGGCGCTGAGCGCGCTGCTGGTGTGGTGGGCAAATTCCGGAGAGGAAAGCTATCTTGAAAAATATGAGGGCGTCGATCTGAACGCAGACGTCGGTGAGATCTCCCGCGATGGAACCTACGCCGAATATCTGCGGGAAAACAGCGATGCCGCCGCCCCACAGCGCCGTCTGGACGTGGCGCTGGATTCGCCCGTCGAGCTGAGCGACGCGGAAATTTGCGAATACGAAGGCCGTCAAAACGTGCTTCTGGCGCAGGAGGACAGCGTCGTCACCTATGAACTGGACGTTCCGGACGACGGCTGGTACCGGCTGCGCTTTGTCTATTGCGCAGTCGCCTCGCGCGGCATCGACGCAGAGCGCAGCATTCTGCTCGACGGCGTCAGCCCCTTCCGCGGCGCAGACACGCAGACCTTCTGCCGGCTGTGGACGGACGACCCGTCCGGTAAGGGAAAGACCGACAATCAGGGCAACGAGATTCGTCCGCAGCAGCTTGAGGTTTTCCGCTGGACGGAAAAATATGCCTCCGACGATACCAACGGCTACGAGACGGAGCCGTACTGCTTCCGCTTTCACAAGGGCAAGAACCTGCTGACGCTTCAGGGTGTCTCCGAGCCGCTGGCGCTGGCGGAGCTTTCGCTCGAGCCGGTCGCGCAGACGGCGGACTATGAAAGCTACTGCGCACAGTTCGCGGGCGCGGAGGATCACGCGGCGGATTTTGAGCGCGTCATTCAGGGCGAGGACGCCGCCGTGCGTTCGTCTCCGGCGCTGTATGCAACCTTTGACCGTTCGTCTCCGAACACCCAGCCTTACAGCGTCAGTCAAGTCGTCCTGAACATCACGGGCGGCGGCTCCTGGAACGTCCACGGTCAGTGGATCGAGTGGGAGATCGACGTGCCGGCAGACGGCTGGTACGAGCTGGCCTTCAAGGGCCGCCAGAACTACAACCGCGGGCAAAGCTCGGCGCGCAAGCTGCTCATCGACGACCGCGTGCCCTTTGCCGAAGCCGAGGAAATCGTCTTCCAATACAGCAACGACTGGCAGCTTCACACTCTCGGAGACGAAAACGGCGACTACCGCTTCTATCTGACGGCGGGCACGCACTCCGTGCGCCTCGAGGTCACGCTCGGGCAGATGGGCGAGGTTCTGAGCGAGTTGGAGGACTGCGTCTACCGCGCCAACCAGCTCTACCGCAGGCTGCTGCTCGTCATGGGCAGAAATCCGGACAAATACCGCGACTATGACATCGATGCGACCTATCCCGACATGGCCGAGGCCATGCTGCTCGAGAGCCGCAGGCTTTACCGCATTGCCGACCGCGTCAGTGAGCTTTCCGGCGGGCGCAGCAGCCGCACCGGCACTATTGCGATGCTGGCACAGGTGATGGAGGACTTTTCCAAGGACACAAGCCTCATCAAGCGCAGGCTCTCGACCTACCGCGACGACATCAGCGCCATCGGCACGACGATGCAGAACCTCTGTCAGTCGCAGCTTGACATCGACTATCTGGTCATCAAAAGCAGCGACCGCGCCTGGCCGAAGGACACGGCAAGCTTTGCACAGAAGCTGCTACACGAGCTGCGCTCCTTCGGCGCTTCGTTCACGACGGACTATGACGCGCTGGGCGACGTGAGCGAGGGCGCGATCGAGGTGTGGATTCTGACCGGCCGCGATCAGGCCAACGTGCTCAAAACGATCATCGACGACAGCTTCTCCCCCGCCAGCGGCATCCCCGTGAACCTGAAGCTCGTGGATTCCGGCGCAGTTTTAAGCGCAGTGGCCGCAGGCAACGGCCCTGACCTCTTATTGAGCGCGGGCGCGGGCGAACCGGTTAACTACGCGCTACGCAACGCGGCGGAGGATCTTCGCCAGTTCGACGACTGCGGCGAAATTCTCACGCGCTTTCAGGAAAGCGCCTACACCTCGTACCTCTACGAGGGCGGCATTTACGCCCTGCCCGAAACGCAGTATTATAACGTCCTGTTCTACCGCAAGGACATCCTCGACGAGCTGGGGCTGGATGTGCCGGAGACATGGCAGGAGCTGGAAAACATGCTGCCCGTGCTCCAGCATAACAACATGGAGATTGGTCTGCCGGACATCATGTCCAAGGCCGGTGCAAACCTCTCGGGCTTCTACGCCATGCTCTATCAGAACGGCGGCTCGCTCTATTCCGAGGACGGAAAGCGAGCGCTGCTCGATTCCGAAGCGGCGGTACGCGCCTTTGAGGCATACAGCGCGTTTTATACCAATCACGATCAGCCGAAGGACTATAACTTCGCCGACCGCTTCCGCTCGGGCGAAATGCCCATCGGCATCGCGGACTACACGCTGCAAAACACCCTCGCAGTCTTTGCACCGGAGCTGAAGGGTCTGTGGGACTTCGCCCTGATTCCCGGCACAGAGCTGGCCGACGGCACGATCGATCACTCGGTCATGTCGTGGGGCACCTGCTGCATGATGCTGAAGAATGAGGACGAAACCGTCCGTGCGCAGTGTTGGGAATTCATGAAATGGTGGACGAACGCCGAGACGCAGGCACGCTTCGGCCGCGAGATGGAGTGTCTGATGGGCGCCTCGGCCCGCTACGCCACCGCCAATCTGGAGGCCTTCGGTCAGCTCTCGTGGAGCAGTGCGCAGCTTGAAATCCTCGACACACAGCGCGAGTATGCCAAGGCCAACCGCGAGGTCGCGGGCGGCTATTACACCGCGCGCCACATTGTCAACGCCATGCGTAAGGTCGTTAACGACCACACCGCGCCGCGTGAAACGCTTCTGGACTACAACCAGACGATCAATGAGGAGATTGAAAAGAAGCGTGCCGAATTTGAACTGGACTAGGAGGAGCCGCGTATGAACCAAACAGACAAGACGCGTCCCTGCGTCCTGCGCCGCTGGGCGCAAATGAAGCGTGAGCAGCGCCGCGCAAACCTGCGCGAGGCGAAGAAAAACCGGGTGTATTACCTGTTTCTGCTGCCCTTCGGCATCGTATTTCTGCTGTTTTACATCGTTCCGGTTATTATTTCCATCGTTCTGAGCTTTACTTACTACAACGTCTTTGAGGCGCCGGTGTTCAATGGGCTTAGAAATTATGTCAATCTCTTTCTCTCGGACGACGTCAATCTGATCGCTATCAAGAACACGTTTATCATCGCGGCGATCACGGGACCGATCGGCTACCTCGCCTCCTTCCTCTTTGCGTGGCTCATCAATGAGCTGCCGCGCAAGCTGCGCGCCGTCGCAGTGGTGATTTTCTACGCGCCTGCGATCTCCGGTCAGGTCTATCTGATCTGGGGCATCATGTTCAGCGGCGACGCCTACGGCTATGTCAACGCCTTTTTGATGAACCTCGGGCTGATCGACGCGCCGGTGCAGTGGCTGACCGACCCGAACTACATGATGCCGGTACTGCTGCTCGTCATTCTGTGGATGAGCCTCGGCACGGGCTTCCTCGCGTTCATCGCCGGACTTCAGGGCCTGGACAAGAGCCTGATTGAGGCCGCCTATGTCGACGGCATCAAAAACCGCTGGCAGGAGCTATGGTACGTCGTGCTTCCCGGCATGAAGCCCATGCTGCTGTTCGGCGCGGTCATGTCCATCACGCAGTCTTTCGGCGTTGCGGACGTAACAATGAACCTCGCGGGCTTCCCAAGCACGGACTACGCCGCGCGGACGGTCGTCACGCACCTGATCGACTACGGCTCCGTCCGCTTTGATATGGGCTACGCCTCCGCGATCGCCACCATGCTGTTCATTACCATGATCCTGAGCGACCGGCTGGTCCGTGCCATCCTCAACCGGGTGGGAAAATAAAGAAAGGAGCGCAAGATGCAACGATCCCCAAAACCTCCCAAGCTGCAAAAGCGACACAAACGGCTCGGGCGCTCCGCCGCCGGAAGCGGCGTTCTGTACACGTTTCTGGCGCTGATGGGCGCGTTCATGGCGCTGCCGCTGGTCTATGCGATCAGCAACGCCTTCAAGCCGCTCGACGAGCTGTTCGTCTTTCCGCCGAAATTCTTTGTCCGTAACCCGACGTGGGACAATTTCAGCGACCTGTTCACCATCATGGGCAAATCATGGGTTCCGTTTTCGCGGTATCTGTTCAACACGGTGTTCATCACCGCCGTCGGTACCTTCGGCTGCGTGATCTTCACCTCTATGGGCGCCTATGCGCTGGCCAAGGGGCACTTTCCCGGCAACAAGACGATTTTCAACATCGTGGTCGTCTCCCTGATGTTCTCCGGTTATGTCACGGCCATTCCGAACTACCTCGTTCTGGCTGAGCTGGACTGGATCGATACCTACTTTTCCGTGGTTATTCCTGCCTGCGGCATGCCGATGGGACTGTTTCTGACCAAACAGTATATGGAAAGCATCCCCGATTCCCTGCTTGAGGCCGCACGCATCGACGGCGCGAGTGAGCTGCGCATCTTCTGGAAGCTCGTCATGCCGATCTCACGTCCGGCATGGGTGACGGTCGTGATCTTCTCGGTACAGTCGCTGTGGAACTCCAAGGCATCCAACTTGATCTACTCCGAAGATCTGAAAACGCTGCCCTATGCCCTGCAGCAGATCCTCAACGGCGGCGTGGCGCGCACGGGCGTCGGCTCAGCCGTCACGGTCATCATGATGATCGTTCCCATTGTGACCTTTATCGTGGCGCAGCGGCAGGTCATGGAGACCATGGCCAGCTCCGGTCTGAAGGATTGAGGTGAGCGCATGAAACGTGTGATCTATGCGCTCATTGCGCTGACGCTGCTGCTCGGTCTGCTTGCGCTGCCCGCGCTTGCTCTGGGCGAGGAGCAGAGCTATTCCTTCAGCTACGATCTGGAAAGCAATCCCATGCCCGGCCCTTCGCCCTTTGAGGTGCGCTACCGCATCGACCCCGCGGAGCTTGGCGCAGGCAAGCTGAAGAACGCCGCCGGGCTTTACGTCCGCGGCGACCGCGCCTATGTCTGCGACACCGGCAACAACCGCGTGCTCGTCCTGCAGCTTGGCGAGGACGGCGCACGCCTCGAGCGCGAGATTCAGTCCGGCGAGGGCTGGAGCCTTGCCGCACCGGAGGATGTGTTTGTAGACGAGGACGGCAACTATTTCATCTGCGACACCGGAAACGGCCGTGTGCTGTGCCTCGACAAAACGCTGTGCCTGCGCATGTCCATCGGCAAGCCGGACAGCGCCCTGTTCGACCAGGCTTCGGAATTCAAGCCCGAAAAGGTCGTGTGCGCGGCGGGCGGACGCATCTATGTGCAGGCGGCGGGCGTGAACCGCGGCCTCATCGAGTTCTCCGCCGAGGGCGAATTTCAGGGCTACATGGGCGCTTCGCCCGTGCGCTTTGACTGGACGGACTACATCTGGAAGATTCTCTCCACCGACGTGCAGAAGCGACAGATGGAATCCTTCGTTCCGACGGAATACAACAACATCGCCGTCGATTCCGAGGGTTTCCTGTTCGTGACAAACTCCGTCTTTTCCCAGCAGGATCTGCTCAGCGGCGCGGCGCAGCCCGTCCGCCGTCTGAACCTGAAGGGTTCGAACATTCTCAACTGCGATTTGCAGGGCATGAAAAGATGGAACGACAGCGGCCCGAGCCGCTTCATTGACGTTACCGTGCCGGAAAGCAAGATCATCTACCTGCTCGACAGCTGCTACTGCCGCATTTTTGCCTACGATTCCATGGGCAATATGCTCTACGCCTTCGGCGGCTACGGCAACCGCGTCGGCTGGTTCCAGAACCCGACGGCGCTGGAAAGCTGGGGCGAGGATCTGCTGGTGCTCGACGGCACGAGCGGTTATCTGACCGTGCTGACGCCCACGCACTACGGCTCTCTGGTCATGCAGGCCATCGGCTGCTACGATTCCGGCCGCTATGACGAATCCTACGCCGCATGGCAGGAGGTTCTGCGCCTCAACGGCAACCACTATCTGGCCTACGACGGCATCGGCAAGATCAAGCTGCGCAAGGGCGACTACGAGGGCGCACTAAACGACCTGAAATACGCCAAGGACAGCTTTTACTATTCCAAGGCGTTCCAGCTCTACCGCAAGCAGTGGCTGGAGGAGCACCTTCTGTGGATCGTGCTCGGCGTGCTGACGCTCGTCGCCGTGCGCGTGATTTACAAATGGCTGCGCAAGCAAAAGGAGGCGCTGGAAGATTATGAAAGTTAAAACCGTTCTTCAGCGCCTGCCGTTTTCCAAGCGCACATGGTGGAAGCACTATGCCGCAACGCTGCGCTACGGCCTGTATGTGATTCTTCATCCCTTCGACGGCTTCTGGGATCTCAAGCATGAAAAGCGCGGCAGCATGGCCGCAGCGAACACCTTCGTGCTGCTGGCGCTGCTAACGCAGGTCTGGAGCCGGATGTATTCAAACTGGCTGTTCGTGGACGTAGATCTGCAGCGCTTCAACGTCTGGCTGGAATGCGGCACCTTTCTTGTGCCGCTGGTGATCTTCTGTATCGCAAACTGGTGCCTGACCACGCTCTTTGACGGTAAGGGCACACTCCGCGATATTTACATGCTCACAGCTTATGCGCTGGTGCCCTTTATCCTGCTGCGCCTGCCTATGACCTTTGTCAGCAACGTCCTGCTCAAGGACGAGCAAATGCTGTTCACGTTCTTCAATTCGCTGGGGCTGCTCTGGAGCGCGGCGCTTCTGATCTGCGGACAGATGATGGTGCACGATTACAGTCTGTCGAAAACGCTGCTGTTCACGGTCGCCACCGTCGTCGGCATGGCAGTCATCATCACGCTGTGCCTGATGATCTTCAGCATGGTCAGCGAAGCGGTGGGCTATTTTGCCTCACTGTACCGTGAGCTGCGCTTTCAATTCTACTAAGGAGGCCGAACATGAAACGGATTTTCAGTCTCCTTCTTGCGCTGGCCGTCCTTATGGGGCTGCTGGCAGGCTGCACGCAGAGCGGCGAGAGCTTCCGCGCGGCCTATTATTCCAATGAAGCGGGCGACGCTGCCTATACGCTGGAAAACGACACGCTCCGCTTCACGCTCGACGGTCAAACGAGCTGCTTCACCCTGACGGACAAGCGCTCCGGCCGCGTGTGGACCTCCGTGCCCGAGGGAGCGGAGGACGACGCGACGGCCTACGTCACCACAAAAAACGCCCTGCGCTCCACGCTGATTCTGACTTACAGCGACCGCAATGGCAACAACACGCTATATGACAACTATACATACAGCATCAAAGACGGCGGCTTCCAGATCCGCCGTGAGGGCGACAGCCTGTACGTGGATTACACCGTCGGCCCGCAGGAGCGCATCTACTGCATTCCGCAGGTCATCACCGATGCGCGCATGGAACAGTTCCTATCCGCGATGGAGCCAGCGCAGCAGACGCTCGTGAAAAAGAGCTATCTTCACTACGACCTCGAATCCATGAGCCAGAGCAAGCGCGACAAGCTCCTGCCGCTGCTGCCGCAGCTCGAGGATGGCCCCGTCTATGCGCTGGCCAGCGTGACAGGCGGCAATGTGCAGGGCTATCAGCTTGCCCAGCTCGAGGAGGCTTTCCTCGCCGCCGGCTATGACGAGGCCGAACGCGTACAGGATCTTCCCGCCGGTCAGGAGGATGAAACCGCAGCGGTGCAGTACAACGTCACGCTCTGCTATTCCCTCTCCGGCGACGCGTTGCGCGTGCAGGTGCCGGTCGAGCGCATCGGCTATCCTGCGGAATATCCCATCAAAACGCTGCAAGTGCTCCCCTACTTCTGCGCGGCTCCGGCCGGCAGCGAAGGCTGGCTGCTCGTCCCGGACGGCGGCGGCGCACAGATCCGCTTCGACAACGGAAAAACGCTACAAACGCCCTACTATTCCGACCTCTACGGCTGGGACGAAGCCCTGAGCCGCGAGAGCCGGACGCAGGAGACCGAAAGCCTTTTCCCCGTGTTCGGCATGGTGAAGGACGGCGGCTACCTGATGGCCGTCGGACGCAGCGGCAACGCCGAGCTTTCCGTCGAGGCAGACGTGAGCGGCAAGGCCAGCAACTATAACTATGTTCACCCGATCTACCGCATCGTCCACGGTGAGGCGACCTCGATCTCCGAGAAAAGCAAGGACACGCTCTGGATCTACCAGAACGCGCACCCCGAGCAGACCGTCACGCTGGACTTCATCTGCGGCAACAGCGATTCCTATGTGGAAATGGCGCAGCGCTATCGCGCGTGTCTCTTAGAGGACGCGCCGGAGCTGATGCCCGTCACGGAAAGCGCACTGCCGCTGGTGCTGGACTTCGTCGGCGCGATCGATCTGACGCGTGCGAGCTTCGGCGTCCCGTCGCAGCACACGGTCGCAGGTGCGGACTATGCCGAGGTGGCGGAGGCCGTGCGGTCTCTGCCGGAGGACGTGAATCTTCGCGTGCGGTACAGCGGCATTTTCAACGGCGGTCTGAAGCAAGCCGCGCTGCTCGATGCCAAAACCGAGGGCGTGCTCGGCAGCATGGCGCAAAAGCAGGCGCTTCTGGATGCCCTTGCGGAGAAAAACGCCCGTCTCTACCTCGGCGGCTACGCCCAACAGGTGCTCGGCGAGACGGCCTTCGACGGCTTTTCCAAAAATGCCGACGCCATCCGCAACACGGTCAACGAGGTCGTCGAGCAGCATGTATTCTCGCAGGACATTCAAAGTGCGCTGGCAAACGCAGGCACGATCTATCTGCTCAAGCAGTCTGTCTCCGACCGCGCGGTCAGCACGCTCACCGAAGCCGCGCAGCGCTGGCCGGCAAACGGCATCGCGCTGGCCGACTACGGAAGCCTGCTCTACTCGGATTTCAGCCGCAAAAACGGCCTCAGCCGCGATGGTGCGCTGCTGGCACAGCGTGAAACGCTGCGCAGCCTCCGTGCACAGGGCACGCCCGTGCTGCTCTCCGGTGCCTATGACTACGCCATCGCGGGCGCGGACTGCGTAACGGACATGGAGCTTTTCGGCGGCGAATATGACATTCTGGACACGCATATCCCGTTCTATCAGATCGCACTGCACGGCTATGTGACCTACACCGCAGGTGCGCTGAACCTCGCGGAGGACTACGACACCGCGCTGCTGCGCAGCGTCGAATACGGCGCGGGGCTTTCCTACCGTTTCTTGGAAATAGACTATTCCGAGCTGAAAAACAGCGCCTACACCTATGACTACCGCCTGTTCAGCACACGCTACGCCGACTGGCGTGAGAGCCTGCTCGCCCTGTACACAAGGCTGAACGGCGAGTTGGGGCACACCTTCGGTCTGACGATCACCGACCATGCAGCGCTCTCCGAGACGCTGACACGCACGGTCTATTCCGACGACACGACGGTCTATGTCAACTACGACCGCGAGGTCGCGCACGCGGACGGCCTGACCGTTCCCGCCCGCGACTGGCTTGTGAAGGGAGGAGCCTGAGATGAAAAAAGCAACCACGCGCCGCCTTTCCATGCGGAAGCGCCGCGCGATCACCGGCTATCTCTTTATTCTCCCCTTTCTGATTGGCTTTTTCTTCTTCGTGGCGGGGCCGCTCGTGACCTCGCTGCGCATGAGCTTTTCCAAGGTCTCGCTGGACAGCACTGCGGGCTTCACGATGCAGAGCGTCGGGCTTGAGAATTATCTGCGTGCGCTGACGGTCGATAAGGACTTCAACCGGCTTTTGTGGGACAGCGTGCGTTCGCTTTTGATCGACGTGCCGAGCATCATTCTGTTCAGCCTTATCATTGCGGTGCTGCTGAACCGGAAGTTTCCCGGCCGCAGTGCGATCCGCGCGATCTTCTTCATGCCGGTCATTCTGGCCTCGGGCGTCGTGCTGGGCATGGAAAAGTCCAACATCCTGCTCACCGGCGTGCAGGAGCTGCAAAAAACCGCCAGCGACACCACCATCACGACGGCACTGCAAAAGCTCCTGCTCGGCGCGATGGGGCAGAACGCCTTTGTCGATGTGATCCTGACCATCATCGACCATCTGTACGAGATCGTCATCTCCTCCAGCATCCAGACGGTCGTCTTCCTCTCTGCGCTGCAAACCATCAACCCCTCGATCTATGAGGCGGCGGAGATGGAGGGATGCAGCCAATGGGAATGCCTGTGGAAGATCACAATTCCGATGGTCAGCCCCATGATCCTCGTCAACTGGATCTACACGATCATCGACCGCTTTGTCCGCGCGGACAATCAGCTCATGCAGAAGATCCTCGACACGATGAACGTCAATCTGGACTACGGCTTCGGCTCCGCGATGGGCTGGATCTACTGCATTGCAATGCTCTCGCTGATCGGTCTGTCCGTTCTGGTTCTCTCGAGGATGGTGTATTATTATGACTAACAAAAAATATTGCCGTCCCCTGACGGCGCAGGCGGTCAAGCTGCGCCTGCAAAAGCTTGCGGCCAATCTGGTGCTGGCGATCCTGCTGCTGGGGCTGTGCTTCCTGATTCTTCAGCCGCTGTTCAACAAGATTGCCGTCAGCTTCATGTCCGAGCAGGATCTCTATGACAGCACCGTCGTGACCATCCCGCGGCGCTTCACGCTGGACAACTACCGCGTGGCACTCAAGCTGATGGACTACGGCCGCTCCTTTGTGAGCACCTTTGTGCTGGCCGTTGCCGTGGCGGTGCTTCAGGTGGTATCGTGCCTGCTCGTGGGCTACGGCTTCGCGCGCTACGACTTCCCGCTGAAAAAACTCTGGTTCTTCATGGTCATCCTGCTCATCGTGGTGCCGAGCCAGACTTACATCTCCGCGCTGATGCTGAATTTCCGCTATTTCGACATCTTCGGCATCTTCAAGGCACTCACGGGCAAGCCGCTCAATCTCACCGGCACCGTCGCGCCCGTCCTGCTGATGGCATCGACCTGCACGGGGCTGAAATGCGGCCTGTACATCTATCTGTTCCGCCAGTATTTCCGCAACATTCCCAAGGACATCGAGGAGGCGGCCTATCTTGACGGCTGCGGCACGCTGCGCACGCTCTTTCACATCATGCTGCCCGATGCCATGCCGCTTGCGACCTCCTGCTTCCTCTTTTCCTTCGTCTGGCAGTGGACGGACAACTATTTCAGCACACTGCTGACCAAATCCTCGCATCTGCTGCCCGCGCGCCTGAATGCGCTGGCCTCCAACCTGATCTCCTATCTTGCGCCCCTTCGCCCGTCTGCCACCTACTCCGCCGCTCTGAACGCGACGGGAACGCTGCTCCTGCTGCTGCCGGTGCTCGTGCTGTACCTGTTCGCGCAGAAGCGCTTTGTGCAGTCGCTGACGGCCGGCGGGATCAAAATGTGATCATAGCCGCAAGGCTGTATCAAATAAAATCAGAAGAAAGAGGAACTCAACATGAAACGTCTTTACAAACGCCTCATCATGCTGCTTCTGGCAGCGGTCATGCTCGTCTCGCTCGTGGCCTGCGCAGGTCAGGACACGCCCCAGCCGAACGGCAGCGAGTCTGCGCAGCCCTCGTCGGATGTGGCAGAACCGTCGCAGGACGCGCTTGCCAATCTGGGTGGCTTCCAGTTCATCCTCGGCGACTGGTGGTCCGCTGCGGAATACGAAGAAGCGGAACCGCAGACCGCATGGGATCAGATGGTCGCGGACTATCACCACGAGCTGGAAGCGAAGATGAACTTCACTTACAGCCAGATCGGTCTGCAAAACATGGGCAACTACAACGAAGTCTTGGTCAACGGTTTCCTTGCAAACAACCCCGACTGCACTGTTTTCTACGGCAATCCCGACAACGGCGCGCTGGTCTCCATGGCGGCGCAGGGGCTCCTGTATGACCTGTCCACGCTGAAGAACCTCGACCTGACCGACGCAAGCCTCTGGAATCAGCAGATCATTGACTATTACACCATCAACGGCAAGATCTATGCCGCACGTCCCTCCGCAACCGACGAGCCGCGTCTTGGCATTCTGTTCAACAAGCGTTTGTTTGAAGAAGCCGGCATCGACCCTGAGCAGCCTTACGAGCTGCAAAAGAGCGGCCAGTGGGACTGGGCACACTTCGAGGAGCTGTGCCAGAAGCTCACCCGCGACACCAACAATGACGGCACGACCGACATCTACGCCTTCGGCGGCAACGACGGCGAAGTGATGCAGATGGGCATCTACTCCAACGGCGCAATGTTCGTCGGGCGCGACGAGAACGGCAAGTTCCTCGACGGTACGCTGAATCCCAACTTTGAAGCCGGTCTGACCTGGGCAGTCGGTTTGATCGAAAAGGGCTATATTCGTGAATTCGGCTCCGGCGAGGCGTGGGACAAGGCTTACACCGACTTTGCCAACGGCCAGACAGCCATGCTCGTCTCCCAGACTTGGATCATCAGCACGTATCTTAGCGAAATGGCCGACGACTTCGGCTATGTCATGCTGCCCGCCGGCACCAGCGGCGCAAACTGCACGAACATGTATCCGACCCCGATCTGCATCCCGGCCTGCCTGCCCGAGGAGGATGCGGAAAAGGCTGCAGCCGTTGTTTCCCAGTGGTTCGAGCCTGCCCGCAAAATTGAGGGCGCCGAGGCAATGAACGTCACCTTCCGCGACACCTACTACAAGCAGTTCCGCGACGCGCGCTCCGTGGACGAGACCATTTCCTCCATGCTTACCAATCCCGACTGCGCCGTCTACGACAGCTACTACCTCATCCCAAACTATGACTACGGCTCCTATCTCTGGGAGGTCGCAGCCCGCACCGCAACGCCCGCCGAGAAGATTGAGGCTATGCGCCCGGTGAACCAGGCAGCCATCGACGCAGCCAACGCCCTGTTCGGTAACTGAGTATGAAGCTGCATAAGATCACCGACCCGTCCTTCCGCGCCTATGCCCGCGTTGTGACGGAATTTGACTGCACAGAACTGATGCAGCAGATGCGCCAAACGCCGCTGCCGCAGGATGTGACCTACGTTGCCTCCGCGCCGGAGCTGGAGCGCCTGCCAATCTTCCGCCAGCTTTCCGAACGCGCCTACGGCGGCATGGAAATCCAGATGGGTTACTGCAACGGCCACAATCGCCGTCTCGATGCGCTGGAATACCACAAAAGCTCGGAATGGAATCTCGCCTGCACGGATCTGATTCTAATCCTCGGCCGGGAGCAGGACATTGACCCGGAGACGCTGTGCTACGACACCTCCAAGCTCGAAGCGTTTCTGGTTCCGGCCGGAACGGCGTTCGAGACCTACGCCACGACCCTGCACTACGCGCCCTGCGGCGTGGAGGGAGCCGGCTTCCGTCTGGTCGTCGTGCTGCCGCGCGGCACAAATCTGCCGCTCGAGGCCGTCCCGGCCCGCGAGAGCATTGACCGCCTGCTGTTCTGCCGGAATAAATGGCTCCTTGCGCATCCCGAAGCACAGATCGACGGTGCTTTCAACGGCTTGACCGGCGAAAACCCGACCGTATAACGCAAAACCAAAGCGGTGCGTCCGAGTTGGACGCACCGCTTTGGCAGTATATTGGCCATTGCATAAGCGTACTCAAAAAGCCGGGGTCACACCTTTCTGTGTGGCCCCGGCGGTTTATTCACGAAACCTCAGCCAGCTCGACGCTGCTGCGCCGGTACTGTGCGGGGGTCATGTGGTACTTCGTCTTGAAGCATGTGCAAAAATACGGCAGATTGCGATAGCCGACCAGATAGCAGATGTCCGTCACGGTCGTGTCCGTCTGGGTCAGCAGCGACACCGCCTGATGCATGCGGTAGTCGTTGATATAGGCCAGAAGGCTTGTCCCGACGAGCTTGCTGAACAGCGTGCTGAGGTAGCAGGGCGAAATGAACACGCGCTGCGCCAGATAATCCAGACTGATGTCCTTCTGATATTCCTTGTGAATAATGTGCAGCACCTCATGGATCCGTGCGCGCAGAACGTCATTGGAATCCTGAACGATCTCGATCGGCATATGTTTTCCCTCCTGATTCGGTCGTAGTTTTATCGCGTTTCGATATATCATATTCTGATATTACATACAAGCTCGAGATTTGTCAACATAATTCTATCGGATCACGAAAAAATCAACGACTCGTCCAAAAGCGTCCTCATAATTTTGTGCAAAACGTCAAGACGCAAAAAGAGTGAAAGAATCTGAAATTGAAAACCTCCGACTTTGCGATAAGATAGGAAATGGAAAGCCTTGCCGATCGCGGCAGCGCCAAAATGGAGGTAAATTACTATGGTACGTTTAAAAGTCGGCTATGTCAGCACATCGCAACTCTCCTTCCCCGGCGATAAAAAAAGCGCCGTCCACGCAAGCGTGGAGGGGCTGAAGTCGCTGGCTCAGCAGTGGGATTTTGATCTGTATGTATACGAGGAAACGGTCATCACCGAGGACGACGCGCTCAAGGCCCGCGAGGTCTTGCAGGCGCAGGCCGTCGATTTCATCCTGCTGCAATGCACGAGCTTTGCCGCCGGTCTGGTCGTCAGCACGCTCGCGCGCACCAAGGGCGCACGGCTGGGCCTGTGGGCGATCCCGGAGATGCGTGCAAGCGGCATCGTGTCTTACAATTCTCTGTGCGGCATTCACATGTATTCATCCATCGTCGCGCACTATCTGAAGGATTACGATATTCCGACCAAGTGGTTCTACGGCACGACGGACGATCCGCAGTTCCTGCGCCGCTTTGCCGTCACCGTGGCCGCGCTGCGCGCCATCAAGAAGATGCAGCATTCCAACATTGCCCTCATCGGCGGCATTGCGCCGGGCTTCAACGATCTTTACGACGACGAGCGCAAGCTCCTGAAGCTCTTTGACGGCATGCGCATCAACCGTCTGCACGAGTACGGCGAAATCAAGGACATCGCGCTGAGCCTGCCGCAGGACGTCGTCGATGCCAAGATCGCCCAGCTCGACGCCGAGGCCAAGGCCTACAACGCGGCCGTCGATCAGCAGATTCATACGAAGGGCTGCGCCGATCCCGAGGGCAAAATGACGCTTCTGGAGGTCAATGCGCGTTTCGCGCTGGCCTACGAGCGCTTTGTCGAGAAATATCACTACGACGCGCTGGCCATTAGCTGCTGGCCGAAGTTCCAGGATGATTATCTGTTCAGCGTCTGCGCCGTCATCGGCGAACTAAACGACAAGGGCGTCATCACGGGCTGCGAGGGCGACCTGACGAGCACCGTGTCCATGCTGCTGCTGAGCTACATTGCAAACGACATCACCATGCTCATGGATCTGTCCGCCATCGACACGAAGGACAACTCCGTGCAGATGTGGCACTGCGGCCCGGCCTCCAAGCGCTTCTGCCGCACGAACGGCTACCGTTACAGCCTGAACTACTCCGGCAAGGATCACAAGGGCGCCGACCTCGACCATGCCGTCGGCACGGGCATCGTCCGCGACATGATCTTCGACGAGGGCAAGGTCACGACCGCACGCCTGACGGGCGAAATGGACGCGATGCTCGTTGCAACGGGCAGCTTCCTCGACGCGCAGAAGGCGACCTACAACGGCAGCCGCGGCTGGCTGGGCAGCCTCGAGCTGAACCGTGAGCCGATCGGTGCGCTGGACTTCTTCAATACGCTCATGGCGCGCGGCTTCCAGCATCACTTCCCGCTGGTCATGGGCGACTGGTCGGAGGAGCTGATGGAGGTCATGGCCTGGCTGAAGCTCCGCAAGGTCGAAAAGGTTCCTTATGAAAATTATTTGCAGAGGAACTTCTGATATGGCAAACATTCTTTGCGTCGGCGAGATGGTCATTGACTTTCTTCCCGGCAGTGAACCCGCAAGCTACATCCGCAAGGCCGGCGGCGCACCGGCCAACGTCGCCATTGCCGCAGCCCGTCAGGGCTGTGGGGCGGCCTTCTGCGGTATGGTCGGCGACGACGATTTCGGTCACTTTCTGATGGACACGCTGAAGGAAAACGGTGTGGCGCAGTGCGTCCGCGAGCTGACGCGCGAAGCAACCACGACCATGGCCTTCGTTACACTGGACGCCCACGGCAACCGCAGCTTCACCTTTGCACGCAAGCCCGGCGCGGATATGCTGCTGACCAAGGCGCACATCCGTCCTGAGGATTTGCAGGCGGCGGACGTTGTACACGCCGGTTCCTGCTCGCTTTCCAAAAAGCCTGCGTCCGCAGCCACGGTCTATGCGCTCTCCGAGGCGCATAGACTGGGCAAGCTCGTCTCCTTCGACGTGAATTACCGCAACCTCATGTGGGACGACGACCGCGCGGCCGCAGCCGCCGCGGTGCTCCGCGTCCTGCCGGACGTCGATCTGCTCAAAATCTCCGACGAGGAAGCCGATATGCTCGGCGGCGAGGAGGCCATCCCCGATCTGATGCGCGAAAACGGCGTTTCCGTCGTCATCGAGACGCTGGGAAGCCACGGCGCACGCTGCTACTGGAACGGGAAAATCCTGCACATTGACGGTCTGAAGGCCGATTGCGTCGATACCTGCGGCGCGGGCGACGCCTTCTGGGGCGGCTTTTTGAGCACGCTCCTGCTGGCAGGCGTCCGCACGCCGGACGCGCTGACCGAGGCGCTGCTCCTGCAGGCCATGCGGCGCGGCAACATCGCCGGCTGGCTGTGCGTGCAGAAAAAGGGTGCGATCGAATCTCTGCCCACCGAGCAGGAGGTCGAGCGCTACGGAAAGGAGCTGTACGGCCAATGAGCATCTGGGACGAACGCTGCATTCTCGCCCCCTCGCTGATTTCCTGCTGCGACCTGTGCAATCTGGAGCAGTCGGTCAAAACGCTGGAGGATGGCGGCATTGAGCTGCTGCATGTGGACATTCTCGACGGCCATTTCAGCCCGAGCATGCCGCTGGGGCTGGACACCGTCGCACAGCTCCGTACGCGCACGAGCATGCCCTTTGACGTGCATCTGATGGCCAGCGAGAACGACTATTTTGTCCGTGAGCTTCTGGACATCGGCGTTGAGCAGCTTGTGTTCCACGCCGAGACCGAGCGGCACATCGACAACCGCCTCAATCAGATCCACGCTGCCGGCGCACGCGCAGGCATTGCGCTCAAGCCGGCCACACCGCTGTCCGTGCTGGACTATGTGCTGGAAAAATGCGATGCGGTGCTGCTGATGCTCATCAATCCCGGCTACGCGCAGTGCCGCACGGAAGGGCAGGTGCCCTATGCGGCGCGCAAGATCCGCGAGCTGCGCGAGATGATCCGCGCGCGCGGTCTGAATACCAAGATCATCCTCGACGGGCGTGTTTCCCGGCAAAATCTGCGTGACTTCGGCGTGAACGGCGCGGCGGACATTTTCGTCGCGGGAAGCACCTGCATCGACAAAAAACATCTTCTGGAAAGCACGAAGCAGCTTGTCGCGGACCGTGCTTCCCTTTTGGAAGGAGCCGCAATATGACAGAAACCTATCCTCAGGCAGTTGATCTGATTCTCTCCGAGCTGAGCACCTCGCTGCACGCCATCGACCCCGAGAGCGTGGAAAAGCTGATTGCCGCGGTGGAATCCGCAGAGCAGGTCTTTTTCGTCGGTGTCGGCCGCGTGATGCTCTCTTTGCAGGCCATCGCCAAGCGCTGGGCGCATCTGGGCATCCGCACGCATCTCGTCGGTGAGATCACCGAGCCTGCCATTACAAAAAACGACCTTTTGATCGTCGGCTCCGGCAGCGGCACGACGCTGTTCCCCGCCGGGATCGCGCAGAAGGCGTATGCCGTGGGCGCAAAGGTCGTGCACATCGGCTCGAACCCGAACAGCCCGCTGAAGGACATCGTCGAATTTATGGTTCGCATTCCCGTGCGCACCAAAAACTATCTGCCCGACGAGATCGACTCCGCGCAGCCGATGACCTCGCTGTTCGAGCAGTCGCTTCTGCTGCTGGGTGATGCCGCAGCAAAAATGATGATCGACCGCCGTGCGCTGGACATGAAGGCGTTGTGGCAATATCACGCAAATCTGGAGTGAATGCTATGAAACAAGCGGAACTTTTGCGCCGCGTCGGCAGCTTACAGCAGGTCGCCTACGCCCGCCGCATCTGCTATGACGAGGGTCGCGCGCGCGGTCTGAACGCCGTCGAGGTCTCCAACGGGCCGATGCACTTTGTCATTCTGCTGGACAAGTGCATGGACGTTTCCGAGCTGAGCTGGAAGGGCGAACGCATGACCTTCCTCGCCAAGCCCGGCCTGAACGGCCGCAATCCCTTTGACACCCACGGCAGCGAAGCGCAGCGCAGCATCATGGGCGGACTGTTCTTCACCTGCGGCTACGAAAACATCTGCGCACCCTATCGAGCCGAGGACGGCCGGGACTATCCCATGCACGGCCGCATGCGCACCAGTCCTGCCGAGCACGTCAGCATTCAGGCGCGCTGGGAGGGCGAAAAGTACGTCATTTCCGTCAGCGGCGACATCCGTGAGGCCGAGCTGTTCGGAGAAAATCTGCTCCTGCACCGTACGATCACGACGGTCTACGGCGAACCGGAGCTTCGCGTCACGGACGAGATCCGCAACGAGGCCTTCCGTGCCGAGCCGCTGATGCTGATGTACCACTGCAACATGGGCTACCCCTTCCTGGACGAGGGCTGCCGCCTGCTCCTGCCGACCGAAAAGGTCGAGCCGCGCGACGCAGTCTCCGCCGCGCAGGCTGCACGTTGGAACGTGATGGACGCGCCGCAGGACAACGCCGAGGAATTTGTCTATCTGCACACGCTGAAAAACAACGCCGACGGCGGCAGCTTCGCCGCGCTCGTCAATGACCGCCGCAGCCTTGCGCTGCAAATCGGCTTCAACCGCCGCGAGCTTCCCTATTTCGGCCAGTGGAAGTCCACGGGCAGCGGCGATTACGTCACGGGTCTGGAACCGGGCAACGCCTGCGTGTACGGCCGCCGCTTCCACGAGCAGCGCGGCGATCTTCCGATGCTGGACGCGCAGAGTGAAAAGTCATTCCATCTGAGCTTTCGCATTTTCGACGGTGAAGATGCGATTAAAACGCTGGAAAACGACCAACTATTAAAATAAAGGAGAGCTAATTATGAAACGTTCCGAAATCAATGCAGTCATCCGCAAGTTTGAAGCCCTGCTGAGCAAATACAGCTTCGCGCTGCCGCCCTTTCTGAGCTGGACGCCCGAGCAGTGGCAGGACAAGGGCCACGAATACGACGAGATCCGCGACAATATGCTCGGCTGGGACGTCACGGACTACGGCATGGGCCAGTTCGATACCCTCGGTCTCGCCCTCATCACCATCCGCAACGGCAATGTCCACAACCCCAAGTACACCAAGTGCTATGCGGAAAAGATCATGATGTGCGACGAGGGGCAGATCTCCCCCATGCACTTCCACTGGAACAAGATGGAGGACATCATCAACCGCGGCGGCAACGAGATCCACTTCAAGCTCTACAACGCTACCAAGGACGAGCAGCTTGCCGACACCGACGTGGAGATCTGCAAGGACGGCCGCCGTTACTATGTCAAGGCCGGCGAGACCATCGTTCTCTATCCCGGTGAGAGCCTCTCGCTCTATCCTTATTATTATCATGAGTTTGTCATTCCCAAAAACGGCAAGGGGCCGGCGCTGATCGGCGAGGTCTCCATGTGCAACGACGATAACACCGACAACCGCTTCCTCAAGCCGCTCGGCCGCTTCCCGACCATCGAGGAGGACGAGCCGGCCTACCGTCTGCTCTGCACGGAATACCCGGCAGCAGAATAAGCCCGGTTTTCATAGAAGAAGAAGAGAGAAAGGGGAATCGGCTCTCTGTCAATAGTTGGGGTAGAGACAAAAACACAAATAATAAGGTCGTGTCGGGGCGAATCGCGCCGGCACGATTTTTATGCATGGCAGAACAAAATCCTTTTCCTGAAATTTGAGAAATTCCGCATACCGAAGCAAACCCGTTTTAGGACCTTTGTTTTGTTATTGCAGCCTTCAACGAAGCCATTCGACCACGGGACATCCATGGCGTTCAAAATCTCGCGGAACCAATTTCGGTATGCCTTGGTGCAGTCAGAAAATTCCGGCAGGTCCATGACCTCGACGGCCGCCAGCCAGTCAATCAGCTTCTGTTTCCCGGTTTTGGCGGACTCAGAGCGGATCACGTTAAGAAACTCATTTTTTAATCGATATGCATCCGCCAGACTGGGCGCTATTTCAAACATGAGGGCCAGCTTGTCCGCTTCTTCGTCCGAGAGCTTTTCCATTGGCTTCATCAGAAGACATCTTGATTTTTTGAAATACTTGCGGAAGCCGGACGAGAGCTTATTCTGCTCATTCTTTCTGACACGTTCCATAGCCCAATACACCTGCCGAATCACATGGTATCGATCCGAGACAACGACAGCCTTGGGGAAACACGCTTTGGCTACCTCCCGAAAATGAGGATTCATATCGAAAACAAAGTATTTCACGTCTGTTTTGGACTAAAATTGTGAGAAATAGCGGATAAGGTCGTTTTCAAAACGACTTGGTAAAATGTCAATTACCTTGTGATTTTCGGCGTCTACGACGATACTGTTGTACTTTTGGCCGCCGGAATTTCCCTTAAACTCATCAATAGAAAGAACCTTGGGGAGCTTGGTTGGCTTGAACGAGACATACTTGAAATACCGCATTGCGGTTGTGCCGGAAACGTTAAACTGTGCGCCGATTTTTGCGGCAGATACAGTTTCACGGAACGCGTTGATGATCTCGGCAACCAGACGGCAGGTGCACGATGATACCGGGGCAGAAAGGCGTTTTCCTTGAAGAAGCGCTTGCCGCAGCCGCAGCGGTAACGTCGCTTGCGCAGATGCAGCAGCGTTGTTCTGCCAAACGGAACATCCTTGATCGTCTGCATTCGGTAGTCGTGCACACGGTCCGTGAGCATCTCGCAGGCAGGACAGCGGTGCTTTGCCCGCGGCAGTTCGAGATAAACATGGACTTCTCCGGAAATATTCTCAACATTCGTGATAATTACATCTTCCAAATTCAGCAGTTTTGCGGTATAATCTTTGTCGAGCATAGAGATTTTCTCCTTTTCGTGATTGATGGCACGATAAAGGATTTTGTCTCTATGCTCAACCTCTTTGTATGGCTAAGGGGCCAGTCGATGCGCCTGACCCCAACATTTATTGTAGAACC